>JAABUQ010002507.1_pt1 | contig 36127 bp, 32 predicted proteins | sample 5560001 | NCBI WGS metagenome assembly JAABUQ01 (sample SAMN10711888, study PRJNA513371) | rock metagenome | isolation source: Antarctica rocks | place: Antarctica: Victoria Land, Finger Mt nord | collected 2015-12-18
AGTGGCCGACGTGGCTGGCGTAGTGGACGCTGACGGCGCACTGGCAATTGGCCTTCTTGCCCAACGCCCCGCAGTGCTGCCGCTGGACGCCGACGGAGTGCTTGCCCTGCTTGGGGAAGGTGGTGTCGTCGATGATGAAGACGGCCTCGGGGTCGGCGAGGCTCTCGGCCATGCAGGCGCGGTAGCGTCGCCAGACGGCCTGCTCGTCCCAGTCGGCCTGGTTGACGAAGTTCTGGAGGCACTGGTCGGGGTTCTTGACGCGGAGCTGCGGCGGCAGGTCGACGCGGCCGACCAAGGGCTCGATGCTCTTGCGTTCGCCGTCCTGGAGCAGGCCGCGGAGGTAGACCAGCGACCAATCGGCCTGGCGGGCCAGGGGGAAGTCGGGTCGGAAGAGGTTGGCGTAGGCCTCGAGCCTGGGAAGGACGCCGGGCGGGAGCGTGGGGGTGAAGGTGCGGTTCATCCGGCCAGTTGAGCAGGGACGGGTTTGGTTGTCCAGATGCTCCTACGGAGTAGTACTAATGGATGTGATCGCCATCCGCTCCTTTGGCCCGCTCGGGCGAGGGTATAACCGAAGGGTCTGCGCCCGACCATGCCGGGAGGCCGAGCCGTCGCCGGACGCGGTTCGCCTCCTCGGGTTTGATATCGTAGATGAAGATGGAATGGCCAGCGATGGCGATGGGCCGAAATTCGCGATAATAGGTGTAGCCGTGGGCCGGAACCGCGCTCTGGGTTCCCTGGCCGTTGGGGACCGGAAAGGGGATGCCCAGCAAGTAGTTCGCGCTCACCGCCTGGAGGCCGGGGGCGGGCCCGACGTGGCGCGACGCGAGCAGATCCGGCAGGTCCGCCACCGGGCCGGCCGCCCCGATCGGGGGGACCTCGTAAGCGATGCCCAGTACCTCGGGGAACATGGTGCCGAAGTAGGCGAGGCGGATCGGGCGACCCGGGGCGTTGCGGTCGAGCCAGTCACGGAGAGCCACCAAGCCTTGACCCCAGTCGATATTGCTGTCCGCCAGGTGGTCGATGCCGCCATCGGGGCCGCCGGCGGCCTCGTTGAAGTAGGTCAGGTAATTCGGGTGGACCGCCACGACGCTGGCGGCGTTGGCGGCCAAGGCGATGGCCAGGCCGGCCATCGCCCATCTCCCCTTCGCCTCGACAAACCGACCCAGACGCCCGGCGGAGATGCACACGAAGGGGACAATCGGGAGCATGTAGCGAACGTGCGAGTTCAGGCCCCGCTGCGAGCTCACCAGCGCAAAGAGGATCATCGCCGGTAGCAGGAGCGACCATTCGGTCAGTAGTTCGGCCCGGCATCTCCGCGAGGCGATGGCGGCGGCCGCGGCCAGGCCGAGGATCGCCAGCGTCGCCAGGGGGGACTTCACCGCTAGCGCATAGGCATAATAATGATACCAGCCCGGCCTCTTCTCCCGGAGTTCACCCCGCAGGTATTTGTAATTCTCGCTGCTGTCCACGTCGTAGGACTGGTCGTCGAACCCAAGGACGTAGTGCTCGGGCAGGGGGACCGGGAGTCGGGCCAGGTGGGTCCCACGGAAGCGATTGACGCGCAGGGGCGGGCCGGACGGAACGTCGCTTCGAGGGGCCCCTTCGTTCGTGAGCAGTCGGCTCCGGAACTCGAACGAGCCGATCGGCTTCCCGACCCCCTCGAACAGGTAGATCGAGTTGAGGCCCAGCAGCGAGACCAGGAGCATCGTCGCGGCGTGTCCGGAGGCGCGGCCCAGGCCTATGGCGGCCGCGGCGGCGACCGCAAACAGAATCGCCCAAGCGGCCGCGAAGGCGACCATCGAGAATTTCGACGCCTGCGCCAGCCCGATCAGGAGGCCAAGGCCGGCCGCCCCGGCCAGCGTAGGATGTCTGAGGTATCGCCACAAGCCATAAGAGGCCAGCAGCCCGACGACCGTCGAGCCGATGTCGGGCGTGACCAAGCCGGCGTGCGCAAGCACGTCGGGGTAGAAGCACCACAGCGACAAGCTGATCAGCCCCCCAGCCCCGCCGAAGATCTCCCGAGACCACCGGAAGACCAGGTATCCGCCGAGGACCGAGAGCAGCGATACGACGGCGCGGCAGAGGACATAGATGTCGAGGTAATGTCTCCGATTCAGCATCATAAAGTCGCGGCCGAGGTCGGAGTCGGGCGAGCGGGACCCGGGGGTGTAGCGATAGTGCCGGTAGTCGACCGGGACGTCGGCGAGGACCGCCGGCAGCGCGAAGAGGAGGCGGATCAGGGGCGGATTGTGGTGATAGCACCAGAATTCGCCGAAATGCCAGTAACTGATCCCCGCCGGCAGGTGGACGACCTCGTCGATGGTCACCGCATTGCGAGATAGGCTCGTCCCTAACAACGTGGCGTGCACCGCCAGCAGTGCCACCGCCCAGCGCGAGGCCGCCGCACGCCCAGTCGACCTGGGTTTGGGCACTCCCTCCACGCCCTCCTCCCCTCGCTCGCCCGGATCCTCGGTATTCACTCTGTCGCCTCGCGATCTTTGGAATTGTCGAGAACGAATAATATTCGAAGGATCAACCGGGCAAGGTCAGTGGCCGTTCGCGACCGACCTCGGCCCACCGTGGGGGGGACGACCGTTGGACCTGGCCGGCCCTTCTTGCCGAGCCCCGGTCGATCCGGATCTGTCGCCCCCTCTCGAAGGGTCAATCGATGGAGACCTTACGTGTCTGGGCGGTCCATGACTGGGCGTAGTGCCCGCCAACGGCCAGGAGTTCCTGGTGATTGCCCGATTCGACGACCCGGCCGCAAGACATGACATGGATCACGTCGGCGTGCATGGCGGCCGTGAACCGATGGGTGATAAACAGCGCGGTCCGCCCGGCGGCGAGCGATCGGAACCGCGCCAACCAGTCGGCCTCGGCCCAGGGGTCCAGGGCGCTGGTAGGTTCATCGAGGGCAATGATCGGCGAGCGCCTGAGGAACGCCCGGGCCAGTGCGATCCGCTGCCATTCACCGCCGCTCAGCTCGGTCCCGGACGCGAACCAATGGCCAAGGAGCTGGTTGAACCCCCCCGGGAGGCGGCCAATCAGGTCGGTGGCGCCGGCTGCCTCGGCGGCGCGACGGATCTCGGGCTCGCCGCCTCGCCTGAGGTCTCCCATGCCGATGCTCTCGGCGACCGTCGCGCTGAACCGGACCGGCTCCTGGAAGAGGACCGAGATCCGCCCGCGGAGCTCCTCCTGCGAGAGGTCCCGGAGATCGACCCCGTCGATGGTGATCCGGCCGGCCTGCGGATCGTAGAAGCGGCAGAGGAGCTTGATCAGCGTGCTCTTGCCGGCACCGTTGGGCCCGACCAGGGCGACGAGTTGGCCTGCGGGCACCTCAAGGTCGAAGTTATTCAAGGCCCGCCTCGACCCTTCGGTATAGCCGAAGCCAACCCCTTCGAACCGGATCTCGCCGGCCGGGGCCGACTCTGCGGGGAAGGGCGGGATGCGGGGCTCGAGCGGGTCGCAGACGCCCGGTCGAAGCGACAGGAACTTGAAGAGGTCGCCGAGGAACAGGCTGTTCGCGTAGATCTGGCCGACATTCTGAAGGAGTGTCCCCATCAGCCGCTGGCCGAGCTGAAACGATTGATAGAAAAGGGCCAGGTCGCCCAGCGTGGCCCGGCCCCGGAGGGTCTCGCCGACCATCCATGCCATGGCACCGCCGGTAGCCAGCACCGCCACTGCGCCGGCTTGGAGCTCCGCGATGGCCTGCCGTCCCGACATCCGGAGTCGCTCGTCCCGGTGCCGATGGCGGACCTCCCGATAAAGGGTCCGGAAATGTTCGCCGAGCCCGAAAAGGCGGACCTCGGCTGCCGCCTCGCCCGACGTGAGGACCCAATCGTAGTAGTGGGCCTTCCGCTCCTCGGCGGTGAATCGGGACCGCCAGCGGAACCGCTCCAGGGTGAAGCGCAGGACCACGAGCAGGGCCGGCAGCGAGCTGAGCACGAGCAGGACGGGCAGCCAGATCCCGTAAGGGATCAGCACGGCGGCCATGGCCAGGAGCGTCACGCCGTTCTGGAGCAGGCCGCTTAGGCTCTCCAGGAGGGCGACGGGCCGATGCCCCGCGTCGGCCCGGGCCCGGTGGAGCTGGTCGTAATACTCGGGCCACTCGTAGAACGCCATGTCGGCGGCCAGCGACTGGCGATGAATCAGGTCGGCGACGTGGTCATTGAAACGTTCCAGCTGGGCGGCCCGCACGAAGCCGGTCAGCCCCCTGAGGACTTCCGCCAGCAGCAGCGTCGAGGCGAGCAGGGCGCCGACGAGAATTAGCGACCGGACCTCGGGCCAGGACGCCCCCGCCGATCGGGCGTGCGCCAGCCCGTCGACGCCCGAACGCGTCAAATAGACCGTGGCCACGGGCAAGAGCCCCTGCACCAGCATCAAGCCCAGCCAGGCCAGCGTCCACCCGCGGGCCGCGGACCAGATCAAGGCCGCCATCCTCCGCAGGTCATCGAAACGGGACATGGCCTCCCGCAGGTTCAGGGCGGGCCGAGTTCGAGGGCTCATCTCACCCCCCCGGCCCGGACCGCCGCCCGCTCGACCGTCGTCGACCTCCGGCGGGCATCACTCACGAACTCTCCGATCAACCCCCTGGCCCCAGGTCGCGATCGGGACTCGCCGACCTTGGACTCTTGCGGGGGCCGATCGTACGCCCCCAGAAGCGGCCTCGTCGAGGCGAAGGCCGCGCGAGTCCGGCAGCCTCGCCCGTCGACGTCGCTATCGATCTCGGGTTTCGCGCCGATCCGGGATGTTTCGCGTCGAACGGCGCCACCCTGGACCTTTGCGGCGATTCCGACTCGCTCCGGCAGAACGGTCGTCATGATCCCGCGAGCCTCCCATCCCCCTCGACGGCGAGCCGTCGGACCCGCCGCCCGGCCTGGCCTCGCCCGCCCCAGCGATCATCAACCCCGCGCAGGCGGCGACGGCCGGCGTCGAGTCTGGCTGGCGCCCCGCCACCCGACGCGGTCGAAGAGGAATCGAACCCGCTCGCCAATGAACTCCCGCCGCGAGGCCTCCAAGGCCACGCCGATCCCCATCCCCAGGCAATAACGGAAGCGGTCGCGCAGCCTTTCTTTCGCCCTGAGATGAAACACGATCCCCGACGCCGTATGGCCTACCAGGGGCAGCGAATCGCGGGGGCTCTCCCAGCCGAGCGAGGAGAGCAGCCGAGGGCGGAGATCCGAGGCAATCCGGGCAACATCCGGGTTGTTTGCCAGCGCGGTGTGCTCGCTCGACGGGTGGGCGACCCCGAGCAGATCCTCGGCGAGTCGGAGGCCCACGCCCACCATCCGGCCGACGCCCAGCCCGGCCGCCCGCTCGCCGAGGTGGACCCAGTCGATCTCGTCCCCGCACGAATCGACCAGCGCGGCGACGTCGTAGACCAACAGGAACTTGTCCCAGCAATGCTTCATGCCGTGCATGCAGACGTAGATCAAGAGATCTTCGACCGGTAGGGTCTGCACGGACCGGCCGCCCAGGTCTACCGAGCGAGGCGGCCTCCCACCGGCCCCCACGCCCAGGGGGGGGCCGAAATACCAAGGGATCATCCTCCAGTGCAGTTCGACCGGGATCCCCCTGGCCGGGCAACGGAGCCGACAGTCGTAGTCGAGCCGAAACTTCGAGCGGGGCTGCGGCGCGGGGACCTCCGCCCTGGCGGAACCCTCCGACACGATGTACCGGTCCTGCTCGACCGAGTAGCCGGCCGCTTGCATCAGCATGACGGCCCGACCGAAATCCTCGCGGCGAAGGAGGATGTCCAGGTCGCCGTACTGCCTCATCGCGGGATTGGCATAGGCGAGCGCCGCCAGCGAGGGGCCCTTGAACGGGATGGCGACGATCCCACCGGCCCCCAGCAAGTCGAGGATCTCGAGGAGGGCCCCGGTGAGCCGGAGGCATTCCAACGTCCGGACCCGGCAGACGCTCCGCAGCTGCTCGATCCACCGCGGGGGGAACGAGCCGTCGCCGATCCGATCGACGCCCCGCAAGAGAAGGGGGAGGACCCCGTGCCCCTTGGCGATGGCGATCATCTTCTCGCCATCGGCGAGGCTCAATCGCTCGGCCCCAGGCCCGGTTGGGGCCGGAACCGCCCGGTGGATCCCCGCCCGAAGGCACTGGAGCAGCGTGCCTGAGAGCCGGATCCGCTCAGATCGCTCGTCCATCTCGGCTCGCATCGCGCACTCCATGTCGGATCTTACGGCGAAGGCCGATCTGCACGCCGGATCGGCTCAGGGTCCGGCGGCGGACACGATGAGGGGGGGTGGCGCGAACCTCCATCGTAACAGCGTCGCGATCGCCTCGATCCCGTCACGCCAGCCGATCTTCTTTCCTTCGGAATAGCTCCGCGGGCGGTAATGGATCGGCCGTTCGGAGATTTTCAGGCCCATCCGCGACACCTTGGCCGTCACCTCCGGACAGAACTCGAACCGCTCGCAGCGGAGATCCAGCGCCCTAATCACCTCGACCCGGAGGGCCTTGTAGCAGGTCGCCTCGTCGGTGATCCGCTGCCCGTACAGCACCCTGACCATCAGGTTGAGCAAGACGACGCAGGCTCGATTGGGCGTCCAGGGGAGCGGCGAGGCCGGGTCCTGGCGAAGGTAGCGGGACCCGTAGACGACGTCGGCCTCGCGGGCGAGGATGGGTTCCACCAGGGCCGGGTAATCGATGGGGTCATATTCCAGGTCGGCGTCCTGGACCAGGACGACCTGGCCGCAGGCCCGCGCGACGCCGGTCCGTATCGCCGCCCCTTTGCCGCGATTCATGGGGTGGTGGACCACCTCGACCCGGTAACCGGCCCCTTCCCGGCCGTTCCAGGTAGCGAGGATGTCGCCTGTGCCGTCGGTACTGCCGTCGTTCACGACGATGACCTGCTTGACATAGGCCGCCGCGATCACCGCTTCGAGTACGGAGACGACCGTCGCGGCTTCATTGTAGGCCGGGATGATCACGCTCAGGATGGGGTCGCTCATGCGTCCTCCCGTGACGGGCCACTCGCGTCGCCTGATGAGTTGCGAGGTTCTCTCGGATCGGTGCGGCGGGCCACGCCTTGGCCCGTCTCGGACGAGACGACCATCCCGATGAGCTGTTCATCTCGCCCAGGACCAAATCGGTCGATCCGAATCTGGCTTGTCGGCGATGTGTTATCGAATGAAATGATGATCGGGTTCGATTCCGAAGCCGACCGATCCGACCTGATACGCATGGTATCTGGTTCGCCAAAGAATGCAAGGACCGACCTCTCCGATCCCCGAGAAAGGAGAAAGGTCAAGGTCGAGGAGCCGGCGAGCCGGATGGAAATCCGGGGCCACACTGCCCCGCCGAGCCCCGCCAGAGCAGAGCCGGGCGGGCTACGAGGCGCCGGCGGGACGCCAAGCAGGTGGTCGTCATACCGTCGATCCCTGGCTCTTTGCGCGTCGCGCGATCCGCCCGGCCCGAGGCCAGACCTGAGGCCCTCGGCCCGGTGGCCCGGCCGCTGCCGTGCTCGCCGATATCGGGCGAGGCGTGAGGGCGACGCGGGCCGATCGGACCCGCGCCTTGCCGACGTGTGGGGTGCGCCAGCAGATTCTGGCACCCCGTTCCGTTTGGGGGTAGAACCGGGGAAACGGATCGGACTCGCTCAGGAGGCTTCCATGAACGCCGCCACTCTCGACGCCATGACCCCGCTCCAACGCATCATCGTCGAGCGGGCCTTGGTCCTGGCCAAGGAATTGGAGGCCGCCGCCGGCTCGGCTCCGGACGGCCAGATCATCGACCGCTGCGAGTCATACCTGCTGGGCTCCGGCCGCGACTTCCTCCGCCGGGCCCTGGAGGATACCCTCCAGGACCGGGCCGACGCCCTCGAAAAAAAGGCGCGGCCGGGCGGACCTGCCGCTGTGGCGCGACGGGCCGGAACAAGGGGCGATCGCCCCGGTCGATGATGACCGCCCTGGGCCGCTCGGAGTTGCTGCGGACCTACTTCGCCTGCCCCGGCTGCGGCCAGGGGGGGGCCCAGGTCGATCGCCTGCTCGGCCTGGATGGCTTCCTGACACGCCAGGCGACCCGCCTGGTCTGCCTCACCGGCGGCCGGGTCGCCTTCGCCGCCGCCGCCGGGATGCTCGCGGCGTGCTGCGGCTGGACCGTCAGCGACGAGACGATCCGATTGGCCTGCGAGGGCCAGTCGGGCCGGATCGCCGAGTTCGACGCCACGCCGGCGGCGGGCGCCTCGTTCGCCGTGGCCTCCGGCGAGGTCGAGTTCCAACTCGACGGCACCACGGTCAACACCACCGGGGGGTGGCGGGACATGAAGATCGGCATCTTCGCCCGCCGAGAGCCTGGCGAGAAGGCCACCGCGGCGGAGTGGGCCAGCCGCAAGTTGCCCGCTCCGACGGCGCGGGTGGCGTTCGCCGCGATCCAGCCGATCGAGGGGTTCGGCCCCCGGATCGGCGAGTGGGCCGGTCGGCTGGGGCTGACCGAGTCCGCGGCGATCACGACCCTGGCCGACGGGGCGGCGTGGATCTGGAACGCCGCGGCCGAGCAACTGCCCGGCTCCGGCGGCGTGCTCGACATCTACCACGCCGCCGGCCACATCGCCGAGGCGAGCAAGAAGATCTTCGGCGAGAACGCCGTCGAGGCGAAGACCTGGCTGGAAGAGGGCCGGAGCTTGCTGCTGTCCGACGGATGGGCCGGCCTGTGCGACCACATCGGCGCGACGCTCCTGAAGGATTCCGGGCTGTCCGGGCACGCGGCGTTGGGCGAGCTGACGGGCTACTTCGCGGCCCACACCGAGCGATTGAACTACGCCCATCGGCTGAACACGGGCCGGTCGATCGGCAGCGGGATGGTCGAGGGGGCGGCGAAGAACCTGATCGGCAAGCGGATGAAGCAGACCGGGGCGAGGTGGGTGGTCGGCAACGCCGATGCGATGGCCAATCTGTGCGGCCTGAGCTACAGCGATCACTGGGACCTCTACTGGGCCTCACCCAACTGAATGCCGGAATTCGCTGGCGCACCCCGACGTGTGCGGCGCGGGCACGAAATCAAAGTTTTTCGATTGCCCCTCCTCTAGGCATTATTTATGATCCGACAAAATCATCGAATATCAACGCTCAGAGAGTTCCTCCAGCCTGCCGCCATTTCGGCGGGCCGGTCAGCATGACCGTGGCCGGTCGAGGATTTCTGTCCGCTCCTCCGACGGTCGCCTCAGATGGGTACGTCGGCGTCCCGAGTCTCCCGGCAGGGGTATCCGATATGAGCCGCCGCCGTGAAGCCTTCACCCTGATCGAGCTGTTGATCGTTATCACGATCATCGGCGTCCTGATCGCGCTGCTGATCCCCGCCGTCCAGGCGGCCCGCGAGGCCGCCAGGCGCGCCCAATGCGAGAACAATCTGAAGCAGATGGGGATCGCCCTGAGCTCCTATGCGGCCACGCTGGGCGTCTATCCCTTCGGGGTCGGGGCGGACACCGACGGCGAAGTCCCGACGTTCACCTCCGAGACGAATCGTCGGTTTTCGATGCACTCGCAATTTCTCCCGTACATGGATCAGTCCTCGCTGTACAATGCACTCAACTTCGGTGTGGCGCCCTTCTTTCCCGACACTACAGGTGACCCGGTCGGCCCGACCGGGGCCGGCCCGAACGAGACCGCCGCACAGGTCTCGCTCGCCGTGTTCCTGTGTCCGTCGGATTTCAACCGGATGCCGTCGCGGGCCTGGGGGCAGCTCAACTACCGCTCCAGCAACGGCAGCACCTGGTCGGCCAGGGTCGGAGACGGGTTCTTCGGCCAGTCGTCGCAGGTCCGCCCGGGTGACGTCCGCGATGGGCTCTCGGCGACCGCGGCGATGTCCGAGCGGATCCGAGGCCACGACGATTTTCAGAATGTTGACATGGTCTCCGACCTGTTCCGCCAGGCGGGGCCGTGGTCGGAGGCCGACTTCGACGCGTGGTGCGGACAGCTGAGCGACGCCGATGCGCTGGCCTTGCCCGATCACGTCACCTCGGCAAGCCTGGGAATGAACTGGCTGGAGGGGAACATGTCGTGGACGAGGTACAACCACGTGCTGCCCCCGGGGCGGAAATCTTGTTCGAACGGCACGACCTGGAACGGCGTGGTCATGACGGCAAGCAGTCGACACAATAACGTCGTTAACGTTCTCTTCGGCGACGGGTCGGCCCGCCCGGTCCGTTACACGGTCGCCCCTGCCGTCTGGAAGGCGATGGCGACGATCTCGGGCGGAGAGGTGATCTCCGCCGACGCCTTCTGAGCCGCCGACCCGTGCGCCGAGGGGACCCGAGGGCGGGACGAGAAATGGAAGACGCGATGATGTCAGCGGCCTGTGGCCAAGGGCAGGGATCGGGTTTCTCGGTCCGGATCTCGGTCATCGTCCCAGTCTTCAACAGGCCCCGCCAGCTCCAGGGGTTGCTCGAAGCAATCTCGTCCCAGAATCTCTCCAAGGACCAATTCGAGGTGCTCGTCTGCGACGACGGCTCTTCGGATCGGCTGGGACCCTTGGTCGACGACGCTGCGCGGCGGTTCGGGCTTCAGGCGACCCATGCTCGGCAGTCCAGAGGGGGGGCAGGCCGGGCAAGGAACCTCGGGATCTCACTGGCCTGCGGTGAGATCCTCGCGTTCACCGACTCCGATTGCTTGCCCGATCCCGGCTGGCTCTCCGAGATCAGCCGGGCGTTCTCCGACCCGACGGTCGGGCTCGCCGGCGGCCTAGTCGAGGGACGAGGCGCCAGGTCGGTCTCTGGACGATGCGTCGGCTTCCTGATGTCGAGCACGCTCGGCTCCGGAGGGGCCAGGGATCCCCGGGGCCTGGTGCACATGGATTACTACCCCCGGACCTGCAACCTGGCAGTCCGTCGGGATTTGGCGCGGGCTGTGGGTGGTTTCCCCGCCTCAACCCATGGCGAAGACCTTGAGTTTAGCCATCAAGTCCGCGAGGCCAACGCGGGGGTCCGATTCCTGCCCGACGCCATCGTCGTGCACGACGAGCGGAGGACGATTCCTCGCGTGGCGTTCGAGGCGTTCCTCAAAGGCCGGACGAGGGTCCATCTCGCACGCCGGCTGGCGATGCACCAGCTGATCCACGCCGTCCCGGCCATGTTCGTGATCTATCTGGCTCTCCTCACTGTGTCTCTAAGCATCGAGGGCCTGGCCTCGCCGCTCGTGATCGCGCCGAGCCTCGCCTACATGGCGGCCCTGGCCTCGCTGGCGCTCCACGGGTTCATGGCGGTCGGGGGGGCGGACGTCTTGCTCCTGATCCCCGCCTTCGCCGCAGCGATGCACCTCGGCTATGGCGTCGGTTACCTCAGCGCCTTGCCGGAGTTGTTCCGTCGGCCGCGCCCGCCGGGGCTGCTCGCGGTCCAACGGAGCGTCCCTGGCGAGGTGCTCGTGGTCGACAATGGCACCGGCCCTGGCGGCGAGGGTTTCACATGATGGGGGTCCTTCCATGGCGTCGCGGTGGTCTACGGCCGGGCGGACGTCGTCTCTACCTCGCCGTACTGACAATGGCCTGCCTTGCCCTCGATCCCTGGGCGGGCGCGGGGGCCGCCGTTGTCTCCGGGCCGACCGCCGGAGATCGTTGGATCGTGGATCCGCTCAGCCCGCCGAGGGGGGCTACCGAGGTTGATGGCGAGACCTTCCGGGTCGTCATCCCCCCAGGACCGGACCGCCGACAGCCCGCCTCGATCCTCGCCGGCTTCGGACTTGAGGGGGACTTCTCCGTCTCGCTTCGCTACCGGGTCCGCGAGATGCCACGCCCAGCGACGGGCTGGACGAATCTGGAGATCTTCGTCGCCGGTCGAGATGGCTTCGCCTCCGTGATTCGCACGAACCATTCCGTCCTGGGTCCCGGCTATACCTTGTGGTTCGAGCCGCCCAAGGGCTCGGATCGACGCGGCTCTTGGCGTCAGATCTCCACCGTCGATCCCTCGGGCAGTCTCCATCTGGCGCGGAACGGCCGCAGGCTCTCGTTCTCCGGCGGGTTCGATGGCGGACCCGGGAGCGCCATCGGCGAGGTGGACTTCGGTTTGGGGCCGATCGATCGGCTTGAGATCCGGGTATCGGTACCCGAGACCAGCAAGGTGGTCGACGTAGAGATCAGCAGCCCTTCGGTCGCCGCCGATCGCTTCATTTATCCGCCGTCCCCCGCCCCTTCGTTGTTCGGGCCGAGGGCGACCCCCAGGCTCGCGGCCTTCCTCTCGGTAACCGCCTTCCTCGGCTGGCTCCTTACCAGGCTCGGAGTCCCCGTCCGGGCCCGACTTGACGCTCTTCGGCCATGACGCCCTCGACGACCATCAGGCCCGGTCCAGGCTCTTGGAGCCCACGCTGAAGCACAATGCACCGGCGGGCTTAATGCAGAACGACCGTCTCCGCCAAGGTGGTGGGACTGCTCGATAGCCAAGTTCGGGATAACACCCCTCTCGCGAGGTTCTTAGGGTGGCGCCTCGGCTTGAAGATGTCCACGTCGAGCAATGCGATCCCGACCAGTTCGGCCGCGCCGAACTCCTTCAACGGCCGCTGCGACGACGGCTCGCGAATCTTCGCGATCGGCCCGCGACGGTCCTTTGCAATGCGATCCGGTGCCGCTATGATCACCCCACGGTATCCCTGACCGCGACTTCCGCCATCATCCCGATCGGCTCGATCCCCTTCCCGCCAACGGTTCGGGTTCCCCCGATGGCCAAGGCGCCCGGCCAGGCGGGCCGGACAGATCGGCCCGGCTCCGCGGCCTGGCGACATTGCCTCGACCCGGACGAGGTCGGTGGCGTCGGGAGATCCGAAGACAGAGGGGCAACTCGATCATGAGAAAGATCACCATAGCCATGCTGGTGGTGCTCTCCGCGGGAGTATGGCTCCGAGTCGACGGCCTGGGTGCGAAGGCCCTCTGGGCCGACGAGGCCAGGACCTGGCGGTTGTTGCAATACCCTCTCGGCGAGATGATCGGCGCCTTGGGCGGGATGGGCACGGTCCACCCCCCCTTCTATTTTCTGGTGATGCGCCTCTGGACGGGCCTCTCGGGCGATTCGGAGTGGCAGCTCCGGTCGGTCGCGCTGGTCGGCGGCTCGGCGGCAATCCTGTTCATGTTCTTCTTGATACAGGAGCTTGCAAGGCTGGCGCCCTCGAAGGCGGGACCGGCCGGGCCGTGGCAAGGCCCCGCCGTCTTGGCGGCGGCCCTGGTCGCACTCAGCCCTTTCCAGATCCACATGGCGAAGCAGGCGAGATCGTATGGGCTGGGCGCCGCCTTGCTCGTAGCGAGCAGCTGGGCGCTGCTCCGGGCGATCCGGGAGATCAGTGCCGGTGGGAAGGGGTGGACATATGGCTCGATCTACGCCCTGCTGGCGCTCGCCTTCTGTTTCACGCACCACCTCGCCCTCGTCTCCGTCGCCTCGCAATGGGCTTTCGCCCTGATCTATCTCGTGTCCTCTCGGCTCGTCGCCTCGAATCACCGAGGGCAAGGTCTCCGACCGCCCACCGGCGACGGGGTACGGAGGGTCCGCGTCGCGATCGTCGCGTCGATCGTGGCCTGCGTCGCCGCCTTCGGGGTCGCCTACGCCATCTGGTTACCCCTCGCCCTCCGGCAGACCTCGCGAGGGAGTCGCCTGTCCTGGAGGGGGGCGCCGGAGTTGAAGAGTATCCCTAACGAGACTTACATCGCCCTCTTCTCCACGTTCGCGAACCGCCTCGCCATCGATTCACTGCCGACGCGGGTCGCACTCGCGGCTCTGCTGATGTCGCTCGGTTTCCTGGCCATCAAGGACGGGTGGCGTGGCCGGTTCCTCGCGATCGGTGGCGTGGTCCCGGCCGGATTGATCGTCGCGTATTCGTACTTCACCAGCACCGATCTTTATTATTCGAGGTATCTCGCGTTCGTTCAGCTGATCTGGCTGGCGTCGATCGCGACGGTCGTCTCCATGCCGCGCCGGTGGCCCGGCCGGGCGGCCGGGACCATCGCGGTGCTCGCCGGGTCCGCTTACGCTTGCGCGGCGAGCTGGGACCCCATCGGACCCTCGGCCAAACCCGGCATCCGGGCCGCGACGGAATTCCTGCTGGACCGGCACAGTCGCGGGGAACCGATCGCGGTCCGGAATCACGAGGGGCTTTTCCTGGAGACGCTCTACTACACGAGGGGGCGAGCCCGGCCCTCGTTGGCGGCACCGCCCGACCTTCAGCGGATCCTGTCGACGACCGCCCACATGAAGGCCGGCGACTTCACCACGCTTGAGGCGCTCGCTACCGCCTCGCCCAGAGGGCTGTGGATCATCTCGCGGCTGAAAGATCCGATCGAGGACGACTTGGATCCCGGCCAGGCCCCGAGGTGGAAGCGGCTGGAGAGGGTCGAGTTCGAGCAGGATTATCGATGGGAAGGGACGGTGGTGGTCGAACATTACCGGATCGAATGATGATTCCTGGGAACTTCCAACATCCGCGTTGCTAAAATCGCTCTGCGCTATAGCGCCCGGCCTCGAAGCTCGTCGGGCCTTCCAACCCTCGATCGTGAAGCGATTTGACGGTTCCCAACCAAAGCCGGTCCCCTGGGCCCGGCCCATCCGGCTACGTTGGGAGATGACCCTTGGACGAGAACGCCGTGGACGAGAGATCGGGCGGGCCCCAGGATCTGCCGCGACTCACGCCCGCCTCGGCTGCCTCGGAGACGCCCCGGCCGAAGGTCAGCGTGATCGTGCCTTCGTACAACTCGCGGAAAACGATCGCTGCCTGCCTCGACTCTCTGGCCTCCCAGACTATCGCTGCGGAGATCGAGGTCATCGTCGTGGACTCGTCGAGGGATGGGTCCGAAGAGTTCATCCGCGCTTCCTACCCTTCCGTCTCCCTCATCCACCGGACAGGTCTCCTGCTCCCGGGGGCGGCCCGGAATCTCGGCGTGGAGCTTGCGAGGGGGCCCATCATAGCCTTCATCGACGCCGATTGCGTGGCGCCGGAAGGGTGGCTGGTCGCTCTGATCGGGACACTCCGGCCGGATCGGCAACTCGTCGGCGGTTCGGTGGGCCTGCTCGATCCCGTCAATCTCATCGAGGTCGCGGACTACATCCTGACCTTCAACGAATTCAGTCCGAGGACGCCGGCCCGGGACGTCATTTCCCTGCCGGGAGCGAATCTGGCCTGCATGAGGGCGTTCTTCACCGAGATCGGCGGCTTTCCCGGAGCCTTAGCCTCGGGGGAAGACATGGTCTTCACATCGCGATCGTCGGAGCGGACGTCGATCGCCTTCAATCCATCGGCGGTCGTCTATCACAAGAATCGAGGGACGTTGCGCTCCTTCCTCGCCCACCACCATCGCTTCGGCATCTACTCGGCCACGATTCGCTTGTCCGAGCGGCTACCCGGGAGCGTCCTAGCTCGTCGCCCTTGGCTTTCGCCCGCGGCGCCGATTCTGAGGGCCGCCCGGATCGCCTTGCGGGCCATCGCTCGCGATCGGCAGTTGCTGCGACAAGCGATCGGGGTTTTACCCCTCGTCGTGATGGGGATCGCGGCCTGGGGTGTCGGGTTCGTCCGGGCCTCGTTCCTGCGCAGTCGGGCCAGCCCCGTCCCACCATCGGCGTCGGACCCCCCATCAACGGTGATCCCCGATGGCGGCTCGTGATCCGCAGGCCAGCTTCCAAGCTTCGGGATGCCAGGCCGACGCCTGGCGTCATTACCCTTCGCCATGAGCCTGCGGAAGAGGGAGCCATCTCCGGGGCTGACCTTCACCACGACGGCATGCCCCGCGAGGCGCCCGGAACCCGCGCCGGTCAGGGGTCGATGACGTTCAGCAGACCATGTTCGCGGAGCGAACCGATGAAGCTTTCCAGGTCCGATTGAAGTTGCTGTGGGTCGACCTCATAAACGAGGAGCAACTTCTCATACGCCTCCTGGACCGATCCCGACGCGGTCAGAGCCTGCCACATCTGGGTTCCGACCTCGTCGAGGCCGAAGTATTTCTCGGTCTTCATGTCGAGAAATACCGATTCCCGGTCGACGTGGTTGACCAGGACATCAGGGGCGATGATGATTTTTTTCGCCAAGAAGGGCGTCATGATTTCGCGAGCCTTCCATCTCATCCCGTTCAGCGGATCGGCGACTGGGCCGCACGCTCGGCCCTGCCGCACCGGTCCGGTCGTCGAACTTGTTGGGTGGCTGGGACGGGCGATCTTTCGTCGCACATTACGGCGAGCGGCCCGTGCCCCCTGCACTCGACGACTCTTCTCGCCGCCCGTTCGGCCCGATGTTGCGCTTTCCCTGGCATCTGATCCGACTGCATGGCCGGGCCTCTCCAACAGGAGATACCGGGGGCGGGAAGGGAAGACCCTCCCGCCCCCATCAGGCGATCATGATCGAGCATTGGCCGCGCCAAAATGGGGATCAGATGGACGCAGGCCGCATTCGATTCGCCTTGGAGTCCACGCCGTCTGGACCGCCCCCTTGGGTGAGCTCGCGAAGATCGCCGAACTGCTCGATCTTGGGGACGGAGTAGGCCCGCTTCGGCGCCTGGTCTTGGGCCTGGGTCGCCTGCATAGTGATTCACTCCGACGGGTAGGTCTCGGCGGGAGGGGATGCCCCTCCCGCCTTCGTCGCGATGGCGGCGATCAGATGGACGCGCGCTTGTCCCGGAACGCCTTGGAGTCTGCGCCTTGGAGGTTGGCCCCCTGGGTGAGCTCGCGAAGATCGCCGAACTGCTCGATCTTGGGTGCGGAGTAGGCCCGCTTCGGCGCCTGGTCTTGGGCCTGGGTCGGCTGCATGATAATTTTTCTCCGAAAGAAGGTATCTGGCGGCGGGAGGAGACGCCCCCCCGCCCTTCTTCACTCCCGAATCACCAGGCCTCCTCATCCGGATTCAGGAGTGCCCCTGGCGATCCGATAGTGACTTCATTGAGTAACGGGATGGTGTTACTATTTTGCGAAGTATTTGTGCATCGACCCCCCCGGTTTCAGCCCGCGAAACCACCCCTCCAGCGAGATCATACCGCAGAAATAGTTGAAATTCAGGTGCTCGGATTCGTTGCCATAATCGTCGATGGCTTTATAGAATAACTTAGGCGTGACATATCCCTTTTCGAATAGATGGATGGGCGACCCATTCTCCAGCCAGGTTCGTATCGTGGAGCTCGAAAAGCTCCTGCGGATCGCCGGGCTAAACTCGGCCCCCGAGTTGCCGATCGTCAGCTCGGTGGGCCAGTACTTGGCCATCGCCTTCCGATGGTGGAGACGTCCCGCCCGCTTCTGCCCCCGGTCGTTGCAGTCCCATTTGAGATCCTGGGGCATGGAAAGCACCATTTCCACGAGGCGGCGGTCGAGATAGGGGTGCCGCACATTGACCGGCGAGTTGAATTTGGCTGTAACCGCCACCATCGGCGGGAAGAGAACCTCGACCGTCGCTCGGAGTGACGGGCACCGGAACAAGAAGGGACGGATCTGTTGCATGCGGATCGACCGGTCCATCTCCCGGATCCGGCGGGCTAGCTTCGGCGGGATGTAATCGGGCAATTCGTTCATCGATTCCCGGCGGACGGACTCCAGGGCCATCAAGCCGGCGCGGAACAGCGGAGGAGGGGTGATCTTCGGCAAGACCCCGTAGAGTAGGAGCCTTCGGCAGGCCCTGATCTTGTTCCGCCGGTATTCGCCCCCGAACCACTGTTGGAGCCGACGCCACTCATGACGCCGGATCAGGTCGTAATAAACCCGCGAATCACCGACGTTGAGCGCATCGCCGGCGTCCCCTGTCAGGATGACACTGCACCCGACCTCGGAGGCCAATCGGCAGGAGGCTTCGAAGGAAGCGGGCATCCAAGCTTCGAAGGGCCCCACAATGCCGGCTGGCGACCAATCGGCGCGGAGCCCTTGCGGGCCGTACAGGTCGTCGGCGACGATGAAATGGGGGATCAATCGGGGATATCGGCCGAGCACCGGGACGATGCGCGATCGCTCGTCAACGTCGGACAACTCGTCGAAAACGTGGGATAAGGTGTGCAGCTCTGGGCCGATTCCAGGCGACATCCCTGCGGCTAGGCACGCCACTGCCGAGGAATCTAGGCCACCGCTCAGCTCGATCGCTACCGGTGTCCGGCTGCGGAGACGACACCTGATGGATTGCTGGAGCAGATGGAGATACTGCTCGTGAAGGTCGTCTCGCTCAAGATTGGGCGTCCGCTCCTCCCACCCCCAAAATCTGTTCACGCGTACACGGCCGCCCTCGACCTGGACGAACGAACCCGTCGGGACGACCGAAACGCCGCGGAACATGCCTATATCCCAGCCGCTCCAGGAGCGAAACGTGGGCGTCATGCATTCTAAGACCTGATCCTCATCGATCTCGGCGGGGATCGCGGGATCTTGGAAGATGAGGGTTCGGTCCGTTACCAGGACGATCTTCTTTTCGCTTTGATAAATGTAAAGCTGCTGGGTTCCAGAGAAATCGCGGGCGGCAAATAACACCCTCGATGAGGAATTCCATATGGCGAAGGCATAATCGCCGATCAGCTTCTCAACGCAGGATTTCCCCCAGGCCTGGAAAGCCGCGAGGATTATCCCTGCATCAGTGTTGCTCGTGGGGACATTGTCGGGCGGCAACGATGCCCGTATTTCCTCTCTGTTGTCGATGCGGCAAGAGGCGACGATCCTGAGGTCGCGAGCCAAGACCGGTACCCCAGGCTCGTCCTCCGGAAGGCTGGCCAGGTCGAATTGCCCCATCCCGACCGGGCCGTCCGTCCAAATCCAGCTCCCGTGCGGGGCGCGAGGTCTGGCGTAGCGGCCCATCGTCTCGAACACGCCCCGAGCGACTGGCTTTCCTTCGAGATCGACGACGAATGCAAATTCGCTCATGCCGTTCCTACCATTTGTCCGGGCAGAGTCTTCTCGTTCATATAGATCGGTTTATGAGCGCGATGCTCTCAAGCCGTGCCCGCGCGTGACCGGCCTCAGAAGTTGGATGAGCCGACCGATACCGAGGCTCCACGGCCATTCGGGCCTTGGGTGTAGTTGGATCAGGACGGATCGACGCAGGTCGAGAGATGGTCAACGCTATTTAACGGGAGCCCGGTCGGCCCGTCAACCATCTTCACCCAGGTACAGCTCTCGATCCCGGGGCTGATGGGCTCCGGTAGGCCCGGACGGCCGTCGCCCAGAGTCGAAGCCCCCTCAAGCCACTGCCGTCACGCTCGGCGCCATGCCAGGCCTTCGACGCGCCGCTGCCGATCGGACTGCCCGCCCACACCCGCCCGAAGTCGTTGAGCGGCCCGATCTGCTCGGCGAAGTGGCCGATCATCTCGCCCGGGGCCGTCCGGCCCGGCTGCGTCCGACTCGCGGCTCGCGGCCTCCTGCTCGATCATCGGAATCCAGCCCCGGGGCTCCGGGGTCCGGCGAACTCTCGGAGACGCGAGGATCTTAGCCTCGTCGATCAGGACAGGGTGTAACTCCTCGCCTGCGGCTTTTCCTGGCCGCGTTGGCATTTCGGACGCTCGGTGGTCGATCTCGGCCTGGTCGCGCCCGCGGATGACACGTCGAGGTTTCTGGGGCTTGGTGCCCCTTGCGGTCAGCCGCTCAGTCGAGTGCGGAGCGTGCTGGCGTCATGGGGTGAGGGTGGACCGAGTCGCGAGGCGGGTGAAAGGCCCCTACCGGGCCGAGGATCGAGAGCCGATCGGACCCCGCGTAACTGGCCGCAATCCTCCAGCCCCGGGAGTGCCCATCGGGCGACGACGGATCGCCCATTTCCTGGACGATCGAGCTCCGATCCGACGCCGTGGGGACGCCGCGCCGACCGCGCAGCCACTCGCCCCGAGGACCCGTGACCTGCCCCCGTTGGTGATGCCACTGACTATGATAGCACCGCGACTACCTCGGCCATAGACGTCGGGCTCAGGGGCGACGCAGGACGTCCACGGCCGCTTGGAATGCACGAAATAACGCCATAGGAGAGAATGAATAGCTCATGCGCAGGTCTGTTGACTCTGCCTCCGGGCCGCCCCTAGCATGGTCAGCTGATCTAACCCGGCCGAGGTGCATGTCGCAGTCGAGCCCGCAGACCTGCAACCCAAGTCTTCGCCATGAAGAAGGAGGATCGGATGTGTGGTCCCGGTAGCCTTGTCGCCCTCGTGATGGGCGGGCTGATGGCCCAAGGGCCTGACCCCGCGCCTTCGCCGAAGGGCCCGAACGCCGTCCGTGAGAACTTCGATGGGCAGGAATATGATCGCCACCTTTGGGAGGTGGGCGACCTGCCCCCGGGCGGCTTCATCAATTTCGAGGGGGACGCCCTGCACATCGTCATCCCCCCGGGCGGCAAGGCGCGTCACCCGGCCGCGTTCGAGGGACGCTTCCAACTCGAGGGCAATTTCTCCGTCCGGGCCAGATACCGGCTGGAAGCTTGGTCACCTCCGCCGGCCGACTGGATCAATCTTGAGATCAAGGTTCAAGGAGGGGACGGCTACGCCGCGGTCATCCGGACCGACCACGCCATGGATGGGCCCGCTTACGTCGCCCTGTCGACGCCGGCCGCCGGCGTCTCGAACGGGCTATGGAAGGCGACGACAACGGTGTCGAGGGCCGGGGAGATCCGGCTCGAGCGTGAGGGCCGACGACTGCGCTTCTGGGCCCGCGACGCGGGAGGGTCGGACCTGCTCCTGGGCGAAAGCGAGTTCGGCGGCAAGGCGATCGATGCGATCTCCTTCCGGGTCACCGTGCCGGCGACGACATCCACGGTCGAGGCCAGGTTCGATGAGATCGAAGTCGTCGCCGATCGGATCGTGGCCGCGCCCGTCCCGGTCGCGACGTCGGGATGGGCCTTGGCGGGGGCCGGACTTGCGACGGCCGGGCTGGCGGCGGCGGCCGCGGTGGGCTTGCGGCATCTGGCCTCGGCCCGCGGGACGCAAGCCGGAGCGGCCCGGCGGCCCACCCGGCCGGCCCGCGGCACGATACGCGTCGGCCTTAAAGGCTTAGCAATGTCGTGCGCGATCATCGGTGCTCTCGCCAGGGCCGACGGCTTCGACAACAAAAGCCTGTGGGGGGATGAGGTAGCGACTTCGCGAAGGGTCTCCCGGCCCACGCTCAACTCCATGCTCGACAGCGTGAAGCGGTCCCCGTTCCCGCCGGGGTATTACCTCGCCGTTCGCGGCTGGATCTCGATATGGGGCCCGGGCGACGCTCCGATCCGGTCCCTGTCCGTGGTGGTCGGTCTGCTCGCCATCCCGGCTACATACATCGTCTGGACGCCGATGATCGGGCGGCGAGCCGGCCTTTGGGTCGTGGCCCTGCTGTCACTCAACGCTTTCCATATTTTCTACTCGGCCGACGCCAAGATGTATTCCGCCGTGTGGCTGCTGGCGACGATATCGAGCGGCTCGATGCTCCATCTGCTTCTCGGGTCCCCGGGGCGGCGGGCTTGGCTGGCGACCTATGCCGTCTCGTCGGCCTGCCTCCCGATGGTCAGTTACGTGGGAGTCGCACCGCTGGCGGCCCAGGCGCTTTTCGTGGCTGTCTGGGCGACCGGTCGGTTGCTACGGCGTCGGGGCAAGGACCTCACGGCGCTGGCGATTGCCGCGTCGATGGCGGCAGTCCCTTCGGCGATTTGGCTACCGAACGCCGTGCGGGTGATCCTAAATCGGACCGGCATCGACTGGATCCCGGACGCCGGGCAGACGGGCGCACTGGCCGGCTTGTACCAGTTGGCCTCGGCGATGCTCACCGGGACCGTCCCGCCGGTGCGGATGCCCAGCCCTTATCCCGGATCATGGCTCTTGGCGATGACGCAGGCGTCTTGCGTCGCCATTGCGGCGGCGTTGGCCGCGACCGGCTTGGTCGCCGCGCTCCGCGGTCAGCGTCGCGGCGGACCCGAAGTCGCGTATCACCCGCGGCCCGCAGCTTTGGCGTTTCTGGCGGCCTGGGCGAGTACACCCACCCTAGGGGTGCTGGCATTCTCGTATGGCATTTTTTCGCTCTGGGGTGTCCCGAGATACCTCGCTGGCGCGATGCCGGCCGCGCTCCTTTTGGTCGCCGCCGGGCTCGGCTCGATGAGGCGGCGGCGACTGGCCTCCGTCCTGGGCGTGACCCTCCTGGCGGTGAACCTCGGCGTCGTCTGGTTCGACCGCAACCATGCGACCCGCTATCCTTGGCGTGAGGTCGCCCGGGCGGCCGCCCAGGCCACTTCGCCGTTCGACCTGCTCCCGCCCGGCGAGGCCCGCGGCTTGATCGTCGCCTGGCCCGGCGAGGATTCTTTCGACCAGGCTTGCCTCCGATATGCGCTGGGAACGCACGGACGGCCCGGGACGCAGGTTTTCTTTATGCCTCTGGAAGAGGCCATCAAGTCTGGCGGTCCATTCCTGGTGCTCGCCACCTCCATCGGGACGTCGCCCGGGGGTGGATCCCCGCCCGAGCTCGGGCCTTTAGCCGGCGGCTACGCCACCCGCCTGATTTTCGAGGCGACGGTGTTAGGCCAGCAGTATACGCCGATCTTGGATCCGGCCTCGACCGAGGTCTTGAGACTTTGGGAATGCTCGCGGCCGTGCGAAACCCCCCGATGACCGGTCCGCTTCGGCATGACCTAGCCGGATCCAGACCTTCCCGCGACTCGTTTTGCAGGATCTGCGGCGATATCGCGAGACGTCTGCGGGTGGTTGGTCGATCGCCAGATCGGCCAGGCTGCCCTCCGCGTGCAGTCTAAGGGTAGGATCCCAAACGAGGTCTATCCTCCATGCCCACGTGGTTCAGGGCCTGGCTTGGCAACCTCGGATACCGGCTCATAAAAATGCTTCTTGAAGAGGACCTGAAGCGAACAGATCGACAATAACCGACCCGGAAGATCCGACCGGGTCTCATGCGACGAGGCGGGGCCACGGGACTTCAAGAAGGAGATCATCCTATTATTCAGGGAGCGTGTCGGGGGTTCCATGAACCCTTCCAGCCCGGCCCTGACGGCCTCGATCAGCCGTTTCGTCCTGGCCACGATCTCAAGTCCCATCACCAGGGTGATCTCGCCGCGGAGATATTGCTTCAGGAGGCGACACTTGTAATCGCTGCAGACACGAGGGCGGGTCGATCCGTAGATCGAGCAGGCCCCCGATTGATGGCAAGGGCACGGCTGGTCGAAGCCGGGGCTTCCATCGTCCAGGACCGTGAGCGTCATACCATTCCGCAGGGCCACCTCCGTCTCGTCGGGTTTGAGCGCGGCGCGGCTGTGCAAGGCCCCCTGGCAACACAGGCCGCAGGCCAAGCAGAGCTCAGAGGCCGTCCGCTCGGCGGCGATCCCATCGGATCCTTCGATGGTATTCTTCATGACGGGTGGCGAACTCCTATCGAAGATCGGCCGGTAGTCAGTCGGATCTGACCGGTGAGGGCCGATCGAGGGACGAGGCGGACTGATGTTGATCCATGGGCCACTGGGGGCCGCAATCGCCGGCCTTCAGCGGTAATCACGCGGCGGACCCCCGAGCCAAGAGATTGCCCACCGGACCGTTGCGGCAGCCCGGAGTCGGGCGTGATATCACCTTCTCGATGTCCATCGACCGAGGGCCGCATCGACCGCCCGATCGACCCGAAACGCCTTGGTCCCGACGAGATTGACCAGCGCATCGATGGCGACACCGATTCTCTCCGCATGGACATCCACGATGATCTCCGCCCCCATTCTGGCCAGCACTCGCGCGGTTGGCCTGGCCCCGGTGGGGCTGGCCATGTCGGGAGTCACCGAGACGACCAGATGAACCAGGCGAAGGGGGGAAAGGCTCGGGATCGATGAGGCCCGATGCGATGCTATCCAGGCCGATAAAAAATGCAAGGACCAACCCGTTCTGTCGCCCTGGACCGCGATACCGCACCGATCTCGATCTCGATCGTGGCGAGGGCGAGGGCGACGGCCGCGAACACGAAGAATCGGCGATCTGTGGCCACGCGGTGCCCGGGTCGGACAGACCGCCGGGGCCACTGGCGAATTCTTCCTTATCGGTCGGGACCGGGTGGGCGCCCTCGTCGGCGAGTTTCGAGCCGCGGCAGCTTCTCGACAACGCACCGGTCAATCTCGCCCTGATCGCGCCCCGCGCCGGCGGGAATCCGGCGAGGCTCTTAGGGCGTGGTGCCCCACGCGGTCAGCCACGCGTTGAGATAGTGGGCGTGGTACCGCATCCCGAGAGTCTTCTGAACGATCCTCCAACCCGGGTCCGGTTCGCGTCGTCGTCGAGCCGATGCGCGACGAGCACGGGATCGGACGAAACAGCCCCGATCAGCCCGAGGATCGGCATGGGGCCGTGCGACCACGTTGGGGCGACGCGGGCCGTGGGGCCGACTGCGTTCGATCGGGACGAGATCGATGGGAGGCTCGGCGACTCCTCCAGTGAGACCGACGAGGCAAGTTCGGCACGACGTCGAATAAGCTTGACGCGGTTATTGAGGTCCGCTTTAGTGTCTCTCGGGCACCTGTTGCAACCACCCTAGCTTATCGATCGCGGTCACCACCAGGCCCCCCATCGCGAAATGGCCCTCACAAGAACGGCCCGTATGCAGACCGAGGCTGGCCACCAGATCGCCTCCCCGGAGCCCAACCTGACGATCCCCGGCCGGGACCATCACGGCCCCTCCGATGACCGCGGGCCAGTCGGCTCGGTCCGGATCACCTCCGCCTATCGGCGGAGGGCACCCCGCCGGCCTCCAACGATCCGGTCCATCCGAGTTCTCATCCAAGTGCAAACCATCACCGATGTCCGCTGGGAGAATTCCGATGCCGGGCGATCTCGATTCTGCCGATCTGCGGATTTACGAGTTCAACGGCCTGCGGCTTGCCACGGACTTATCTTTCGACAACCTCGTGCCAACTCCGAGCCCGAACGCCTCGATCACCCTGCTGGCCAGGAGCCTACCGTTCCCAGATCCCGGGATTATCCTGAGAGAATTCGTCGAGATTCAGACCGGAAGCGTCTTCTTCCGGTTGTCGGAGGGGGCGCAAGGCATCCAATACTGGAATTCATCGGTGGGCCTTTTCTGGATCGAGGCGACCGGCGACCGTGTCTGGTACAACTTGGCCGATGGTGCGGACCGGGGCGACATCGAGCATCTCGTCGCCTCGCATGTCATCAGCTTCGCTCTCCAGCTCCAGGGACGCGTCCTGCTCCACGCCAGCTCCGTCGCGATTGACGGGAAGGCCGTCGCCTTTTCGGCCCCATCGGGGACGGGAAAATCGACCATCGCGGCTGCCTTCGGCCGGAGGGGCTTCGAGGTGCTGTCCGACGACATCGTGCCGATATATCAATTAGAAAATGAGGTTTTCACAAACTCTTATCTTCAGAGCATCAGACTTTGGGATGATAGCATTTCGGCCTTGGGAGAGGACCCCCGCGAGCACGACTTGGTTCTGAGCAACTTCGAGAAGCGACGCTTCAACGCCGGCTCTCGATGGGGGTCCTTGGTCGCCAATGCCTATCGGATCCACTCGATCTACCTGCTGCGCCCCGCGCCGGCGGCGGAGGGGACCGGGTTCGAAGTGTCCTTCGAGGACGTCCGTGACACCAAGCGTGTTATCGAACTCATGGGTTGCATGTATATGAGATCGACTTTGCGCGGAAGCCGCGCCGCGTCCGCTTTCAGGTTGCTGCCCCTAGTGACGCAGGCGGTCAGGACCCGATATGCCAGATATCCCCTCTCGTACGACAGTGCGGACCGGCTGATTGACGCAGTGATCGCCGACGTCAGCGAATCCTGATCCTCCGGCTTGGTCCGTCCTAGTACTACAGTTGTAACTAGCTGTCGGGCCTGATAGTTTGACCGTGGATCTATCCCACGGAGGGCTACCATGGCCGGCATCGGCTCCGTAATCCGCGAAGAAGACGTCCGGCGGTGGGGGCACCAGCTCGACACCGTCGCCCACCGGATCGGGGCCAGGTTCGCCCGCAGCGAGACCCGCGACCGCGTCCGGGCCTACCTCATCGGCCTGCTCGGCCCGGCCCAACGCAAGAACTCCTGGCAGCTCGCCGAGCACATCGGCGAGGGCGCACCCTACGGCGTCCAGCACCTCTTGGGCCGATCCGAATGGGACCCCGACGCGGTCCGCGACGACCTGCGGGCCTATGTCGTGGAGACGCTGGGCGACCCCGATGCGGTCCTGATCCTCGACGAGACCGGCTTCCTCAAGAAGGGGACGCACTCCGCCGGGGTCTCCCACCAGTACACCGGCACCGCCGGGCGGATCGAGAACGCCCGGGGTCTCCCACCAGTACACCGGCACCGCCGGGCGGATCGAGAACGCCCAGGTCGGCGTCTTCCTCGCCTATGCTTCCGGGCACGGCACAGCGTTCCTCGACCGGGCCTTGTACCTGCCCGCGGAGTGGACCGACGACCCGGAGCGGTGCGAGGCGGCGGGGATCCCTGAGGGGACCGCCTTCGCCACCAAGATCCAGCTGGCCAGGGCGATGCTGGAGCGGGCGTTCGAGGCCGGGGTGCCGGTGGGTTGGGTGACCGGCGACGAGGTGTACGGGGCCTGGGAGTTGCGACGGTGGCTGGAGGAACAAGGGCGTCCCTATGTGCTGGCGGTCCGGGCCAACCAGTACGTCTGGGCGGGGTCAGGGCAGGCTACGGTAGCCGCCCTGACGAAGGCATTCCCCAAGCGCGCCTGGCACAAGATCACGATCGCGGCGGGGTGCAAGGGGCCGAGGCGGTACGCCTGGGCGTGGCTGGCGATCAACAGCGACCTGGGCCCGAGTTGGCGGCGGTGGCTGCTGGTCCGCAGGGGCCTGGATGACCGCGAGGAGTTGGCCTACTCCATCGCGGCCGGCCCGGCCCGCACGACGCTGGCCCGGCTGGCCCGGACGGCCGGGGCTCGCTGGGCCGTGGAAGGTGCCTTCGAGTCGGCCAAGCAGGAGGTCGGGCTGGCCGACTACGAGGTGCGGAGCTGGACCGGTTGGCACCGCCACGTGACGCTCTCGCTGCTGGCGCAGGCGATCCTGGCGGCGGTGCGGAGGCTGGCCGAGGGGCCGCCCCCAAAAAGTCGGCCGGCGATCCGGAGCCGATCGCGGTGACGGTGCCGGAGGCGCGTCGGCTGCTGGTGCGGCTGCTGTGTGCCCGCTTGCCGGGCGTGGCGGAGGTGCTGACTTGGTCGGAGTGGCGTCGGTCCCACCAGGCGTCCGCGAGGCGCTGCCACTTCAAAAAACGCGGTGCCTTGCCCCCGGATTAGTTACAACTGTAGCACTAGCCGAACTTGCCCAACCGGGGTGAATTTGCACTGGTAGTTCGCCCGGAGGGAGCTGGAGGGGGGGGAAAGCCCGGCTCAAGGCCGGTGTCGTCGAGCTGGCGCTGGTCAAGGCGATCTCTACAGGGGCCGCGGAGTCCGCCGGGATATCGGGTCCCGACAGGGTTCGCGGCGGCCTGGATCGAGCAGGAGGTCGCTCGGCCCTCCCTCCGAGATCGCACCGATCCTGCATCCCGCAGTCTCGTAAACCCCGGACCATCTCCGGTGGCGGGTGATTTCGAGCGGGGTCGTCACGCTGGATTCACGAGTGACTTTCCCGGGGATCGCTGATACCTCCACGTCCCGCCCACCGACGGCCAGATCCGGCCTGAGGCCGCGACGGCTTGCCCACTCCCGCCCGCACTTCCAGACTTCGAAGCGCAAACGGGCAACCTGAAAGCTGTGCCCGCTCGGTAGAATGATTTACACTCATCGCCTCCCGGGTTCAAATGTCGTTCGCAGGTGAGGACAGGAAAAGCCCGATCGAGGAGACGCCGGCGATTTTCAGCGAGTGGGCCGAATTGCATCCCATGCAGAGCATCGGTGGGCGGACGGGGGATGATCATGTTCGTGAAAAAAACCGCTTTTGGCATTTCGGTCCTCTGTACGGTTGCTTGCCTCGCGACCCTCCGGCCGGCCCTTCCCCCCCCCCAGATCGATCGGGCTCCCCTCGCGTCGCCGGACCCGGTCTGGAAGCGTCTGGGCTTCCCTGAAGCCCCTGGACTAGAATCGGGGCGGGGCGTGGGCGTGGTCCTGCTCGACGATACCGGGCTCCACCCGGCACTCGGCCATCTGGGCAAAAGGCTTCGTCATCTCAGCATAAACGATGAACTCGACGTTTCTCTGATCGAGCCGCCCTTCGAGGCCCATCCGGCCGACGGGAAGGAGACGACTCATGGCGCCGAGTCGCTCCTCCAGATGGCGTCATCGCCCTTCAGGGCCGGGGGTCAGGACCATGGCGGGGTGGCGCCGGGCGCATCCTACTTCGTGGTACCCTACCTCTCCGAGAAGCGAGATGAGGGTCAAGGGGCATGCCACCGGTACGACCCACGGCTCGACATCGCCATCGCATGGATCGTCGAGAATCGCGAGCGCTTCAACGTCCGGGTGATCCTGCTCGAGACGTGGTTCGAGTTCCCGCCACCTCCCTCGGCGAAGCCCGGTCAGGACGGGTTGGTGAAGAATACGAAGGAGTACCCGATCGTCCGAGCCCTGCAACCGGCGATCGACGCCGGGATCTTGGTGGTCACGGGCAACGGCAACACCAGCACCCTCAACAATGGCCCGCCGGCCGAATACCTCGCCGTCGGCGCCTATCGCGACTTCGGCCATGCCGGGTCGCAGTTTCGCCAGGAAAATCCCGACGAGCCTTGGGGCCGCAATGGCGACGGCCATCCGAGACCTGATGTTTTGGCCCCCAAATATTCCGTGCCCAATCACGTAGCCGCAGACGGAACCATCGCGGAGTTCGGGGGCACCAGTTCGGCCAGTGCCCAGGTCGCCGGGTTGTGCGCTGTCTTGTTTTCTCGATTCCCCCACGCCGACTCCGGGATGGTCAAACGTGCGATCATCTCCTCCGGCCAACGGCTCACGGGCAGCCATCGCCCCGGCGTCTGCGTCAACGCGGCGCGAGCCATCGAAGCCCTGCAAGGCCGTCAGATCGGACGGTCCCACCTCGAGTTGCCGGTCCCAATCCGCGTCACGAAACCATATCTATCTATTACATCAAGCGATGAAGTGGAACGAGCCCTGGCCATATCTGCGCTGGCATTGGACAATGATCTGGTTGGGTCGCAAAGCCTCGAAAACCTCCGACGCGATTTCTGGGGGGCCTTGCAGGATGAGTCTCGGATGGTGAGGAAGGCCGCCGCGTCCGCCCTGGGATCCCCGACGACGAAAGAGGAGCGGGCCCGATTCTGGCAGGCGATGCGACGAGAGCGAGACATGGGCGTCCGTGGGCAATTGGCGATCCTCCTATCGGACGGGGCGGGCGCGGATCATCTGGATGACTGGATCGGACTGGCGGAGGACCCGAATTGGACCGCACGATGGTGCCTCTCGAAGATCCTTCGCGAAAACTATCCCGATGCGCCCGCCCTCGATCCCGCGTTCGTCCCCGGGGACATCGGAAAGAAGGCGGCGCTAATCCTCGCTTGGTATCGCGATCGTCAGGCGTACGGCGTCGTCAGCGACGCCCGGACTCGGCCGGCTGCCGAGGCTCGACCGGTACCCCCTGAAGTTCATGATTAGGCCTTGTGATGCCGGTTCGCGGGCCCATGACCCCTCGCGATGGACCAGCCAGCGATCGCGATGAGTATCCCCGCGCAACCCGCGACGATCAGCCATGTGGGCGGGCGTGACGAGCCGCTCCCGGGCCGACCCGGATCGGTCGGGAGGGATTCGGCCCGGATGGTGACCTCCTTCCACGACATCTCGAAGCCCTGGTCGGCGCCCTCATACCTGGTCTGCATGCGGAGGAACATGAGATTTGAAGTGCCGAAGTTCCCTTCAAACACTTTGCGGAATGCTTTGCCCTCCTCCGCGGCATGAAGGTAGACGATGGGCCCGACCCTTGCCAGGTGGAATCGGCCCCGCCGCGCGGCCGATCCGGTGGCGACAGGTGGTTCGATCCTGGGTGGATCTTCCCCCCCTTCGATTCCCCCCCAAAGCTGGGCCTCGCCCCCCCTCGGGTCGAGCTCCCGCGACAGGTAGACCCGCTCTTCCCACCGTGCGGCCGATTGGAGGGCAACTTCAACGCCGACGCGGGCCCCGGGCTTCGGCTGAGGTGCCCTAATCACCTCGTACGATGCCATGACCTCGAAGTCGCCCCCGAGGCCGAATTTAGTGCACAAGCTCAGGCCCTTGCCGCCCGGGCCTCGCGGGATAGCGACCCTCAGCCCGTCGCGTCCCGGCTTGATCAGCGAGACCTGGACCCCCGAGCCTTCGATCCTCAGCGATCGCTGGTCGTAGCGACCGCCGCCGAAATCGAACCGATATTCCGCCCCGAGGTTCGAACGGACGAGCGGCACATCCGGCAGCGGAAAATCGGCATGAGCTACGCCAGCGCGACCGACGATCGCGAGGCCTGACAGCAAGACTCCCGCCATGCGACATCCGACGGATGACACCCTACGGGGGCGACGCAGGGCCGTTTGGCCTCTTGGAGAATCCAAGGTTATGCCTCCCTCCTAGAGTGGTCGGATCTTGGGGCGTTCACGGGCCGTTGGCTCGCGATTGCTTCGGCATCACCTCGCATGCCCAAACGTTTGCGCCTCGGGCATGGAAAGGATCGAGTACGGGCGTGGAGCGTCCGTTGAAGGCCTTGCTCGCGTAGATCAGGCGGCTCGAACATCTTTCGGGCGACGGGGCGGCCCGGTATGGGGGTCCGCCCACGGGCGGCGGCCGGTCATCGATCGCCACAACGACGAAGGGCATGCCCGATTTGAGAGCATCGCTCATCGGCATGCAATACAACCGCATATCCGATCCGCCCAAATCTTCGTACGCGTGCCGCAGACAGGCCTCGTCGAACGGCAAATCTCCCGGCCAGGCGACGATCAGGTCCCGGGCAGTCCCTGGTACGGAGAGATCGACCGCCGAGGCGGCCTGGCTGATCGCGATGGCAATTTCCCGCCAGGGCTCGCGATCCTTGAGATGCCGATCGATCCAGATCGTGAATAAGTTCGTCCCCAGTAATATGGATCCGAGTATCATCATAGAGTGGTGCCGCCCTCGAGATCCGAGTCCCGCCGCGACCCAGAGGAGCGCCCCAGGGGCGACCCCGGGCAGGAGCCAGGAGACCCCATCGAGCGAAGAGGCTCCGGAGGAGATCGCCAACGCGGCAAGAAGAGGAGCGATGCTCCACACGCCCAGGAAGGCCACCACGGCGGGGCGGATGTCGGGGCCGGGTCCTGTGTCCGCCCCGCCGGGCTTCCCGCGAAGCGCGGCAATCAACGTCGAGGCCGCCAGCCAAACCGCGATGACCATGCTCATGATCTGCGCCGCGACGAGCGCCCACTCCATGAGAGATGGGCCGGGCACCCGCTCGGGGGGGAAAGAGCCGGTCCCCAGGGCCGAAATCAGTCGGAGAATCCCCGCCGGGATCTCCGCCAGGCCTGGACCGACCTGCCGAGCAACGCGGGCGAAAGCTTCGGCGACCCCTCCGGCCTGCGGGAGGCGGCCGGCCGAGGCGATCAGGGCGACCGCCGAGGCGAGGGCCAGGGCGACTACCCGGCTCACCCTGGGGCGGCCCGCGAATGCCCAGCCGGCGACGTAGAGAGCCTGCGCCGCGAGCGGGACGACGCCCGACGGGCCGACCATGGGCAAGCAGGCCGACGAGGTCACGTAGGCCCACAACCACAGCCAACGGCGTGGCGATCGCAGCCAGAGGTGAAGCATCGAGCCGCAGGAGATGGCCGAGAGAAGCCAGACCGCCGAGTCCACCCTCGCATTTTGGGAAAACAGGACATGGAGGGCGCTGACCGAGAGGAGAGACAGCGCCCAGAGTCCAGATCTCCGACCCAAAAACGAGCCCCAGATCGTGGATATCACCGGGATCGCCAGGAGGCCGAGGGCCGCGGAAAGGCCGCGGATCTGGGCGTCGCCGGTCCCCCAGATCGCCGTCCACTCGCGGGCGACCAGATCGTAGAGGGGGGGGAATCTGCGATCATCGATCCCGTCGAGCGTCCGGCCTGGGCTCGATGGGCTGGCCCGCCTGGCGGTCGCGACCTCGTCGCCGGACATGTTCTTGTGATCCAGGCCGTCCACCCGGAGGAAGACGCCCACCGAGACGATCCCGCATGCCATCGAGACCAGCAGGGCGGATCGCTGCGGACCGCCCGGGGCCGGCCCTGCCGTGCGGGGCAAGATCTGAGCGAGGGGCGGCAGGGCGGACGCGGCACCGAGGTAGCAGAAGCCCGCCGCCGCGAGCGTCACGAGCAGGGCGATCGTCGGGCCCGCCCCGTCCCATCTCCGGGGGGGTGGGTCCGGCAGCCGAGGCTCGACGACGATGCGGTCCGCTTCGACCGTGATATTGTCGATTCTCGCCTCGACTGCACCCCGGATCGCCGGGACCGTCACGCGGAACGCGACTGAATCCACCCGCGAAGTCCCGAACTCGGTGATGTCCAAGAGCTGTTGCTCGCTGCCGGGATCGGCGGCCCAGAAGCTCAGGACGGCCCCCTTGCGGACCAATCGGAGTGTTCCCGAAGATGCACTCGTCGGGACCTGCCTCCAGAGTCCGTCGGAAGCGGGATCTTTCCGTTGCGACCACGCGACGTAGCCGTCGCCGTGATCGACGTGGCGCGTCCTGATGATCGCGGCGCGACCGTCATCGCCCCCAATCTCGATCTCGAGATTGGTCCACTCGGCCATCGGGGCGGGCCATCGATCCAGGCTGAAGTCGACCCGAAGGGCGAAGTTTCCCTCCAGCCCGAACCGACCTTTCAGGGAGGCCGGGGGTCGCCCCAGGCCGCCGGGCGGGATGAGGAGATGCAGACTATCGTTTGAGATGTCGAATTGCCCACCGGGCGGGAAGCTCTCCATCATCCAGGTGTGACGATCGAAGCGCCTGCCCGAGAACGTCTCGCCGAGCCGATCGGGCCCCGCGCGCGACTGCCGAGCGATGGTCGGAATGGAGATGGCGACGATGACGATCGCGAGGCAACCGGCTCGGAGATTGGCGTTCATCCTGTCCTCTCGCCCCTTCCCGGCAAAAGGAGGACGTTCGCGGGCCGTTGATGAGCCCTACGGCGTCCCTATACCCTCGGAGGAGGCGCGATCGCCGGTGTCGGCGCCACAATCCTGCCGGAGCGGGCTGGGCTTGTCAACGAGCGCGCCGGTTACCCTTGGCAAACGGCCGTCCCTCCTGAAATGAGCCTACCCCGGGCTGTCGGCGATCGCGTCTCGTTGGACGAGGGGGGGCGACGCGATCAGCGAGCCGTCGCACCCGCTCAGCTTCATCCGGTGACCCGGCGGCCCGATCGACTGGCCCCCCAATCCTCCCGCCGCCGATCGCCCGGCCCGGGCGATCGCACCGGCTCCGGCGTCATCTGTGGAGAATCGAGAGCTGCCGTCAATCGTGTCGCGTCGGGCCCCGAGATGCGGGCCTGTACCCCCATCGCCACGCCATTGACGCAAAAACCCGGCACCCACTAGGATCTCAGGATGGCCCTCCTCAGGTCTCCGCCCTGGCCGTCGCAGCCCATCATCACCCACTCCGCAGGAACGGGACGGTCGAGTTCGCTCGGGAGATGGGCCGATGGGGCCGGGCGACGGGTCGGTGATGGCGAAGCGGATCGGTTGCCAGCAAGGCTCAAGCGGCCGCCCATCTCCATCGCGACAGTCGGCCTGCCGGGCCGAGATGGAGGGAACGTCTTACGCGGTGGGGTCCGCCCTCGATCGTCTCGGCTGAGCGGGGTCCGTACCTGGGCGGGGCTGTCCTCGATCGCGAGCATGCAGGTCTCAGGTCTTCTAAGGCGGGAGATCAGCCGATGAGATTGGCCCGGCGATGCCTCCGATCTTGCAAGGTGATTATAGGGCTCTCGGGGTCAGAGCGACGCGTCCTCATCGCGGCGATGGCCCTGCTACCCGCCGTGGACCTCTCGTTGCGAGTGCTGGGGTTGGTCAAGACCCGGTCGATCCTACACGGTCTGTCACGCCGGAGGTCGGTCAACCCTCGAAGGCCCGCCGATCCCGCGGACGCAAGGTCGGATCGGGTGGTTCGGATGGTCAGGGTGGCCGCCGAGCGGAGCCCCTATCGCGTGACATGCTTGCGACAGTCGCTCGTCATCTGGTGGCTCCTCCGGCGTGGGGGAATCCAGAATGATCTGAGGATCGGGGTCCGAAGAACTCCCTTGGGCCTGGAGGCACACGCCTGGGTGGAATCGGGAGGACGTCCCATCAACGATCCGGATGAGGTTTGTTCGACCTACCGCGTGTTCCAGGAGTTGTTCGAGGCACAATCGCCCCGGCTAGACCCGCCTTGCGACCTTTCACTCGACCGGCCGGATGCTCCGGATCTCATTGCCGGTGCATGACAATGAGTTCTTGGGGCCATCCACGGTCCGATGTTGCTCAGAACCCTCGCACGCCGCCCCATCCTCCAGGCTTGATCGGACCATCGGCCGCAACCACGCCACGGTCTGGCGGAAGGTCGACCGTCGGATGGTGCCGTCGCGGACTTTGTACCAGGCCTCGAACAGCCTCGCTTCCCTCACGATCCACCCCCGATCAGACGGGCCAGCCGCGCCAGCATCGACGCCTCTTCCGGACCTCCGGGCTCCCCGCCCTTCGTCGCCAACGGATCGCCCGGACTTCGCCCGATCGCGTCCCTCAGACCCCTTGACGGCCCCCGAGCCACCTGGGCACCCCTCGTCGGGCCGCCCGAACCGGATTCCCCAACCGGCTCGGACGCGCTCCGACCCGGCGGTTCACCCCCGATCCCCAGCCGGCCCAGCACCGCGTCTAGTCCCACCGGACCCCGATCCAGCCCACACGGCCCCGCCGATCGACCCGGCTTCCCCGCCCCGCGATGCTCGCGGAGTCGTCGGGCTGCACGCTCCTCCTCGCTCAGGGTCGCGAAGTGCCACCAACCCCGGCCCACGATCCGGGCGAAGAGCCCGCACGGATTCCGCAGCCCCACGCTCCGGGCGTGCTCCGCCGCCGCCGCGAACTTCAAGCGATCCGCCTCGCTCATCCCCACCAACCCCCGAGCCGCCGCCTGTCGATGCAACTCCATCAGCCGATCGGCGTCGGCTAGGTCCTCCGGCCGGACGTCCTCGAGCCGGGGGGGGGCCAACTCACCGGCCGCCACTAGCCTCGATCGCTCCGCCGACGGTCGGGCGGATTCCGCGGTCTCAGATCTCGCGGCCTCGCATGCCTTCATCCCTCCATCCTCGAACCCAGCCGGCCCGCAGGAGGCGGGATCCTGGTTCTTCCGGAGTCCCGGTAGGGGGTCCTGGTGAAGATCAGGGGGTAGCGATTGCGCGCCGGAATGAGCGCGAGGGGGTGGCAATTGCGCGCCGCCAACGGGGCGGGTCGGGGACCAGCCCAGGTCGATCCGGTAGGCCCGGCCCCAGCGGTTCAGCGCGGCCTGGGCGGAAGATTCGGGGGCGAGCCAGCCGAGGGCGACGAGCTCGGAGCGAGCGGCCTTGACGGCGCGGGCGTCGACGCCGAAGGCCCGGGCGACCCAGGAGGCCTTAACCCGACCTCGGCCGTCGAAACCGGCCTGGCGGCGCGACAGGCATCGGAGCAACGCACCTAGAGCTGTGGCGATGAGCGCGGGCCGACCGCCTCTCACGAGCACCCGGAGAACCCTCCGGGGAATGGCCAGGTTCCCCCGGCCGGAGCCGATGGAGTCGGCGACGACCCCGTCGCCCGGTTCGCCCATCTCGACCAGACCCGCGGGAAAGCCGATGGCCTCCTCGGACCATTGGAGCAGCCCGGCGGCGACGAGGCGGCGGACCGAGGCCCGAGCTCGTTTGGGAGCGATCCCCAGGATTCTGGCGAGCTCGGCCTGATCGTAGATAGGTGCCCGATCGATCCCGATGCGGCCCCGCCTGGCGATCATCTCGCGGCAGGCCAACGAGGCACCGAAGTTGCCGCTGTGCAACCTCGACTGGGGCCGAGACTACTGGCCCTTCTTCCAGCCCCTGATCACCGACACCGCCAGCGGCAGACCACTCCACCTGGGCGAGGAATAACCGTTCAGCCACCGGCTCCGCCAGATCGGCATCACCCCGACGGCCGACGCCTCGATCCGGCTCTACCACTCCGGCCGCCGAGGCTTCGTCTGGGGGGATGCCGGCGAGAGAAGGAGCCTCTACCGTTCTAAGAGGCTATCCGGCAACCTAGATTTCCCTTAAGATGTTGCTCGGCGAGGAGAACCGCAAGCCCAAATTACAGGATATCATACCACGATGCGTAAGCCCTATCCTTCCGACCTCAGCGACGCCCAG
>JAABUQ010002508.1_pt1 | contig 36112 bp, 32 predicted proteins | sample 5560001 | NCBI WGS metagenome assembly JAABUQ01 (sample SAMN10711888, study PRJNA513371) | rock metagenome | isolation source: Antarctica rocks | place: Antarctica: Victoria Land, Finger Mt nord | collected 2015-12-18
AACACCAGCCATGACACCAGCGAGTTGGCCTGCGACAGCCTGGCGGCATGGTGGGAGGGTCATGGCCGGTCGGCCTACCCGCGGGCGGAGAAGCTGCTGGTGATGTGCGACGGCGGCGGGAGCAACAACGCGTCGCGGTACGTCTTCAAGGAGCGGTTGCAGGAGCTGGCGGACCGGCTCGGGATCGAGATCCGGGTGGCGCACGACCCGCCGTACTGCTCGAAGTACAACCCAATCGAGCACCGACTGTTCCCGCACCTGACGCGGGCTTGCCGCGGAGTGATCTTTCGGACCTTGGAGACGGTACGGTATTACATGGCCCAGGCCGAGACCAGCACGGGTCTTAAGACTCGGGTGCGCGTCCTTGAGAAGGTGTACCAGACGGGCCGCAAATACACCGAGGGGTTCAAGGAGACGATGAAGATCGTCTTCGACAAGCTCCTGCCCAAATGGAACTATCGGGCCGTTCCCCAGCCGGTGTGAAATCGGGAGGTTATTCCCGGCCTGTTCCTAAGCGGCGATTCGTGTAGTGACCTAGTCCGCTCCCTAGCCCATCCAGATCAACAATTGGAAGTGCGAGCCTACCTCAGGCTTAGTCTGTGCCTTCAACTCATCAACGACATCGCCCGCCAAGGCGGTGTCTATCGCCTGCATCACCCAACCATAACGAACCGAAGAATCCAATGGATAAGCTCCTTTGGATGCCACGCCACCGTTTCTACCCGACTTGAGACAGCTCTCGCGGCCTGAAACCCAAATGACCACTCTGATTCTCCGGTCGCTCTAGCAATGCCAAACATCTTAGGAATAGTGCACAAACGGACAATACGACCTGGTATCGAGACATCTCAGTCCCAGGACAAGCCGTCCCTTTCCGAGGCTCTGTGACGACCATCAAGCCGACCGAATCGTCACAGTAATCGTCACAGCTAGATCGTCACAGAAATGCATGGACGTAAGTCATTGCAAGCATAAACTTTAAAAGTGGGCGATGAGGGACTCGAACCCCCGACATCCTGCGTGTAAAGCAGACGCTCTACCAACTGAGCTAATCGCCCGGCTCGCGACTCCGCGCATGCATCGTAATGGGGTGGCCCGTGGGGATCAATGGGGGGCGGGTCAGGTTCGGGGGCGGGATTGGTCCCAGACGTCGCGGAAGATCCGGCGGACGAAGTGGGCGAAGCTGAAGTCGACGAACCGGGGGGCGATCCGATTGGCCAGGAGGAGGGTCTTGCCCCCGGCGGTCAGGGTCAGCTCGTGGCGGCCGTGGCGGAGGGCGCGGAGGGTGGCCCGGGCGACGGCGTCGGCGGTCATGATCCGGTGGGGATTGGTGGGGTAGCGGGACGTGTCGGCGACGAGGTTAGTCTCGAACTGGGTCGCGGTGAAGCCGGGGTTGAGGAGCAGGACGTCGATCCCGAACTTGGCCCACTCGGCCCGGATCGCCTCGGTGAAGCCGGCGACGGCGAACTTGCTCGCCGAATATTCCGAGCGGCCCGGCAAGCCCCGGCGGGCGACGATCGAGCCGAGGTTCACCAGCGCGGGCCGGTCGCCCCGCCGGAGCATCGGCAAGACCGCGCGGGTCAGCTCGATCAACGCGAAGACGTTGATCTCGAAGACCTGGCGGAGGACGGCGGCGTCGTGGGTGTCGAAGTGGCCGGTCGCCCCCACGCCGGCGGCGTTGATGGCGAGGTCGAGGCCCTCGAAGTGGCGGGCGGCGGCCTCGACGACCCGCGCGCGGCCGGCGGCGTCGGTCAGGTCGGCGGCGACGGTCGGGACCGCCTCGGGCCGGGCCCCTCCCGCGACCAGGCCGGCGGCGACGGCTTCGAGCCGGCCGGTCGACCGGCCGGTGAGCAGGACGCTCGCGCCGTCGCGGACGAGGTGCTCGGCCAGGGCCCGGCCCAGCCCCGACGAGGCGCCGGTGACCAGGCAGCGGGCCCCCTCGAACGAGCTTCGGCGTCGCATGAGTCCTCTCGCCCGTTAACGCTGGATCGTCATCCCGTCGTCGAGGCCGCCTTCGGTCCGGATGGTCGCGACCCCTTCGGGATCGGGGCGGCGCCATCTGTTGAACCGGCCCAAGCCCTGGCCGAACGACGGGCCATACGCCGGCTGGCTGATGACGATCCGTTGCGGGTTCGGCATGCCCGACACGATCGGCGCGGCGGCTTCCCTCGACGGCTGGACGACGACCCCGCTGCTCATCCCGCCCGAGGAGACGATGGTCTGCCCGCCCGGGACCTCGCAGACCGATCCGATCTGGGTCGTGACCCCGGGGACGCCCGGCGGGCAGCCGGGGAGGGACCCGTAATAATGGTTGTGGATGCAGCCGGGCAGTCCGGCCCAGGCCGCCACGAGGAGCCAGCGGGCTCCGCGAAGGATGGGGGCGAGTTTCATGACGAACCTCCTGATGCCGCGGCCGATGGCTTGGCTTCGCGTCGGACGGGCCGACGAGGACGACGCCGGCCCGACGACTCGGGTGACGAGGATTGGCCGATCCCGGGGAGTGCCGCCGACAGGACGAGGGGGAGGGACGCGAGGAGGCCGGGGCGGGCGGACTCTATCCGAATCGCGACGATCGGCCAACGGCAATTCCCGAAGGGCCCCCAGTCAAGCCTCCGACGCCCGGTCGCGGGCGATCCCGCGGCGAGCGATCTCCTGGCATCCGAGGATCTGGGCGCGGATCAGGGCGGTGAGTGCGTCGGCGTCGAGGCTGGCGGCCTGATCGGGCGAGATCGGCGGGCCGAAGTGGACGCGGAGCGGGTGCGGGACCGGGAACGGCCGGCTCCGGGGCCACGCCTCGAACGTCCCGGCGATCGCCGCCGGGACGATCGGCGCCCGCGTCTTCTGGACCAGACGGGCGATCCCGGCCTTCAACTCGGCGAGGTCGCCGTCGGGCGACCGGGTCCCTTCCGGGAACAGGGCGACCATCCCGCCGGACCGGACCCGGCGGAGGGTCTCCTTGAACCCCTCGGCCCCCATCCCCTCGCGGTTGATCGGGAACGCGCCCAGGGAGCGGATGAACGGCCCGAGCGGCCAGAAGAACAAGGTCGACCGCGCCACGTAGTTGAGCGGCCGGTCGAGCAAGATCCCGAGGACCAGGACGTCGAGGTGGCTCAGGTGGTTCGAGACCAGCAAGACTGGTCCCGTTCGCGGGATGTTGGCGCGACCCGACGCCCGGAGGCCGCAGGTCGCCGCCAGGATCGTGCTGAAGAATCCCTGGACCACCCGGTACCAGGCGAACGCCCCGAGCGAGCGGTCGGGCGAGCCGAGGCGGCGCGGCTCCCGCCGATCGAGGGGCGGCGGGCTCGGGGCGAGGGATGTGGTCGTTGGGTCAGTCATCGAAGGGGGCGATCCTGGGAGGGTGGGCTCAACCGGGCGACGGGTCGGCCTGGCGGACCAGGCGTTCGAGCAGGACGACCACGGCGCCGAGGTCGAGGCCGGTGCTGTCGATGACCCGGGCGTCGGCGGCCGGGCGCATCGGCGCGATGTCTCGGGCGGCGTCGGCGGCGTCGCGATCGCGGAGGTCGCGGAGGATCTCGTCGAGGGGGATCGCGTCGCCCCGGGCCTGGTGGTCGGCGTGGCGACGGCGGGCGCGCTCGTGGTCGTCGGCGGTGAGGAAGAACTTGCGGAAGGCGTCGGGGAAGACGATGGTCCCCTGGTCGCGGCCCTCGGCCACGACGTTGCCTTCGGCCTCGGCGAAGGCCCGCTGCCAGGCGACGAGGCGACGGCGGACGCTCGGGCTGTCGGCGGCGTGGCGGGTGGATCGGGTCACCTCGACGTCGCGGACCGGCGCCGTGACGTCCTCGCCGTCGAGCAGGACCCGGCCGGGCGGCAGGGTGACGCTGATCCGCTCGACGAGCCGGCCGAGTTCGGCGTCGGACCGGAGGTCGACGCCGGCCCGGACGGCGGCCAAGGTCACCGCCCGGTACATGGCCCCGGTGTCGAGGAGCCGCCAGCCCAGCCGGCGCGCCAGTTCGCGGGCGACCGTGCTCTTTCCCGCGCCGGCCGGGCCGTCGATCGTGACCACTCGGATCGTCGCCATCGCCGCGCTCCTCGGCCGATCGGGAGTTGCCCGGGCCGATCGAGTCTATCGCGCGGGGCGGGCCGAGATCAAAGGGGGCGAGGGAGCCGGCCGTCGACGCCAACGGCCCGGACCCGGGCGAGCCGGGCCGGGCCGTCGGAGATGATGGGAAATCAGGGCGGTCGAGGGTCCGGTGGGGGAGCACCAGGGTCGGCGAAGGGGTCGGCTTACAGCAAGCGGTGGCCGGTCCGGGTGGGGCGGTCGAGCGGCTGGCGGCCGGCGAACCCGGCGTCCTTCTCGTGCCAGTGCGTGACCTGGGGCTCGCCATGTTTCCAGCAGAGGTAAACCTCGCGGCCGTCGCGGAGGCTCGGGAAGTCGCAGAGGCCGTCGGGGCCCTTGAGCTCGACGCCGAGCCGGCTCAGCTCGTCGATGAAGGTGGCGAGCTTGGATTCTTCGGCCTCCAGCTCGGCGCGGCTCTGGGCGGTCTCCTCGGCGTAGGGGTCGTTCGTCGGCCGCCGGCGCTCCCCCTTGACCGAGGACAGCCGCTGCTTGAGGGCGTTGACGACTTCGAACTGGCGGACGATGTCGCCGACGATCAGCTTGATCAGGGGCAACGCCTTGTTCGCCTCCTCGACGCTGAAAGTCTTGGGCTTCACCTCGACGGGATTCGGAGCGGCCATGGCGAAGGTCCTTGGACGAGGAGGAGGTGCCGGGACTCCGGATATCGATGCCGCGTCGGCGGTCGGGCGGTCGGTCGCGAAACGGCGGGCGGAGGGTTTCGGGGGCGACCGGGGGCACCCCCCGGGGCGGTGGTCGGGTGCATGGAAAACCCTCGCCCCAACTTTCTTCACGAACTCATTATAGGATAGCCACCGACCCCCGCAAGGGAAGGCCGCCGATCCCTCCCCGCGTTTCGCTTCAGGATCGCCGGCGGCGGCGGCCGTCCAGGGTTTCGAGGACGACGGCGGGGTCGGCGGCGTTGAAGACGTCGGCGGCGACCAGGCCGGCCCTCCTGGCGATCCCGATCCCATAGTCGAGGTCGGCGAACCCGCCGGTGGCGTGGGCGTCGGGGTTGATCGCGATCGGGATGCCCGCCGCCCGGGCCTTGCGGGCGTGGGTGGCGTCGAGGTCCAGCCGGTGGGGGTTGGCGTTGATCTCGATCATGGCGCCGGCCCCGGCCGCCGCCGCGATCACGGCGTCGAGGTCGACGGCGTAGCCGTCCCTCGCCAGCAGGAGCCGGCCGGTGGGGTGGCCGAGCATCGTGACGTGGGGATTTTGGACGGCCCGGACGATCCGCGAGGTCATCGCGGCCCGGTCCATCCCGAACCCCGAATGGACGCTGGCGACCACATAGTCGAACCCGGCGAGCAAGTCGTCGGGGAAGTCGAGCGAGCCGTCGGCCAGGATGTCGCACTCGGTCCCCTTGAAGACCCGGAACGACGGGCCGAGCCGGGCGTTGAGGGCGTCGATCGCTTCCCACTGCTCGCGGACCCGATCCGGCGTCAGCCCGCCGGCATAGGCCGCCGCCCGCGAATGGTCGGCGATCCCCAGGTAGGCCAGGCCGGCGGCGCGGGCGGCCTCGGCCATCTCTTCCAGGGTGGCGCCGCCGTCGGACCAGTCGGTGTGGCAGTGGAACGTCCCGGTGAGGTCGACCCGCTCGACCAGGCGGGGCAGGGGGCCGGCCTCGGCGAGGGCGAACTCCCCCTGGTCTTCGCGAAGCTCGGGGGGGATCTCGGCGAGGCCGAGGGCGGCGAACAGGTCGGCCTCGGTCCGGCACGGGATCGGGCCGTCGGGGCCTTCCAGGCCGTATTCGCTCAGCTTGAGCCCGCGGTCGATCGCCCGCCGTCGCATGGCGATGTTGTGGGCCTTCGACCCGGTGAAGTAGTGGAGGGCGAACGGGAACTGGGCGTCGGCGACCCCCCGGAGGTCGCACTGGACGCCGTCGAGGAGGCGGACGCTGGCCTTGCTCGGCCCGTGGGCCAGGACCTTGGCGACCTCGGGCCGGCGGGTGAAGGCGTCGAGCAGGGGGGCCGGGTCGTCGGAACTGAACAGGATGTCGAGGTCGCCGACGGTCTCGGCCCGCCGCCGGAGGCTCCCGCAGGCCTCGGCCCGGATCACGCCGGGGTGGGCGCGGACGGCCCCGAGGATCGGGGCGACCAGCCGCCTGGCGGTGCTCTGCAAGATCCGGTCGCCCACGGATTCGAGGAACTCGATCCCCTCCAGGATCTTGGCCTCGGTCTTGGCGCCGAAGCCCTTGAGGGCGGCGATCCGGCCCGACTCGGCGGCGAGCCGGAGGTCGGCCAGGCTCTCGACCTTGATCTCGTCGTGGAGCAGCTTGATCTTCTTGGGGCCGAGCCCGGGCACCCGGAGCAAAGCGACCAGGCCCGGCGGGGTGGCCTTCTTCAGGTCGTCGAACGACGGGAGATGCCCGGTGGTGGCGAGTTGGGTGATCTTGGCGAGCATGGTCTCGCCGATCCCCGGGACCTGGGCGAGGCTCCCGTCGGCGAGCATCTCGGACAGGTCGGAGGGCAGGCCCTTGAGGGCCTGGGCCGCGTTCTGGTAGGCCCGGACCCGGAAGGCGTTCTCGCCCCGGACTTCGAGGAGCGTGCCCATCTCGGCCAGGACCCGGGCGATCCTCGCGGTTTCCATCTCAGGCGACCCTCCCCGGGTAGCGCTGGCGGAGGGCGGACAGGAGGCTGGTCAACTTCTCGCGGGCGGCCAGGTCGGCCAACGCATCGAGGTGTCCTTCGATCGACACGCCGCGGAGTTGGCCGGATCGGTGGACTTCGAGGGCCTGGAGCATGGCCTCGGCGCCGACCGTGGGGCTGGGCCGGCCGTCGGCGTCCTGGATCGTGTTGATCGCCGAGCCGGCCAGGAACAGGACGTTGGGCACGATCCCCCGGGCCTCGACGTCCATCAGGTTGAGGATCAAATTCCCCTGGTCGAGCGCCCCGGCGCGGGTGATCATGGTCGGCTTGATCCCGGGCAGGGGGCGGGTCAGGGCGTCTTCGGAGGCGTGCCACTCGGCCCCGTAAGGCCGGATGAACGGCGAGCCGGGGCGGACCGGGGCGGTCTGGCGGAAGTCGATCCCGTCGAGGCGGGCGAGCAGGTCGACGACCTCGCGGAAGATCGCCCCGTTGGTCCGGGTCCCGACCCCGGCGTTGTGGCCGTAGATCGCCGGCGGGCGGTCGAGGTGGCGGGTCGCCTCGCGGACCATCCGGACGGCCCCGCCGGCGTAGGTTTCGCTGAACATGACGCCGGTGGCCCCGGCCTCCAGGACCGCGTGGAGCGTGTCGAGGATCTCGTGGGGGGCGCCCGTGATGTGCGGGGCGTAGATCAGGCCGAGGCCGCCCCGGGCCTCGCGGGCCGCCTCGATCGCCCGGACGGCGCGGCGGGTCCGCTCGCCGACCGGGGAATAGTCGAGGTTGGGGTACAGGTCCTCGTCTTCCTTGATGAACATCAAGAGCCGGCTGCCGGCGACCTCGGCGACGAGGCGGCCGACGTCGTCGGGGGTGATCCCGGCGGTAGGCTTGAGGATCGTCCCGAAGGCGGGCTGGTCGTCGGCGAACCCGGCGAGCCGGCGGGCGCCGAGGGGCCCGTAGGCGGGACCGGGGAACGATCGGATGACCGCATCCGGGATTTGCAAGCCGACCAGCCGGGCGTCCTGGTTCTCGAAAACGTCGAAGATGATCGCCCCGGCGACCGTGTGCAGGAGGTCGCACGACGTCAAATGCCCGTCGGGCTGGAGCATCCCCTTGAGCGGGAACGCCACGTGGAGGAGCCCGACCTTGCCCCCGGCGTCGAACGGGTCGACCCCCGCCTGGGTGGCGGTGCAGGCCGCCAGAAGCGACCCGGCCGGCGGGTGCTTGATCCCGCTGGTCGCGTGGTAGGCGATCTCCTCGACCGCCTTGACCAGCGGGGTTGACCGGAGGTGGAAGAAGTAGGTCGCGACGACGTGGCCGTCCATCCGCGGGGGCGGGGCCGCCGCCAGGCGGTCGGCGACAGTGGCCCGGAGGACGACCTCGCGGGCGTCGGCGTCGTGGTCGAGCAGGTCCAGCGTCTTGCGATCGACGAACGCCATGAGTCACCGGAGGGCCATCGGGGGAGCGGACGGGCGGCGGCCGGACCGCCGGCCTCGCCTCGCGTGTTCCACCAGGATAATCGGCCGCGATGCCAATTGCACGGGGCCCGTCCACAGGGCAAAATCAGGCGGAAGATCCCCGTCACGGCAAGACATGGGGGTGTCAACCGGGTTTCGTCGTCCACGATCTGGGATTATTTTGCAATTTCGGGACGTTTTCTGTCCGATTTTCCCAGTCCATGACGTATCATATTGAGAGACTTACCGTGGGGGAGGAGCCGAGCATGTCGGATAAGAAACTTTGGAAGCATTGCAACCGGTTCAGCGAGAAGCTGGGCCAGAAAATTTTACAGCTCGGGCTTAACGGCCAGAAACTGGCGAGGAAGTCCGAAGTCAGCGATTCCGAGATTTCCCGGATCATGAACGGGAAGTCGCTGCCGGGCCTGGAAAACGCCATCTCGTTGGCCCGGGCCGTCGGCGTGTCGCTCGACTACCTCGCCGACGACAGCCTCGACGCCGACCCCAGCCTGCCCCCGGGGCAGGCCAACGAGCTGGAAACGATGATCCTCCGGCTCGTCCGCGAGATCGGCTTCCTGCAAGCGTTCAACCTGCTGGAGAATACCCGGATCATCGGCTACGAGATGGCGATGAAACGGCTCGTCGAGGCCAAACCCATCGTCACCCCGGCGGGCGATCAGGCCCGGCCCATCGTGTCCCCGGCCGCGAACGGTAATCGGGCCAACTCGGCTTGAAGGATACGAAGCGATCGCACCGCCCCGGCGGTTCGATCGCTTCGCTTCGCCTCAGAACGCCTTGCGCTGGCGGCTCGACGAGATCCGGAGGGCCTTGCGGTATTTGGTGACGGTCCGGCGGGCGACGGGGAAGCCGGAGCGGGCCAGTTCTTCGACGATCTCCTCGTCGGAGAGCGGGTTCTGCTTGTCTTCCTTGGCGATGATCTCGAGGAGCTTCTGCTTGATCGTTTCCCAGGCGACTTCCTCGCCGTTGGCGGCCGTGGTCCCGCCGCCGAAGAACCGCTTGAGGGCGAAGATGCCCCGGGGGGTCTGGACCCACTTGTCGTCGACGGCCCGGCTGACCGTGGTGACGTGGACCTCGACCCGGTCGGCGATCTCCTGCATCTTGAGCGGCTCGATGCACTCGGGCCCCTTGTCGAGGAAGTTCTTCTGGTGGGCGATGATCGCCTTGGCGACCTTGAGCAAGGTGCTCCGCCGCTGCTCGATCGACTCGATGAGCCAGCGGGCCGACTGGATCTTCTTCTGGATGAACTCGCGGGTGACGGGATCGGATTGTTTATTCTTGAGCATCCGTTGATATTGCCGCGAGATCGCCAGTTGCGGCGCGTGGTCGTCGGCGAGCCGGACCTCGTACTCGCCCTGGTCGTTGGCCTCGACGACCAGGTCGGGGACGACGTACTGGGTGTTGGTCGGCGCGTAGCGGGCGCCCGGGCGGGGGTTGAGCCGGCGGAGGTGCTCGATCGCCTCCTTGATCTCGTCGATCGGAATGCCGGTCCGCTTCTCGATCGTCGGCAGGCGGTTCTGCTGGATGTCGTCGAGGTGGTGCGCGATCAGGACCTGGAGGACGTCGCGGCACGGGACGTCGGGCGTGAGCTGCAAGAGCAGGCACTCGCGGAGGTTCCGGGCGCCGACGCCGGGCGGGTCGAGCTTCTGGACCAGCGACAGGGCCTCTTCGGCCTGGCTCAGGACGACGTCGCCCCCGTAGTCGCGGACCAGGTCGCGGAGTTCCAGGTTCAAAAAGCCGTTGTCGTCGAGGTTGAAGACGAGGTACTCGGCCAGGGCCCGGACCGTGTCGTCGCATTCGAGGAAGCCGAGTTGATGGGCCAGGTCGTCGTGGAGCGACTCGGGCCTTGACGCCATGTTCTGCATCGCGTCGTGCTTGCGGTCGGCCTCCTCGCTCAGCGCGGCCCGGCTCAGGCGGTGCGACTCCCCATAGGAGTCGGACCAGTCGTCGGACTCCTCGAATTCGGGCGCGGGCGACTCCTCGACCGCGGCGGCCGGCGTCGGTTCGGCCTCGCCATCGCCACCGTCGCCCCCCTCGGCCTCGGCGGGCGTGGTGGACTCCCGGAGGTCGACGAGGATCGGGTTCTCGATCAACTCCTGATCGATCCGCTCCTGCAACGCCATCAGCGGCAGTTGCAAGATCTCCATCGATTGGATCATCCGCGGCGCCATGCGGAGCCGCATATCCATCCGTTGATGCTGAGAAGTGTCGAGGCGCATGTCCGATTTACCGCCGCGAAAAAAGGGCTTCGGGCCGTTCGCCGGGACGTCGGCCTGAATAGGATCGCGCCGACGATCGCGGGCGGGGAGGGGACAAGCCGACCGGACGTCCTCAGCCCAAAGCCCAGGAAGCTGCCGATCGAGCCCTCCACCGCAAATACTATGCCATCATTTCCCCGCGGCCGCAAGAGGAAGGTGGCGGTCAAAATCGCTGGCGGCCGTTGATGGCGTCGGCGAGCATCTCCTTGTTGGCGAATTCCAGGACGCTGCCCGAGGCCAGGCCCCGGGCCAGGCGGGTGACGGCCACGCCGGTATCGGCCAGGCGGTTGGCGACGAGCAGGGCGGTGCCGTCGCCTTCCAGGGTCGGGTTGGTGGCCATGATCAGCTCGCGGATGCCGCCGGAGCGGACCCGCCGCTCCAGGGCGTCGAGGGTCAGTTGTTCCGGGCCGACCCCCTGCGCCGGGGCGAGGCGGCCGAGCAGGACGTGATAGACCCCGCCGAAGGTCGCGGACTTTTCCAGGGCCAACAGGTCGCGCGACTGCTCGACCACGCAGACCAGGCCGGCGTCGCGGCGGGGGTCGCGGCAGATCGGGCAGATCGGGGTGTCGGCCTCGGTGAGGTGGAAGCAGGCCTCGCAGTGGCGGACGCTTTCCTTGACGGCGCGGATCGCCTCGGCCAGGGCCAGGGCTTCTTCGGCCGGGGCCTTGAGCAGGTGGTAGGCGAGCCGTTCGGCCGACTTGGCCCCGAGCCCGGGGAGTCGCCCGAAGGCGTCGATCAGCCGATCCACCGCGCCCGCCGAGCCGGTTCCCATCGGTCAGCCCCCCCCGGAGCCGGGGCCGAAGAAGTGAGACATGCCGGGGATCGGCAGGCCGCCGGCCAGCGTGCTGATCGACTTCCCGGCCGCCTCGCGGGCCTTGGCCAACCCCTGGTTGACCGCGGCGGTGACGAGGTCTTCGAGCAGCTCGGCGTCGCCGCCGGTGAGCAGGTCGGGGTCGATCCGGACCGACAGGAGTTCCAGCTTGCCGTTGACCTTGGCCGTGACCGACCCGCCGCCGGCGGTCCCCTCGACCTGGAGCTGGCCGAGGGCCTCGGTCGCCTTCTCGACGCTCTCGCGGATCTTGCCGGCGTTGCGCATCAGGTCGGCGAACTGGCCCATGTTGTTGAACACGGCGGTTCCTCCTCCAGGGAAGGTCGGTGGCGGTGCGTCCACTGTCAGGCCGCCGGGGCGTCCGGGTCATCCTCGACTTCGACGCGGACGGCCCGGGCCTCGAACTTCTCGACGACCAGCTTGACCAGCGGGTCGTCCCCCAGGCCGTCGTCCCGGGCGACGGCCGCCGGGTGGCGGGGCGGGGCCGGGGCACGGGCGTCGGCCGGGCGGACGAAGCGGATCTCGGCGGGCCGGCCGAGCCATTCCCGGAGGGACGACTCGATCTTGCCCTTGAGGTCCGGCCGCTCGCAGGCGTCGACCACCCAATTGTATCCAACCACCGGCTCGATGACGAGGACGTTCGCCCCCTCGACCGCGGAAGGGCGGAGCCGGGTCAATTTCGAGTTCAACTCCGCCGGCAGCTCCGAGGCCCAGCTCGGCCAGGCCCCGATGATCGAACCGAGGTCCCAACTCGGGCCGGATCGCCCCGGCGGCTCGGGCTCGGGCTCGGGCGGCCGGGCGGTCGGCGCGGGGACCGGGGGCGGGGGGTTGACGGGGGGCGTGATCGGCTCGCCGTCAGCGGGGGTCAGCTTTTTTTTTTCGAGGGCCGCGACCGGCGGCGCCCCGGTTTCGAGGGCGGCCAGGCGGGCGACGACCTCGCCGAGGTCGCCCAGGTTGTCGAGGAGGGCGACGCGCATCACGGCGATCTCGACCAGGGTCCGGCCGTGGGGGCTCCCCCGGAGCCGGCCCCGGGCCTCGGCGAGGACCTGGAGCCCCGCGAGCAGGGTCTCGACGGGCCATCGGTCGGCGATCGCCTTGAGCCGGGGCACCTGCCTCGGGCCGGCGGCCAGGAACGGGACATCGGCCTTGATGGCGAGCATCACGACGTCGCGGAGGAATTCCAGGAGCCCCGCGAGCAACTCCGTCGGCTGGACGCCGGCCGAGGCCGTGAGGTCGACGACCCGGATCGCCCCGGCCGCGTCGCGCCGGGACAGGGCGTCGAGGAGGTCGAGCGTCCGGTCGTCGGGGGCGATCCCCAGTTGACCCTGGACCAGGTCGACCGTGAGCCGCTCGCCGCCGAAGGAGAGCAACTGTTCCAGGAGCGACTGGGCGTCGCGCATCGAGCCGCCGGCCCGGCGGGCGATCACGGCGAGGGCGTCGGGTTCGGCCTGGACGCGCTCGCTGGCGCAGATCTCGCCGAGGGTGGCGACGATCTGGTCGGGGCTGATCCCCGCGAAGTCGTACCGCTGGCACCTCGACAGGACCGTGACGGGGATCTTGCTGGGCTCGGTGGTCGCGAAGAAGAATTTGACGTGGGCGGGGGGCTCCTCCAGCGTCTTCAAGAGGGCGTTGAAGGCCCCGGTGGAAAGCATGTGGACTTCATCGATGTAATAGATCTTGAACCGGGCGCGGCTGGGGCGAAGCCCGGCGTTCTGGCGGAGCTCGCGGACCTGCTCGACGCCGTTGTTGCTGGCCCCGTCGATCTCGATGACGTCGACGTCCTGGCCGACGGCGATGGCCCGGCAGATGTCGCAGGTCAGGTCGGGCTCGTCGGTCGGCCCGCGGACGCAGTTCAGGCACTTGGCGAAGATCCGGGCGATCGACGTCTTGCCGACCCCCCGGGTCCCGCCGAACAGGTAAGCATGGGTCACGCGATTGAGGCGCAGGGCGTTGCGGAGGGCCTGGACGACGTGGTCCTGGCCGACCACATCCTCGAACCGCTGGGGCCGGTAGCGACGGGCGACGACGGTATAGCCCGCCGGGTCGGCTTCCGGCGGCGGGGTCGGGTCAGTCCCTCGGGGTCGGGACACGAGGCACGCTCCGTCGGGCCTGCGGGGAAGGACGATCCGGGGCCGACCCGGAGGGCGGGGCCCGGGGAGAGCCGGGGAGGTGCTCCCGGGCACATGAAGGCGATGCTTATGGCTGCTGCGTTCCCGCCCTGACCAGGTTCGCAAGCCCCCATTGCCCGGGTCCCCCCCGGCTCACCCCGACCCCCGCGCCGTTCAAAACTGGCCGGGAAGGACGATTGTCGGCGATCGGTCCCGGCCATGCAAGCCCAAGGTCCGGGGGACGTGTGCGTTCTGGTGTTCCTTTTCGACACACGGAGGCTACGAAAGTGGCGATCCACGGAGGCTACGAAAGTGGCGCTCCTAGGTGGTATACTCCCTAGAAAGACTACAAAGATCAGATTAGGAGTCGCTCGCCCGATTTCGAACCAGGCCATGCCCCCCGTTTCAGAGGGAATCCCATGAAAGTGACGATCGATCCCGCCATCCAGACCAACGCGACTCTCACATTCGCGCTCGAACGAGTCGACGCGATTCTGGCGACAATCTTTCGCAAGCTGACCGATGAGGTTGAGGTCCGCTGGAGCCTCGCCGGGCCGGAGAAGTGGTCGCCGCTTTACTTCCAGATCCAGTATGAAGACCAGGGCACGGGAGCCACGATCCAGCAGGCGGAACTGGGCAACGCCGATCAGTTGAAGGCCAAGTTGCGAGCAATCTGGGGGGACTTGCTCAGGGCGAGGACCAAAGCCATCATCCATCGGATGCAATTGCGGCTTCAAGAAGTTGAGACCACCTCGTGACGCCAGCCAAGGTCGAAGCGATGCTCCTCGATCAGTCCGCGAGCCTGGCCGAGGTGAACGTGGAGGTGGAAAATCTCCACGATGGGCTCGTTGACCTCGTTCAGGTGAACCGAGTCACCACGGAGAAGCACGACACCTTGCTCCGCGAGCATTCCGACGAGCACCATCGCTTGTCCGAACGGATTTCGATCCTGAATGAACGTAGGAGTTACGCAGTACTGAACCCCTGTCCGTGCAATGCAGTCAAATCCGAGAGGACTTGGGAACGTTGGGTTGGTCGGGGGATTTATTGAGTCACCAATTGACCCCGGATCACGCCAAAGTTCATGGACAGCCGTCCACTACTGCGTAACTCCTATGAACGGTTTGATTTTCTGGGGAAGACGATCGAACTCGACCGGAAACATCGCTTCTCGCTGCTCACAGTGATCCTGAGTGCCCTCCTGAGCATCATTGGATCGGCCCTGGTCACGTTCTATGTAAAGCCACGATGATCGTTGACCCGCTCGGTTCACGACACTTGCCTTCAAGTCACTCGACGGTCGGCTCCGAGTTGGTAAACTGTCCGAGGAGCGACCGGCGGCCGGAAGGCGTTCACGCGGTCGGTTCCGATGGGCTTGGACCGGCGGGCGAGCTTGATCGGCCCCACGAGGGCCCCGAGATAACCAGCGAAAGGGGCGATCATGGCCCGACGAGAGACCGCCCGCCCCTCGCCCGCCTGGGTGGGAGACCTCCCGGTCTTCGAGCGGGCCCTGGGCAACGGCCTCAAGGCGCTGGTCTTGCCCCGGCGGCATGCCCCGGTGGTGGTCTGCGACCTGTATTACCCGGCCGGCTCCTTCGACGAGCCGGCGGGGCGGTCGGGGCTGGCCCACTTCGTCGAGCACATGCTGTTCAAGGGGACCGAGCGGTTCCCGAAAGGGCAGATCGACCGCCTGGCGTTCGTGGCGGCCGGGCAGTCGAACGCGGAAACGGGCGAGGATTCGACCCACTACTGGTTCGCGTTCCCGTCGGACCGCTGGGAGCTGGCCTTGGCGATCGAGGCCGACCGGATGCGCGGGGCGATCTTCGACCCCCGCGAGGTCGACGCCGAGCGGCACGTCATCGCCGAGGAACGGTCCCGCGAGCAGGAATCGCCGTTCAGCCGGCTCGACCAGGCCCACCTGACCACCAGCTACGTCCGCCACCCCTACCGGAACCCGGTCCTGGGCTGGCCCGACGACCTCCAGCGGATCGGCGTCGACGACCTCAAGGCGTTCTATCGCGACCATTACCGGCCCGACGGCGCCATCCTCGTCGTGGTCGGCGACGTCGACCCGTCGCAAGCCCTCGACGCCTGCGAGGCCCGGTTCGACCCGCTCCGCGGCGACGGGCCGCCCCGGGCCGCGCCCCGGGCCGACGAGCCCCGTCAGCTCGGCCGGCGCGACTTCGAGCTGATCGAGCCGGAGTCGGTCGCCCGGGGCCTGTTCGGCTGGCACTCCGTCCCGCTCGGCCATCCCGACGGCCCGGCCCTCGACGTGCTGTCCGACCTCTTGACCTGCGGCCGGCGGTCCCGGTTGTGGGACATCCTGGTCGAGCGCGACCAGCTCGCCACCTGGGTCGATACCGGCCAGGAAGGGGCCAGGCGGGCCGGCCAGTTCCTCCTCCAGGTCGAGGCCGCCCCCGACGTCGACCCGGCGCGGATCGACCGGGCCATCGCCGAGACCATCGCGGCCCTGGCCGACGACGGGCCGACCCCGGCCGAGCTGGAACGGTCGCGGAACCGCCTCGAAGCCGCCTGGCGATGGGAGCAGGAAGACCTGGCCGGCCTCGCCGCAGGCCTCGGCCAGTTCGCCCTCAACGGCGACTGGCGGGACTGGCAGACCGAGCACCGCGCGGCCCTGGGCGTCCGGGCCGAGGACATCCGCCGGGTCGCGTCCACCTACCTGGCCGAGGCCAACCTGACCGTCGGCTGGTCGCTCCCCCGGGCCGAGCGATCGGTCACGGTCCTCCTGCCCTCCGAGGCCCGCCCCCGCGTCGAGTCGCCCCCGCCGCCCGTCGCCGCCGGCCGGCCAATCTCCCTGGGATACCCCGGCGGTCCCTCGAAGCTGGCCGACTACGCCCCGCGCAAGGAGTTCCTCGCCAACGGGATGCGACTGTTGACCGAGACCCGGCCCGGCACCGGCGTCGTCGCCCTGGAGCTGTTCGTCGACGCCGGCCTGCTCCGCGAGGGGAAGCCCGGCGTCGCCCACCTGTTGGGCCGGATGCTCGAAGAAGGGGCGGCCGGGCGGTCGGCCGAGGAGATGGCCGAGGCGATCGAGGACATCGGCGGGGCCCTGGAAGTGTCGGCCACCGGCGCCTCGCTCCGGGTCCGGGCCGAGGATCTGTCGCTCGCCGTCGGGTGGCTGGCCGACCTGGCGCTCCGCCCGAGCTTCCCGGACGAAGCCTTCCCCTGGACCCGCCGGAAGGTCGCCGCCGAACTCCAGTCCGACCGCGACGACCCCGCCTTCCGCGCCGACTTGCTGTTCCGGGGCCTGGTCTACGGCGATCACCCCTATGGCCGCGACCCGAGGGGGACCGGCCGGGAAATCGCCCGGCTGACCCTCGACGACGTGGTCGACCATCATCGACGGACGTTCGCCCCGGCCAATAGCTTCCTCGTCGCCGTGGGGGACTTCGACCCCAGGAAGCTGCTCGCGACGGTCAAGGGCCGGTTCGGCGCCTGGTCCGGCTCCGCTTCGCCCTTCCCGGCGACCCCGCGGTTGATCCGCGCGGCTCGGCCCAAGGTCCGCCGGGTCGCTTATCCCGGGGAGCAGGTCCACGTCCTCCTCGGGCACCTCGGCATCCCGCGGACGCACCCGGATTTCGACGCCCTGGCCGTGGCCGACCACATCCTCGGCTCGGGGCCGGGGTTCATCGACCGCCTCAGCCGGGTGATCCGCGACGAGCTGGGCCTGGCCTATGCCGTCGGGGGCGGGATGACCGACTCGGCCGACATCGAGCCGGGGCTCCTGCGGATCTACCTCGGGACCGGCCCCGACGAGGCCGACCGGGCCGTGGCCGCCGCCCTGGAACAGGTCCGCATCCTCCACGCCGGCGGGTTCTCCGACGACGAGGTCGACCAGGCCCGGCGCTACCTGGCCGGCTCCTGGGTCTTCGACTACCAGACGGTCGAGCAGCGGGCCGAGCGGCTCCTCGAAGCCGAGCGGTGGGGCGTCGGCCTCGACGAGCCCCTCCGATGGCCCGACCGGATCGCCCGCGTCACCCCCCGCCAGGTCCGCCAGGCCGCCCGCGCCCACATCGACCCGGCGGCCCTGGCCCGCGTCGAATACGGCCCGATCCGCCGCCGATCGCGACGGGCCAGCGCCTGACGGAATCGAAGGGGATTCGAACCGCCAAGGCGCCAAGGACGCGGAGGTCGGGAAAGAGGGGATAGAGAAGAAAGGAAAGAGGATCGATTGTGACTCTTTTTCTCTCCCTCTCCCTCCTTCTCTCCTTGCCTTGGCGATCTTGGCGCCTTGGCGGTTCAATCCTCCCTCGCCAGATCGCCGAATCGTTAGGCCCGGTTCGCGAAGGACTTGCGAAACTTCGGGGAAGCCGCTCGGGTGCTTGACAGGGCCTCGGCTCATCTTCTAGGATGCCGGATCGCCCGGGCCATCCGGGCCCAACCTGGCCACCTTTGCACGGGAGTCGCCCCCAGCCCCGGGGCGGCTCCCGGGACCGATCTTTCGGAGAGTTGATTCCATGCGGATTGCCCTGGACGCGATGGGCGGCGACCACGCTCCCGGCCCGATCGTGACTGGCGCCGTGGAGGCCGTCCGCGACCGTCCCGACCTGGCCGTGATCCTGGTCGGCGACCGGGATCGTGTCGAGGCCGAGCTGGCCGGGCATGCCGAGGCCGACCGCGACCGCCTGCCGATCGTCCACGCCGGCCAGGTCATCGGGATGGAGGAGAAGCCGGTCGAGGCCCTCCGCAAGAAGCGCGACAACTCGATCTCGAAGTGCTGGGGCCTGCTCGCCTCGGGCGAGGCCGACGCCGTGGTCTCGGCCGGGCACACCGGGGCGATGGTGGCGTCGGCCTTGATGAACGCCAAGATGTTCCTGCCGGGGGTCCGCCGGCCCGGGATCGCCGCGATCTTCCCGTCGCACAAGGGCCCGATCGTCATCATCGACGTCGGCGCCAACATGAACGCCAAGGCCGAGGACCTGTATCAATACGGGATCATGGGCGCCGTCTACGCCGAGAACGTCCTCGGGATCGAGGAGCCCCGGATCGGCCTGATGAACGTCGGCTCGGAGGACGACAAGGGGACCGACCTCACCCGCTCGACCCGCGCCCTGTTCCAGGACGGCCCGCTCGCCTCGCGGTTCGTGGGCAACGTCGAAGGGCGCGACATCTACGAGGGGAACGCCCGGGTGATCGTCTGCGAGGGGTTCGTCGGCAACGTCCTGCTCAAGTCCGGCGAGGGGGCCGTCGAGTTCCTGTTCTCGGCCCTGAAGCAGGAGCTGGGCAAGCTCCTGCCCGAGCTGGGCCCCGAGGTCGCCGGCAAGCTGGCGGCGTCGTTCAAGGAGTTGAAGACCCGGTTCGAATATCAGGAGTTCGGCGGCGGCCCGCTGCTCGGGCTCCGGGGGGCGTGCATCATCTGCCACGGGAGCTCGGGCGCCCGGGCGATCCGCAACGCCCTGCGGGTGGCCGGCACGATGGCCGAGGAGCGGGTCCACGACCAGCTCGTCGGCCAGCTCACGGCGGCCTTCGGCGCGTTGCCGGAGTCTTGAGGGCCCGGTAAGATGGGGGCGACCGGGAGCCCCCGCCCCGGTCGGCGTGCCTCACCCGCGACACCCCCCGAACCTCGCGAAGACCACCCGTCGATGTCCAAGATCGCCTTCCTCTTCCCCGGACAGGGGGCCCAGGTCGTCGGGATGGGGCGTGGCCTCTACGACGAGGTCCCGGGGGCCCGCGCCCTGTTCGACCGCGCGGGCGAGATCCTCGGCTTCGACCTCAAGGGGGTCTGCTTCGACGGCCCGTCCGAGGCCCTGGAAGCGACCGACGTCAGCCAGCCGGCCATCTTCGTCGCCAGCCTGGCCGCGCTGGAAGGGCTCAAGATCAGCCACCCCGAGGTCGTCGGGTCGTGCCAGGGGGCGGCGGGGCTGAGCCTGGGTGAATACACGGCCCTGGCGTTCGCCGGCTCGTTCGACTTCGCCACCGGCCTCAAGATCGTCCGCCGCCGGGGGGAGGCGATGCAGGCGGCGGCCGTGGCCGTGCCCAGCGGCATGACCAGCCTGATCGGCCTGGACGAAGCGGCCGTCGACGAGCTTTGCCGCCGGGTCGCCCCCCACGGCCGGCTCTGGAAGGCGAACATGCTCGGGCCGGGGAATATCGTCGTCTCGGGCGAATCCGCCGCCCTCGCCCACGTCGAGGCGATCGCCACCGAGCTGGGGGCCGGCCGGGTCGTGGCCCTCAAGGTCGCCGGGGCGTTCCATTGCCCGCTGATGCACCCCGCCGACGAGCAGCTCGCCGAGGTCCTCGCCGCCTCCGGGATCGCCCCGCCCCGGGTCCCGGTCTACTCCAACGTCGACGCCGAGGCCCATTCCCACCCCGACAACCTCCGCGAGACCCTGGTCCAGCAGGTGATCCAGGGCGTCCGCTGGGACGACTCGATCCGCCGGATGAGGGCCGACGGCTTCGACACCTTCTACGAGATCGGCCCCGGCCGAGTCCTCACCGGCCTCCTCAAGCGGATCGACCGCAAGGCCCCCTGCACCAACGTCCCGGCCCGTTGAGGGACGACCAAGAGGGGAGATTGAACCGCCAAGGCGCCAAGATCGCCGAGAGAAGGAAGAGCAGAGAGGGGCCAGGAAATCCGTCCATTTCAAGAAAATGCCCTTGTTTCCTCACTTACCTCCTTTCCTCCTCCCCCTCTCGGCGATCTTGGCGCCTTGGCGGTTCAATCTCTTCGATTTTGGCCCCGCTCGCTTGATCGGCGGCGAGGCCCGGGATTATAAGATCGCAACAGGACGGCCCTTTCTCCCCGGATCGCAGAGGACGGAACCATCATGGCCGACGCCGAGAAGACCCAGCCCCCGGGCGTTCGCGTGGACCTGACCGGGCAGGTGGCCCTGGTCACCGGCGCCTCGCGCGGGATCGGCCGGGCGATCGCGCTGCACCTGGCCCGCTGCGGCGCGACGGTCGCGGGCGTGGCCCGGACCGTGGAAGGCTTGCAGGGGACCCTCGACGCCATCCGCGAGGCCGGCGGGGCCGCCGAAGGGTTCGCCGCCAACGTCGGCGTGTCGGCCGACGTCGCGCGGATCATCGAGGAGATCGAGGCCAAGCATCCCAAGATCCAGGTCCTGGTCAACAACGCGGGCGTCACCCGCGACGGCCTGATGCTCCGGATGGAAGACGACGCCTGGCAGGAGGTCATCGACACCAACCTGAAAGGCACCTTCCAGTTCTGCAGGGCCCTGGGCGCCATCATGATGCGGCAGCGGTACGGCCGGATCATCAACATCACCAGCGTCTCGGGGCTGATGGGCAACCCGGGCCAGGCGAACTATTCGGCGAGCAAGGCCGGCGTCATAGGGTTCACCAAGACCATCGCCCGCGAGCTGGCCTCGCGGGGGATCACCGTCAACGCCGTGGCCCCCGGGTTCATCACGACGGACATGACCAACGTCCTGCCCGACAAGATCAAGGCCGAGGTCAAGGAACGGGTCCCGGTCCGCCGCCTGGGCGAGCCCGAGGACATCGCCGACCTCGTCGCCTACCTGGCCAGCCCCTCGGCCGGCTACATCACCGGCCAGGTGATCGCCGTCGACGGCGGGATGACGGCCTGAGCGACCCTCGGGGCGGACGAGGGGGGGTGTAGCTTTCGAATCCGGAGATTGCCCGTCGCCCCCGGGGTGGTCGGGGTCGGTCCCTCGCCCCCGGAAAACCGGGGTTGGGCTTCGCCATCGGGCGCCGGGGTTGGTCCCCCGCCCCCGGCCACCCAACGACTAAAACCCAATCTCCGGATTCGAAAGCTACACCCAGGGCCAACTGCGACCGCTTCGCGAGCCCAAAGAGATTGATGACTTGGCGGCGTAACCGTCCTTACGCCGGTTTCCTGTTCCATTGCTGATACTGCTGGCGAATTCCCGTGGGTGGTCGATTGTCCGGAGCCTGGGCAAGTTGGGACGCATTGGGAAGGGGAAACCGCGGTCCCAGACGCTTTGGACGAATTTGACAGCAGTATCCATTGCTACTCACACCTCTTCTCCAGCCCCATCCCCGAGCCCCGGCGACCGGACGGATGTCGGGCTCTCAGTAGCCCGAGCCCAGGCTCCTCAGGAATTCCACGACGTCGTGACGCTGCCGCGGGTCGTGGAGGTAGAACGGATGGGGGGCACCACGGCCGCGGCCCGGTTCGAGCAGCCTGTCCAGGCTTGGCACCGACGCGTCGTGGAGGAATTGCGGCTTGCGGGCCAGGTCCAGCAGGAGGGTCACGGCGTTGCCGCGGGGGGTGCCGCGGTCGCTGGAGTCGTTCACGACATACTTATCGTCGAAGATCCCCGGGGAGTTCTGGACGGGATCCTGGGGGGGCATCCGGACCAGGAGGACCTTGGGGCGATAGTTGGGGAAGATCGCCTGGGGCGGGACGAGGAAGGATGGCACCGGCACGCCCGGGTCGACGTTGTGACAGCTCGAGCAGTTCGCCAGGAAAAGCGCCCTCCCACGGAGCGAGGCGACCGGATCCACCCGGGCGCCCGGGGGGGCCGGCAGGCTGTTGGTAAAGGCGTTCATGTCGAGGAGCTTCTGCTCATCCACCCGCCGGCCGACCGGGGTCGCGGGATTGCCGGGCATGAAGCCAGCGGTCGCCTGGATGAAGGGGTAGCCGGTCACGCCGGTCTCCGCCAGGATCTGCTTGTAGTCGTCCGAGAGCTTCGCCCCGGCCGCCCCCGCCCGGATCGTCAGGAACGCACGCCCTTCCGGAGTGGCCACGGTGGTCATGTCCAGGAGGACCGTGTAGACGGCGTTGCCGAAGTCGTCGAGCAAGGCATGCTCTCCCGCGCTCCCGTAGGGAGCGGACAGGTCGGTGCGGAAGAGTGGGGCGTTCTGGATCGCGTTGCCGATGCCGTCCGGGCTGTCGTCGAATGAGCCCCGGGGGTACAGGTTCTCGTTGGCGAAGTAGGCGTCCACCTCGGCCTCGGTGGAGCGGGCGGTGAGGCCCTTGGTCGCGCGGCCGATGGTACTCCCGTCCGGCATCTGCAACTGGAGGTCCGGATAGAGCGCCCGCGAGTTGGCGCCGAGGGCGAACAGCCCTCCCACGTCGATCGAGTGGGTGGCCCGACCATCTTCCCGGCGGCCGATACTCCCCATCTTCTGCGTGCCGGGCTGGAAGACCGAACCGTCGGTTATGCTGTGGCACAGCGCGCACGAGACCCCGACCTTGTCGCCCGAGCGGATGTCAATCCTCCCGTCCCCGTTGGAATCGACCGCGACCAGGCCGATGATGGCGTTGGCGTCGATCAAGGCGTCCATGACCTTCGGATTGTTGATCAGTGGTGCATGCCGGCGGCTCCGGTCGGTCCTCAGCTCCAGCGCCAGGGCCAACTGGACCGCGAACGGCAGGGCCTCGGCGTCCACTTGCAGGCCCAGCTTCAGCGCGTCCAACGGGGTGAACCGCGCGGCCATCATGCCCTGCGGCAATCGCACGGCGTCGGTCCAGAATCGCTCATTACCGAAGGTCTCGAACCGGTAAACCTGCTCGCCCACGGCCGGGTTTCCGACCTGCGCGACGACGACGCCGGGGATCAGGGCGGCTCCCGCGCAGGCCGTCAGCGCGGCGAAGCGGCGCATCGATGCTCGGGACGCTTTGATGGACATCATTCCAGTCCTCTCTATTTCTCACCTCTTGGGAGACGGCCGCCGCCGACAGACGGCGGCGGCAAGGCGCCGACAGGATGCTCGAATCAGGGCCGGGGGTCACCAGGCGGCCGGGCCGTGAATGCCGGCAGCCTACGGCAGCCCCACCATCCACTCCAGAGGCATCGGGGCACCGTCCCTCTCGATCCGGTACGCCTCGATTGCGTCGTTGCCGGCGTGGAGCGGGCAGGAGAGCCGGACGTCGCGGCTCGGGGCGGAGTCGATCGGCCCGCCCGGCGATCGGAAGGTGAGCGCGTCGATCGTCCCCCCGTCGAGTTCGTCGCGTGGACGCGCGGGGTGTTGAACGCGAGGGCGTGATCCCGCGCGATCCACTTGCGCATCATCGGCTCCTCTCTGGTTTGGGTGGGGTCGTCTCGCCGACCCGAGCCGGCGCCCGGCGCCCCGGACGCCCATCCCGACCCCGTGCCTGGGGGTCGATCGAGCCGAGCAGTCCTTCCGCCAGCGTCGCAAAACGCTCGCGGTCGCCGAACGTCCGCGCGACCAACAGTGCCCCCTCGAGGCCCGCCACGAGCATCCGGGCAGCCGTCGTGGCCGCCCCGGGGAATTCCAACTCGCCCGAGGCCCGGCCCGCCTCGAGCACGCCCGTCAGCCACGCCTCGTGGTCGCCGAACACGTCCCGCAGCGCGTCGCGGGCCGACGGCGTCAGGGCGCCGACGTCCGAGGCAAGCATGCCGCAGAGGCACATCCGGTTCCCCGAGTCGATGGTCTCCTGGAACATCCGGACATACCGCCGAAGTCGCACCGGGGGACCGAGGCCATCGGCATCGATCGCGGCCATCGCCGCCCGCATCCCGTCGCGATATCTCGCGATGATGGCGAGGCACAAGTCCTGCTTGGTCGGGAAGTGGTAGTGGACGCTCGCCGAGCTGATCCCGACCCGGCCAGCCAGGTCGCGGAAACTGAAGGCGTTGAAGCCGACCGTCTGGATCAGCTCAGCGGCCACGTCCAGGATCTTGCTCGTCGTGTCAGTCATTGTAGCCCCATTCTATCGATCGATAGGTCAGTCCGCAAGATCCTTGCAATGTACTTCGGCCGGACACCCTCCGCGACGAGGGGTTTCGACCGGGGAAGCGGTGGACAAACCCGCGTCGGGGTGATAACTTGATCGCTTCGCGGTGGCCCCATTGCACTTGAGTTAATGCCGTGGGGCGATTCGTCCGACCGAAGTATCCAGAGGATTCGTCCGCGCGTCGTCGGCTCGGGCCGGCGGGGGTTTCGGCGGACTGGTTCGATCGATCAGATAGCCGACGAGGGTCCCCGGGGGCTCGATCGCCGCGACGAGTCGACCCGACGGGTCGCGGTCCGGGCTCGACCGGGGCCGCGTCGAGGGAGGTTCGCCCGTGTCCGTGGAAGAACGCGTCATCGAAATCGTCAGCGAGCAGATGGGTGTTGCCAAGGACCAGGTGACCCGCGACACCTCCTTCGTCAACGACCTCGGGGCCGACTCGCTCGACACCGTCGAGCTGGTGATGGAGTTCGAGGAAGAATTCGACATCACCATCCCCGACGAAGAGGCGGAGAAGATCCAGACGGTCGGCCAGGCCATCACCTACATCGAGGAACATAGCAAGTAATGCCACGGCGCGTAGTCATCACGGGACTGGGCGTGGTCACCGGCCTCGGCGACACGGTGGACCGGTTCTGGTCGGGCCTGCGCGAAGGGCGGAGCGGGGTCTCCGACCTGGACCTGTTCGACACCACGCACTTCAAGGTCCACTTCGGCGGCCAGGTCCACGACTGGGACGGCGACGCCCGGTTCGGCGTCAAGGAAGCCCGCCGGCTCGATCGCTTCGCGCAATTCGCGATGGCGGCCGCCGAGTCGGCGGTTTCCGACTCGGGGATCGACTTCTCGGCCTATCCGCCCGAGGAATGCGGCGTCCTGATCGGCTCGGGGATCGGCGGGCTCAACGAGTTCGAGACCCAGCATGAGACCATGCTCACCAAGGGGCCGTCGCGGATCAGCCCGTTCACCATCCCCAAGCTGATGGTCAACGCCGCCAGCGGGCAGGTCTCGATCCGCTGGGGCCTCAAGGGGGTCAATTCCGCCGTCGCCACCGCCTGCGCCTCGGCCACCAACGCGATCGGCGACGCCTTCAAGCACATCCAGCTCGGCCACGCCGACATCATGGTCACCGGCGGGTCCGAGGCCGCCATCACCCGGATGGGCCTGGGCGGGTTCGCCGCCATGAGGGCCCTCTCGACCCGAAACGACGACCCGGCCCGCGCCAGCCGCCCATTCGACCGCGACCGCGACGGCTTCGTCCTGTCCGAAGGGGCGGGCATCCTCGTCATCGAGGCCGAGGAGATCGCCCGGGCCCGCGGGGCCCGGATCTACGCCGAGTTGCTCGGCTACGGGATGTCGGCCGACGGCTCGCACATCACCGCGCCCGACGAGCAAGGCCGGGGGGCCAAGCGGGCGATGGAGCTTTGCCTGGCCGACGCCCGGTGCCCGACCGACGCCGTCGACTACATCAACGCCCACGGGACCGGCACCGGCCTGGGCGACGTGGCCGAGACCCGGGCCATGAAGCGGGTCTTCGGGCCGCACGTCGGCAAGCTCATGGTGTCCAGCACCAAGAGCCAACTCGGCCACCTCCTCGGGGCCTCCGGCGGCGTCGAGCTGATCGCCTCGGCCCTGGCCATCCGCGACGACGTCCTGCCGCCGACGATCAACCTCGACCACCCCGACCCGGAATGCGACCTCGACTACATCCCCAACACCGCCCGCGAGGTCCGGGTCGACCACGTCATGTCGAACAGCTTCGGGTTCGGCGGCCACAACGCCAGCCTCCTGATCGGCCGGTACCTGGGCACTTCCCGCTGAAATTGAAGATTCGACCGCCAAGACGCCAAGGACTCCGATGAGACCGCTCCCGTTCGACCTCCTGGCCGGCCGGGCCCCGGCGGCGCCGCTGTCGCCGGCCGAGATCCGCCGCTATGCCCGCCACCTGATCATGCCCGAGGTCGCGATGGCCGGCCAGGCCCGGCTCAAGGCGGCGCGGGTCGTCTGCATCGGCGCGGGCGGGCTCGGCTCGCCCTTGATGCTCTACCTCGCGGCGGCGGGCGTCGGCACGATCGGCCTGGTCGACTTCGACGTCGTCGACGTCTCGAACCTCCAGCGCCAGATCCTCCACGCCACGCCCGATGTCGGCCGGCCCAAGATCGACAGCGCCCAGGACAAGCTCCAGGCGCTCAACCCCGACCTGGTCGTCCGCCGTCATGAGTTCCCGATCCGATCCGACAACGCCCTCGAAATCTTCGCCGACTACGACGTGATCGTGGACGGGACCGACAATTTCCCGACCCGCTACCTCGTCAACGACGCCTGCGTCCTCCTGGGCAAGCCCAACGTCTACGGTTCGATCTTCCGGTTCGACGGCCAGGCGTCGGTCTTCTTCCCGCCGCACGGGCCTTGCTACCGATGCCTCTACCCCGAGCCGCCGCCGCCCGACCTCGTTCCCAACTGCGCCGAGGGGGGGGTCCTGGGGATCTTGCCCGGGATCATCGGCGTGATCCAGGCGACCGAGACGGTCAAGCTCCTGCTCGGGGCCGGCCGGCCGCTGCTCGGCCGCCTGCTCTTGTACGACGCCCTCGACATGACCTTTCGCGAGATGAAGGTCCGCAAGAACCCGAAGTGCCCGATCTGCGGCCCGGACCCGACGATCACCGCCCTGATCGACTACGAGGCATTTTGCGGGGTCGGAGGCGCCGTGGCCGCGGCCCCCGCGACCCTCGACGGCGACGCCATCACCCCGCTGGAGTTGAAGGCCAAATTCGACCGGGGCGAGCGGCCCTTCCTGCTCGACGTCCGGAACCCCGAGGAAATCGCCATCTGCCGGATCGCCGGCTCGACGGTGATCCCCCTCCCGGAGTTGCCCGACCGGCTGGGCGAACTCGACCCGTCGACGCCGATGGTCGTCCACTGCAAGAGCGGGGCCCGGAGCGCCAAGGCGATCGAATTGCTCCGGGGGGCGGGGTTCTCCCGGCTCTCGAACCTGACCGGCGGCATCCTCGGCTGGATCAAGGACGTGGACCCGAGCTTGCCCGCCTATTAGGCGTCATCCGGGACGGATCGACCCTCGAAAACGCTATCTTCCTTGAGCGACCCCTCGTTTCGATCGCCAGGGAGACGACACCGATGCTGCAATTCGCCCTGATCGCCTGCGCCGCGCTGTCCACCGCCCAGGCCCCGGACGGGCCCGAAGTGACCAAATCGGCCTTGCCGAAGGTCCACAAGATCGCGGCGGGCGGCGAAGGGGGCTGGGACTACCTCACGGTCGACTCCGACGCCCGGCGGCTTTACGTCTCGCGAGGGAACCGGGTCATGGTCGTCGACCTCGAAAAAGAAGCGGTCGTCGGCGAGATCGCCGACACGCCCGGGGTCCACGGGGTCGCGATCGTCCCCGAGCTGGGCAAGGGGTTCACCACCAACGGCTCGGACAGCTCGGTGACGGTCTTCGACCTCAAGACCCTGAAGACGACCGGCAAGGTCAAGGCCGGCGGGACCCCCGACGCGACCCTGTACGACCCGGCCAGCGGCCGAGTCTTCACCTTCAACCACGGGACCGACGACACGACCGCCATCGACCCCGCCACGGCCACGGTCGCCGGGACGCTCGCTCTGGGGGGTGAGCCTGAAGGGGCGGCCGCCGACGGCAAGGGGCACGTCTTCGTCAACATCCGGAGCAAGAGCGAGATCGCCGAGATCGACGCCCGCTCGCTGACCGTCCTCAAGCGTTACCCGCTCGCCCCCGGGACCCGGCCGACCGGCCTGGCCATCGACACGGCGAACCGCCGGTTGTTCAGCGCTTGCGGGAATCAAAAGATGGTCGTCATGGACGCCAACAACGGCGCGATCCTCGGTTCCGCCGAGATCGGCCGGGGGGCCGATGGCTGCACGTTCGACCCCGCCAAGGGACTGGCCTATAGCTCCAACGGCGGCGACGGCACCGTGACCGCCGTCGGCGAGACCGCGCCGGGCAAGTTCGGGGTCGTCGCGACGATTCCGACCCAGGCCAGCGCCCGGACGATGGCCATCGACCCCAGGACCCACCGCCTCTACCTGTCGGCCGCCACCGCCGACACCACGCCCATGCCCGAGAACAAGACCGATACCAAAGCGGCGACCAAGCCGGCGACCAAGGGCGGCGGCCGGCGCCGGATGGTCCCGGGGTCGTTCGTCGTCATCGTGGTCGGCGACTGAACCGGGTCGGCGTGACCCAGGGGCGAGGCGCGACCTCGCCCCGGTCGGCCGGCGAGATCAAGGGCGAGCGGTCGGGCTCGCCTTCTTCGAGGGATCGGGGATCGTGGGCCAGACGCCGACCTCCTGCTCGATCGGAATCAGCTCGAACACCCGTTCCGTCGGGATCGGCCCCCCTTTCAACTCGGACCGATAAGCTTTCGGGTAGGAATCGACGGTCGGCGGCGGCTCCGCGAGCTTCTTGGCGAAGTCGCCTTCCGGGTTCGGGTCCGAGTTGGCGTAGCAGAAGGCCAGCCCGGCCATGGATTGGTGGTAATTGGCTCGAGCCCAGCACTGCTGGGAAAGATCATGATAAGCCTTGACGCGGTGATCCCACCCATCGGCCGGGCCGCGGATGATCGGGAACACATCCCCGGCGTCGGTATGTGGATAGGCCTTGTGGGGCTGGACCGTCCCGTCGGCGAGGTCGTCGGCGTGCTTGAGCTTGTGATTTTCCTTCCAGTGGAAGGCGGACTGCAAGGCGACCTGATACAGCGCCTGTCGCTTGTCCATCCGGTCGCGCCACGATTTCGCCTCGGCCTCGTGCTGGGCCTGGAGCGCCAGGTGTTTGGCCCGGTGGACGGCCTTTTCGGAGGCCAGCCGGCGATCCTTCGCCACATAATAATAGAGGGGAATCGTCAGCAGGGCGATGAGGATCATCCCGGCCCGGATCGAGAATTTACGCACGTGAGGTCCGCTCCCTTCCAGGGTCGGAAACGAATATCTTGGGACATTGTCCGAGCCGGCCCCGACGTTTTCCAGTGGGGTCCGAAGCTGGCCTTGAGGAAATTTGCAAGATTTGCTAAAGCTGGCGGCGTCGAGGGACGAACGACCGCACGGCCAGCCCGGCAAGGAGGCCCCTGGCATGAAACGCCGCTCTCTGCTCCTGCTCTCTTTGCTCGCCTTCCCCGGGCGGTTGTTCGGCCAGGACCCGGTCCGCAAGCCGGCGTCCCGGGGGCGTCGGGTGTCGAACGGCGAGGCGGACGCGCCCCCCCGGCGGGCCCGTCCCAGGCCGGACGAGGCCGAGACCGACGCCGGGCCGGAGTCGGGGCCGGTGCCGAGCGTCCCGGCGGACTTCCCGACCCAGGCCGGGTTCGAGTGGAAAAGCTTCCCGATCGCCGGCTATACCGCGCTGGACCCGAACGGGTCGAGCCCGCAAACGGCGATCGTCGACTGGATCTTCCGCCGGACCAAGCCCGGGCCCTGGCACGGCGACAAGATCGCGGTCCTCTGCGCCAGCCGGTCGCGGATCAAGGCGTATAACAGCCCCAAGGTCCTCAAGCAGGTGGCCGACGTCGTCGAGCAGTTCGTCGACGCCCAGTTCGACATCCTGTCGATCCGGGTCCGGTTCCTGGCCGCGTCCGACCCCCGCTGGCGGTACGCCGTCCACACGCGGCTGACGCTCAAGAGCACCGGGCCGCAGGGCCAGCAGATCTGGCAGGCGGCCCTCTCCGACGCCGAGATGGTCATCACCCAGATGAGCGTGATGCAGGGGTTCCGGCCGATCGGCGACAAGAAGGTCGACGTCCTCAACGGCCAGACCCTCCGGTTCGAGCGGCTCGACGACAAGCCGTTCGCCGGCGGCGTGGTCCGCGACGGCGCCGTGGGGCTCGGGTATCAGCCCAAGGTCGAGAACCTCAAAGAAGGGATCGTCCTCAAGCTCAGCCCGCTCTTGAGCATGGACGGCGACACGCTCGACGCCGCCGTCGAGGTGACGACCAACGTGGTCCGCAAGCTCCACCCGGTCAAGGTGCTCGGCCCCCGCGAGATCGGCACCGGCGAGGTTTCCCTCGACGTCCCCGAGGCCTCGGAAACCCGGCTCAACCAGACGGTCGACCGCTGGGCGCTGGGCCAGGCCCTCATCATCTCGACCGGCATCCAGCCGGGCATCTTGATGGAGAAAGGGGGCCTCTTCAACATGAAGATCCCCGGGACGGTCCCTTCCAGCACCGAACTCCTGGTCGTCGTCACCGTCGAGCGGGCCGGCCGGAAGCCCCGCGACCGCGACGCCGCGAACCCGGTCGACTGATCCGGCGCGGCGAGGGCTCGCCAAGCGGGCTCGCCAGCGGGTATAAAGGCCCGGATCGATCGTCCGGTCCCGCCCTCCCGTTCGTGCCGAGATCCGCCTCATGCCGCCTCCCGAAACCGGACCCGTCCCCTCATCGGGCCCCGGACCCCGCCCCCATTTCTCGATCGGCGGGCCGTATTTCGCCCTGGTGGTCCTGTTCAGCATGAACCTGCTGAATTACGTCGACCGCTACGTATTCTTCTCGACCGGGCCGGTGATCTCCCGGGAACTCCGGTTCGGCGACACCCAGTTCGGCGTCCTGAGCGTGTCGTTCATGATCGTCTACACGATCGTCTCGCCGCTGATCGGGGTCCTGGGCGACCGCTACAGCCGCCGGAAACTGCTCTCGTTCGGCGTGGCCCTCTGGAGCGTGGCCACGGTGGGCACGGCCTTCGCGGAAGGCTTCCGCGACATGTTCTTCTGGCGGGCCCTGCTCGGGATCGGCGAGGCGAGTTACGGGATCATCGCCCCGGTCCTCCTGTCCGACCTGTTCCCCCCGAAACGCCGGGGGCGGGTGATGGGCCTGTATTTCCTGGCATTGCCCCTGGGCGGGGCGATCGGCTACGGGATCGGCGGCTGGTTCGCCAAGCATGGCGACTGGCGGCATGCGTTCTGGGTCGTCGGCGTCCCGGGGCTGGTCGCGGCCCTGGCCGGCCTGGTGATGCACGACCCCGGCCGGGGGGCCTCCGAGGGCAAGGCGGCCGGCAAGGCCGACCGGCCCCGGCTGGCCGACTACGCCTCGATCTTCCGGACGCGGACCTTTTTGTTCAACACCGCCGGGCAGGCGGCCGTCACCTTCGCCCTCGGGGCCTACGCCGTCTGGGCCGCGACGTTCTACCAACGGGTCCGGGGGATGGACGCGGCGCAGGCGGGGGCGTGGATCGGCGGCCTCACGGCGGTGGCCGGCCTGATCGGGATCTGCCTGGGCACCTGGGCGGCCGACGCCCTGCTCAAGGTCACCAAGCGGGCCTACCTGCTCTGGCCGGGGCTGGCGGTGGCCTGCGCCGTGCCGATCATCTTCCTGGCCTTGGTCGTCCCGGAGCGGACGCCGTCGCTGGTCCTTTTGTTCGTCGCGTCGATCCTGATGGCGTCGGTCCTGGGCCCGAGCAACACCGTGACGGCCAACGTCGTCCCCCCGAACCGGCGGGCCGCGGGCTACGCCATGTGCATCTTCCTGGTCCACCTGTTCGGCGACATCAGCTCGCCGCTCCTGATCGGCACCATCTCCGACCTGTTCGGCCGGCCCGACATCGCCGGGTCCCGCCTGGGCGAGTGGCTCGTCTCGATCGGGGCCACGCCCACCCCGTCGCCCAACGGCCCGACCAACCTCACGGTCGGCATGCTCGCCGTGGTCCCGATGCTCGCCCTCGGCAGCCTGTTCTACCTCCGAGGGTCGCGGTACCTGCCCGTCGACCAGGAAAAAGCCCGGGCCGAGGGCGGGGGCGTGGCCGGGGACGGGCCGTTCGGCCATTGATCAGGGAAGGGCCGAGGTTCCTCGCCCGGTCGTCGTCGAAGTGCGGAAATCGCGGATTGTCAGGTTTCTGATCGCGGAGAGTGGGGAAGCAATGTCTTGAACCGCCCTCTGAAATCTGAGATTCGCCGATCAGAAATCTCGGATATTCCCCTCGACACAGGGCCGGCGGCCGATCGGGTTCGGTCGCCGGCCCGGGTTTGGATCGATGAGCGGTCCCGACGGCTCAGTTCGCCCGGGGGTTGAGGCTGGGCGAGCCGGGAAGGGGGGGGAGCGCGGCGGTGGTCTGGTGGACGGCCTTGGCGACGTGCTTGCCGGCGGCGGCGCGGACGGTGGCCGAGGTGTCGGAGGAGGCCATCTCGCGGAGCCTCTGGTCGACCCGGGGCGACTCGAGGTCGGCCAGGGCCTCGACAGCCTTGGCCCGGACGTGCTCGTCGGCGTCGCGGGAGAGTTGGAGGAGCCAGACTTCGGGGTCGATGTCGGACCGCTCGCGGAGCAGGGGGATCACCGAGGAGCGGACTTCGGGCCGGGGGTTGTACATCTGGCGACCGAGGAAGATCTGATCCTTGCTCAGGCCGCGCCCCTTGAGGATCAGCTCGGCCAGCTCGGGGATGCCGGTCTCGTGGTCGTGGAGCCGCTTGATGACGGCGTCCTCGGTCAACAGGCTGGGGCGGTTGGCGAAGATCATGAGGGTCTTGTAGCGGACGCCGCCGCTGTCGGGGTCCTCGACGTAGGCCGCCGCCGGGGCGGCCATCGAGTCGATCGACGCCGAGCCGAGGCAGACCACGGCCGCCGCCCGGGTCTTGGGCTCGCGGTCGCCCAAGCAGCGCTTGGCCGGCTCGTAGAAGGCGTCCTTCCATTCGGCCAGGGTCGTCTCCTCGGCCGGGGTCATCGCCCGGCCCGGGAGCCAATTCCAGTGGCGGCCGACCTCGGTCAGGGCCGCGGCCCGGACGTCGACGCCGGGGTCGGCCAGGCCGGCCAGGATCAGCGAGTGGATCGGCCGGAGGGCGTCGAACCACTCCCGGGGGGCCGGCTCGGCCTTGAAGCGGTCGAGGATGTGCGAGGCCGCCGCGATCGCCGAGGCGCGGCCGACCACGTCGAACCGCGAGAACCCGGCGCGGAGGCCGTCGAGGACCGCGATCAGGTCGCCCGCCTCGGCCTCGGAGATCGGCCCGGCCTGCTTCTCGGCCTGGGTCACCCGGTCGCACAAGGCGACCAGGGCCCGCCCATCCCCCCCGCGAATCCCCTCGGCCAGCGTCTTCAACGGCGATCGCGCCGCCTCGGCGGTCGCCGGAGCCGGCGGGTTGCCCCCGCCCCCGCGCCCCTTGAAGAACCAGGTCAAGCCCGAGCCCGCGACCGCCAGGGCCAGAGTGCCGGCGATCGCCATCGACGTCCATCGTCGTCCGGTCATGGTTGCCTCCGTGCGAAGTCCAATCACCCTGGGATCAGGGCCTTCGAGGCGACATCATAGTCACCCCCCTCGAAGCGGCAAGGCCACTTGGCCGAGCAATCGGGCGCGGGTCCGGTCTCGACCTTGGCCCCGGCCCGCGATCCGAGATTGTTCGCCCTCGCCAGTCAGGAAAACCGGCCGCCGGGCCGATCATAAAGGAGCGGGCCGAGACGGTCGCGGGGCGGAGTTCCCCGGGCCGGGAGGACAGGACCGCCGATCATTCCAGGGAGCGCTCATGAGATTCCCAGCGACCCGCCGCGGCTTGGCGAGTCTCGTCCTCGGCCTCGTGGTCCTCGTGGTCGCCTCGGCGCCCCCGACCCCCGCGCCCGCCGGGACCCGGGCGGTCGACCCGGCCCTCGTCGTCCCCCTCGACAAGATCCCGGCCCAGCACCGCGACGCCGTCGTCGAGATCATCCGCGACCACACCATGCACCGCAAGGCCCCCGCCGAGTCGTTCCCCTGCAACTCCAAGCTCTACCTCAGCTTGCTCAACGAGCCCGGGATCACCCTGGCCCTCTGGCAGGATCTGGCCGCCTCGCCGGTCAAGCTCCGGCGACTCGACGCCGACCGCTACCAGGGGACCGACGGCGCCGGGACGACGGCGACCTGGGAATATATCTACCGATCGCCCAAGCTCCATGTCTTGCTGAGCGACCTCGATTACGTCAGCCCCCGGGGCGCGGCCAAGCTCAACGGCCGGATCTTGCTGGTCGTCCACTCCGGTTTCTACCGAGAGGTCAACGGCGAGTCCTGGGTTCAGCACGACGTCGAGGCCTTCGTGAAGGTCGACTCCAAGGGGTGGAAGGCCCTGGCCAAGACCGTCCGGCCGCTCCTGGAGAAGGTCCTCGAAGACCAGGTCCAGGAGGCCGGCTGGTTCGTGTCCCTGATGGGCCGGCTGGTCGAGAACTATCCGAACTGGGCCTGCTCGGTCGTCCTCAAGCAGGCCCAGATCGACCAGGCCACCCGCGCGGGGTTCCGCGACCTCGTCATCCAGACCAAACGCGCCAACGCCTCGTCCGGCCGGCCCCAGATGGTCGCCGAGAACACCGACGGCAACGCCAGGCGCCGTTGAACTTGGCCGAGTCCGAGGAAGCCGGAGGCCCTCACGCCCTCGCAAGCTTCCCAGGACGAGTCATGCCGCCATGAAGGCCTCATGGCGGCATGACTTTTCTCGACGAGTCGATCGGGAGCCCCCGATCATAGCGGAGGGGGAGGGATTCGAACCCCCGGGACCCTCGCGGGCCCTGCGGTTTTCAAGACCGCCAGACGGGTTCCGCAAAGTCGGTCCGGGCCATCGACTTGCGTCCGAACATGGCAAACCCGGCAGCGCATGGGAAGCGCGGAGCCCGGGAAACGCCCGCCGACCTGGCCGAGGTCGTGGCCGCCTGGCCGTCGCTCGACGGGGCGACGCGGGCGACGGTGCTGGCGCTGATCCGGGACGCGGCAGAGCCGAAATGAGGCGATCAAAGCCCCGCCCTTTTTCCGGGAAAGTGTCGGCTTGAGTCGTGTTAGGTCGGGCCAAGTCAGATTTTGGCGGACAGACGAGTTGCTCGGCCAAGACCACCGCTTTAACATGAGCCGATGCACAATCGCCGGATTGGTCGCAATGAAGCCCGAGCGGATCAAGGAGTTGGGCGGGAGGTGACCGACGCGGGCGGTCGGGTGATCCGCCCTCCTGGCGAATTTTCCGGCGACTCAGGGCAGGAAAGGGTTGGGCGATGGGCGACGTCAAGCTTCTTCTCGTGACCGGTTCCGACGAGCAACTCTCTGCCTTCCACGGCCAGGTCTGCAACACTCTCAACCGCACCCAGCGGCGGGGCCAGACGGTGTGCTATACCTGCTCGCGGGAGCATTTTGAAGTCGCCTTGGCCGTGGCCGCCCATGTCGGAGTATGGCTCCGAGAGCGTGTCTAAAACCTAGCTTCTTGGTCAGCCGGCGGCCCATCAGGTGGACCGTCGACCATTTGATCATCGCCTCGCTGCTGGAGATCGTCCCCTCGTAATCCTTGCTCAGCCGTCGGCTACGCCCCAGCCAGCCGCCTCAGCCAGCCGAAGGTCCGCTCGACCTTCCAGCGGTGCGGCAGCACCTCGAATCCCTTCGCATCGCCCGATCGCTTGACGATCTCCAGCACGATCCGACGCCTCGGGCAGAGGCCCCGCACCCACTCGATGAGCTGGCCGGCGTAGCCGCCGTCGGCCCAGATCCGCTTGAGCTGGCCGTAGCGGTGGCGGATCGTCTCCAGGAACGGCCTCGCCCCGTCCCGGTCCTGGATGTCGGCGGAGTGGGCCACGACCGCCAGGATCAGGCCGAGCGTGTCGACGAGCAGGTGCCGCTTGCGGCCGTTGACCTTCTTACCGCTGTCGTAGCCGTGGGGCCCCCTTTTTCGGTCGTCTTGACCGATTGGCTGTCCAGGATGGCGGCGGTGGGCTGGCGTTGCTTGCCCTCGGCCCGCCGCAGGTCGCCCCGCAATTCGTCGTGGAGTCGGTCCAGCGTGCCGTCCTTCTTCCAGGAGGCGAAGTAGCCGTAGACGCTCTTCCAGGGCGGGAACTCATGGGGCAACATCCGCCACTGGCATCCGGAGCGGACCAGGTAGAGGATGGCGTTGACGACCTCACGCCGGGCGTATTTGGCGGGCCGGCCGCCGGGCTTGGGGGCCGGGATGAAGCGGGTGACCTGGGCCCACTGGACGTCGGTCAGGTCGGTCTGGTAGGCTCGTCTGGTGTCCGTGCCCCAAGCTTAGGACACCCTTTTTCGACACGCTCTTAAGAAGATTTGTAAGGCTTCAGCCGATTTCAGCAATTTTCGCCGGTAGGGGCGGCAGCTTGTCGGTTTGCAGGTAGGTCCGAACGGCATCAAGGACGGCGGAGACCGGATTGTGACCGCGTTGCTTCAAGGTC
>JAABUQ010002509.1_pt1 | contig 36109 bp, 29 predicted proteins | sample 5560001 | NCBI WGS metagenome assembly JAABUQ01 (sample SAMN10711888, study PRJNA513371) | rock metagenome | isolation source: Antarctica rocks | place: Antarctica: Victoria Land, Finger Mt nord | collected 2015-12-18
ATACTCATCGTCAACCTGATCGCCCGTGCCATCTCGCGAAGGAGCCGCCTTGCATGACCCCCAATGCCCCCTCTCCCCGGACGGCGCGCGTGCCGCCTGACGAAGTGGCCGAGCCGAGACCGGCGCCGGTGTCCGCCGCCGTCCCCTCCCGCGACGGCGCGAGCGCACAGGCACCGGCGGCCCGCGCCGTCCGCCTGGAGGGGTTGCGGGCCTTCTACGGCGAGGCCGAGCAGGTCAAGGGCGTCGACCTCGACTTCGCAGCCCACCAAGTGACCGCCATCATCGGCCCGTCAGGCTGTGGCAAGTCGACGATGGCCCGCTGCATCAACCGCATGCACGAGGAGATACCCGGTGCTCACGCCGAGGGCCGCGTGCTGCTGGACGACCTGGACATCTACGGCCCCGGCGTAGATGTGGTGGCGGTACGACGGGCGGTGGGCATGGTCTTCCAGAAGCCCAACCCGTTTCCCACCATGTCGGTCTCAGGCAACGTCGCCGCCGGCCTTCGCCTCTCGTCTCACGGACGCGGAGATCTGGCTGAGCACGTAGAGGGCGCGCTGCGCGGCGCCGGGCTGTGGGAGGAGGTCAAGGATCGCCTCGACCAACCCGGCATCGGGTTGTCGGGCGGTCAGCAGCAGCGTCTGTGCATCGCCCGCTCGCTGGCGGTGGAGCCCAACGTCATCCTCATGGACGAGCCGTGCTCGGCGCTCGACCCCATCGCCACGCTGCGGATCGAGGAGCTCATCGAGGAGCTCAAGGCGCGCGTCACCATTGTGATCGTCACTCACAACATGCAGCAGGCCGCGCGCGTGGCCGACCGCACCGCCTTCATGCTCGACGGCCATCTCGTCGAGGTCGGCCCCACCCAGGAGATGTTCACCACCCCCCACGACTCTCGGACCGAGGAGTATGTCACCGGAAAGTTCGGCTGAGGTGGCCGCGTCCTCCGGCGCCCGTCCCCAGGGCCGGGCGCACTTTCAACAGACCCTGCGCGACCTGGAGACCAGCGCCCTGGGGGGCCTGGATCTGGTGGTCGAGCAGCTCGACCGCGTGATGGAGGCTCTGGCCCATCAGGACGTCGAGTTGGCCCAGATGGTGATTCTCGACGACGACCGGCTGGACGGGCGCTACCTGGAGGTTCATCAGGGCATCCTCTCGCTGCTGGCCCTGCAGGCGCCCGTGGCCGGAGACCTGCGCCTGGTGGCTGCGCTGCTGCACGTGATCAAGCACGTCGAGCGCATGGGCGACCAGTGCGTGAACATCGCCAAGCTGATCCCGCTGACGGGCAACGAGCCCCCGGTCCGCGAGGAGTTGCGCGACGCGCTCTTGAAGATGGGCGCGCACGCCCGTTCGGAGGTGAACCAGTCGAAGGTCGCCTTCCTCGGCCGGGACGTCGCCCTGGCCGAGGACCTCGTGCGCCAGGATCGCGACATAAACCGCCTAAATCGCGACGTCTTTCGCATGGCCTTGAACATGGGCGACGACCCCGATGTGCGCGAGTGGGCCATGACCATGGTGCTCGTGGCCCGCGCGCTCGAGCGCATAGGCGACAACGCGGTGGACATCGGCGAGCAGGTCGCCTTCGTGGTCACGGGCCTGTTTCGGGAATTCCCCTGCTCCTCGCAGGCCACCGCCTCCCAGCAGCCACCCCGCTGACGCTCCACGGCAGCGGCATGCCCGGCGCGTTGACCGCACCGAGCTGTGAAGATGCTGTGACCAGGGGGGCCGCGACGTGTACGCAGACCGGTTGGGCACCTAAACTGCGGCTAATGAGCGAGCGCGTCCCCGGCGAGGCGGGCCTATCCCACGGACAGTTTGATCCGTCCGGGGCGGCATCTCTGCGAATGGCGGTCATCGACCGCGACAGCGGCTTCATCCAGGTTCTCTCCAAGCGCCTGGACCGGCTCGGGTGGGAGCATCGCGTGCTCGCCAGCCCGGTGCCCAGCGAGGCGGTGGTGGCCATGCGCCTGAGCGCCGTGGTGGTGGACCTCGCCGTCCTCGGCCCGCAGGCCTGGGAGTGGCTGGAGCGCCTGAGCTTTGCCCTACCGGAGCTGGGCGTGGTGGTCTGCACGGGTCCCTCCTCGGTGGCTCAGCGGGTGCGCGGACTGCGGCTCGGGGCCGATGACTGGATCACCAAGCCGTGCCATCCCGAAGAGGTCATCGCGCGCGTGCAGAGCGTCGTGCGACGTCGCCGGCGCAGCGAGGGTCGTCCCGAGACCGGCCCGGTGGTCGCCGGAGAGGTCGAGATCCGCTCCGACCAGTTCCAGGCCTTCGTGGGCGAGCGCAGCGTCGACCTGACGCGGCGCGAGTTCGAGCTGATCGAACTGCTCGCCGGAGCCGACGGACGCGTGCTCGAACGGGAGGAGATCTACTCACGCCTGTGGGGCTACTCTATGGTCCGCGGCGACCGGTCGGTCGACGTGTTCGTGCGCAAGCTACGACAGAAGCTCGAGCGTGCCTCGCCCCGCTGGCGCTACATCCACACCCACTTCGGCATCGGCTACCGCTTTGCCGCCGAGCAAGGTGACGAGCGGCACGCGGGCGCCCTCGAGGTCGGCGAACTTACTTCCGACGGCGACGTGCAGACCGTCGCGCCGGTGGACCGCACGCATTCGCCGGACAGCGGCCACCCGGCCGCGCTGCTCACCTGAGACGGAGCGGCCTCTCCGAGAACCGGGCCTCCCCGGCGATCAGCTTCAGGTCGCTCGGGCGCAGCAGACGCATGAGCTCGCCGCTCGCACCGTGCGCCCGCACCACTGCCAACCCGCCCTTCTTGAGGTCGATACGAGCGCCAGTGAGGTCCCCCACCGTGCGCGACAGGTCGGGCTCATGCCCCACCAGGAGGATGCGTGCGTCTGCATCCTCCTCGGCCAGCAGATCCAGCGCGTCGGGCGCGGTCAGGCCGCTGGCCAGCAGCTGGCGCTCCTGGACCGTGCCTCCCCACGCGCCGGCGGCCAGGTGAGCGGTCTCGGCGGCGCGCAGCTTGGGACTGGTGAGCACGCTGGCGAACTCGACCTCGAGCGCGCGCAGAGCGTGCCCAGCCGCCGCCGCCTCGTCCCGTCCGCGGTCGGTCAGGTGCCGGTCGAAATCCGGGCGCGCCCCGTGGGGCTCGGCGTCGCCGTGTCGCAGTAACCAGAGCTGACGCGCCATGTCGACCGAACCGTACCGATCCAGCGCCGGGCCGGTCGGCAACGCGCCGGTCTTTGGCCGCGAACGGCGGGCGATGTTCACGACATGCCTCTCCCGAAGAGGGCAGGAGGAGCGTGTAGCCTCGGGGAGTGTCATCGTGCCCCTGCAGCCATCACCGGGCACGGGCGGAGGTGATGTCGGGTGAGCGGTGAGCGGCGGACCTCCGCGGTCGAGGACAGGGGCGCGGTGCCGGCCGCCGGGCCCGACGGCGATCACGGGGACGACAGGAACGGCGCGCAGGCGTCGCGTGCACCTGACCTGCGCGACCCGTCGCTCTACTTCAACCGCGAGCTGTCCTGGCTGGACTTCAACGAGCGGGTGCTCGAGTTGGCCGAGGACGAGAATGTGCCTCTGCTCGAGCGCGTGAAGTTCAGTGCCATATACGCGACCAACCTCGACGAGTTCTTCATGGTCAGGGTCGCGGCCCTGCAGGACCAGATCGAGGCTGGCGTGGAGCAGCCCGGCGCTGACGGGCTCGGTGCATCTGACACGATCGAACGCATACACGAGCGGGTGTCGCAGCTGGGGTCGCGCCAGAGCGCCAACCTCAACCACGCGCTGCGTCCGGCGCTCGCCGAGCACGGCATTCGCATCGTCAGCTATGAGGAGCTCGACGAGCAGCAGCGCCGACATCTCGCCGAGCGCTTCGAGAAGGTCGTCTTCCCGGCCCTCACGCCGCTCGCCGTGGCACCGGGGCGACCGTTCCCCTACATATCCAACCTGTCGCTGAGCCTCGCGGTACAGGTGCGCGACCCCGTGGCCGGTCAGACGGTGTTCGCGCGCGTGAAGGTGCCCACCGAGATCCTCCCTCGTCTGGTCTCGACGAGTGAGGGCACGCTGTTCGTGACGCTGGAGGATCTCATCGCGCACAACCTCGAGTCCCTGTTCCCGGGCATGGAGATCGTGGACTGCGACGTGTTCCGGGTCACGCGCGACGCTGACCTGGAGGTCTCCGACGAAGCCGCAGACCTGTTGCAGGCGGTCGAGGACGAGCTGCGCCGCCGTCGCTTCGGGGAGGTCGTGCGCGTGGAGGTGGACACGGCGATGTCAAGTCACCTGCGCGCCGAGCTCGTCGCGCTGCTGGGCGTACGCGAGCGGGAGGTCTACGGCGTCGAGGGCCCGTTGGACCACGGGGCGCTGTGGCAGATCGTCAAGCTGCCCGGTCTGAGCGAGCTGCGCGAGCCGACCTGGGCGCCGCTCACCCATCCGCGCCTGCAGGCCGAGGGCGAACGCCCCGATGTCCTAGGCGCCATGCGCGAGGGCGACCTGCTCGTTCACCACCCCTACCAATCCTTCTCCAGCTCCGTGGAGCGCTTCGTGGCCCAGGCGGTCGCCGACCCCAACGTGCTGGCCATCAAGCAGACCGTATACCGCACCAGTGACGACTCGCCGCTGGTGCCGGCCCTCATCAACGCCACCGAGCACGGCAAGGAGGCGGTGGCCATGGTCGAGCTCAAGGCGCGCTTCGACGAACGGATGAACATCCATTGGGCCAAGGCCATGGAGGAGGCCGGGGTGCACGTGGTCTACGGCCAGCCCGCGCTGAAAACGCACGCGAAGTGCGTGCTGGTGGTGCGCCGCGAGGGCGACGGCGTGCGCAACTACGTGCACATCGGGACCGGCAACTACCACTCGACCACGGCCCGCCTGTACACCGACTTCGGCCTGTTCACCACCGATGAGGCCCTCGGGGCAGACGTGGCCGACATGTTCAACTACCTCACCGGCTATGCGCGCCCCCTGCGCTACCGCAAGGTGCTGGTGGCGCCCAACCATCTGCGCGACGGCATCCTCGAGGAGATCGAGCGCACCGTCGCGGCGCACACCCCGCAGTCGCCCGCACGCATCGCCATGAAGATGAACTCGCTGGTCGACGGGCGCTGCATACGCGCGCTGTATCGCGCTTCGCAGGCCGGGGTGCGGGTGGACCTCAACGTGCGCGGAATCTGCTGCCTGCGGCCCGGGGTGGAGGGGGTCTCCGAGAACGTCCGCGTGGTCTCGGTGGTGGGCCGCTTCCTGGAGCACTCGCGCATCTACAGTTTCGAGCGCGACGCCGAGCACGCGGTGTGGATCGCCTCGGCCGACCTCATGCCGCGCAACCTCGATCACCGCGTGGAGCTCGCCGCGCCGGTGCACGCGCCCGAGCTGCGAGCCGAACTGCTGGATACGGTGGATCGAGCCTTCACCGACAACCAGGGCGCGTGGGAGCTGCAGCCCGACGGTTCGTGGCGACGGCGCACGCCGGTCCCCGGCGAGCGTCCGCGCAGCATGCAGCTCGAGCTGATGGCTCACTACTCAGAGCAGGCCGCCGACGAGCGCCATCCCGCGGTCGGCCACCCGTCAGGGGACCCCTAGGCCGAAACGCGGGCCGCAGAAGTCTGACCGCTCCTTGGAGATCCGGTCTCGGGTCCCCTTCCGGCCCGAACGCGCCGAGGGTCCGCTCCGGGACCGGGCTGTCCCCCGGTCCCGGACGGTCGGAGCGCCGCGCCGGCGGGTGGGGGGTGGTGGCCGGCGTGGTGCGGTCACGAACTGCTCGCGCCGCTCGGTCTCTGTGTGACAGATCAATGATCGCGGCTTGCGCCGCACAGCGGTGTGACCGCCTGGTAACCGGGTCGGGTCCCAACCGCCACGGGACGAGCGCGGCCGAGCGACGCCGTGCGCCAGACTGACAGCGATGGTCCGCCCCACGCCCGCACGAGCCAAGCTCCCCTCGATCGCCGGTCTGCTGGTGCTGGCGACAGTGATGCTGTCCGCGTGTGGGAGCGCGGGCCCCCCGCCGGCCGGGGCGGTGATCGCCGCCAGGAGCTCGGGCTCGGGCGCCGCCGGCAGAGCGCCTGGCGCAGTTCTCGCCGCGACCCCGGTGCTGACCGACTGGCCGCAGTTCGGCCTTGACCCGCAGCGCCGCGGGAGCAGCGACCACGTCACGGGTATCACCGCCGCCAACGTCGCTCACCTGCGACGCACCACCGTCGCCCTCCCGGGCACCGTCGACTCCTCACCCATCTACCTGCACGCCGTGCGGGTGGGCGGCGCTGCTCACGACGTGATCGTGGCCACCACCTCCTACGGGCGCACGGTGGCCGTCGACGCCCGCAGTGCGAAGATCCTGTGGACCTTCGCTGCGGCGCCGTCTCGGAGTCTGGTCGGCACGTCTCAGATCACCAACGCCTCACCCGTGGCCGCTGGCCTCTGGGTATGGAGCGCCTCGCCGGACGGACACGTGCACAAGCTTGCGCTGGCTGATGGCCACGAGGCCACCGGCTGGCCGGTGGCGGTGACACGGGCGCCGCGCACCGAGAAGATCACCTCCTCGCTGAACCTGGACGGACGCTACCTGGTGGTGACAACGGGCGGCTATTTCGGCGACGCTCCGCCCTATCAAGGGCACGTGATGCTCCTCGACCGCAACAGCGGACGCGTGGTGAGCTTCTTCGCGTCGCTGTGTGGGAACCGCCGGCGACTGTTCGCGCCGGCCACCTGTGCGGCCAGCGAATCGGCCATCTGGTCGCGGTCAGGAGCGGTCATCGAGCCCGGCGGTCACCGCCTGCTGGTGGCCACCGGAAACGGACCCTACGACGGTCGCGCAAACCTGGGCGACAGCGTCATCGAGCTCACGGTGCCGGGGCTGGCGGTGCGTCAGGTCTACACGCCGCGCAACCAGGCGCAGCTGAGCTCTCAGGACGCCGACCTGGGCTCGAGCTCGCCCGCGCTCCTGGGCTCGCACCTGACGGTGATCGCCGGCAAGGACGGGGTCATGCGACTGCTGCGCCTGGACCGCCTCGACGGCCGTCCCCCCGGAGGACGGCGTGCCACCGGCGGGGAGATCCAGACGCTGCCCACCCCCGGCGGCGCCGAGCTCTTCACCGCCCCGGCGGTGTGGCAGCGCGGTGGCCGCACGCTGGTGCTCGTAAGCGACTCCCAGGGCACCGGCGCCTACGGGCTGGGGGGCGGGCGCCTGCGGGCGCTGTGGCACAACGCCTCCGCGGGCACCAGCCCGGTGGTCGCTGGAGGCCTGTTGTTCGTCTATGACCCCAACCGCGGCGGCGTGCGCGTGTACACCGCGGCGTCCGGCCATCCGCTCGCCGTCCTACCCTGCGGACCCGGCCACTGGAACAGCCCGATCGTGGCCAACGGCCAGCTCGTGGTCCCCGAGGGCGACGCCAACGCCCACTCCGCTCGAGGCACGCTGAACATCTTCTCGACCCGGTGAGGCCCTCCTCTACTGAAAGTCATCCAGTAGCTTGAGCCACACCTCGCTACGCGTCGGAAAGGCGGGGACCGCATGCCACAGGCGCTCGAGGGGCACCTGCCCGACGATCGCCACCGTCGCCGCATGCAGCCATTCGTCGACGTCGACGCCGGTGAAGGTGGCGCCCACCAGCACGCGGCGCTGCTCGTCGACGATCAGGCGGCTCGTGCCGACCGCGTTGCGCCCGTGGAAGCTGGCTCCCGCGGTCGCGCTGGTGGGGTTGTCCAGCGCCTGAACGGTGAGGCCCTGCTCCCGGGCGCGCGCCAGGGTGAGCCCCACCGCGGCAACCTGGGGCTCGGTGAACACCACCCGCGGGGAGGAGAGCCCGTCCTCCTGGACACGCACGTCGTGCCCGCAGATCACGTCGACCGCCACCCGCGCCTGGTACTTGCCCATGTGGGTGAGCAGCACGCGTGCGTTGACGTCGCCGATGGCGTACAACCAGTCCTGACCTCCTACGCGCATGCGGTCATCGACCTCCACCGGCCGACCCCCCTCGAGGCCGACGCTCTCGAGTCCGATGTCCTGGGTGCGGGGGCTGCGCCCCACCGCCACCATCAGCTCGTCAGCGGCCACGCTGTCGCCGCCCTGAAGCTCGAGCACTCGCCGTCCGTCCTTCAGGCGCGCCGCGGTTGCCTTGGCTCCCAGGCGCAGGTCCACCCCACGCGCGCGCAGGGCGTCGGCGACCTGTTCGCCGGCAAACGGTTCCTCGTCGACCAGCAGGCGGTCGGCCGCCTCCACCACGGTGACGCGCGCGCCGAGGCTGCTCCACGCCTGTGCGAGCTCCACCCCGACCACGCCTCCGCCCAGGATGAGCAGCGAGGCCGGAACCTCCTTGGCCGTCGTGCCCTTGCGGTTGTCCCACGCCCCGACGTCGCTCAGTCCCGGTATCGGCGGCATGGCCGCCCGACTTCCCGTGGCGATGAGCACCGCTCGTCGCGCGGTGAGCAGATCGGAGCCCACCTGCACGCGCCGCTCACCGTCCAGACGACCCTGGCCGCGGAACAGGTGGATGCCGCGCTTCTCGATCCACGGGAGCTGCACGTCGTCGCTGAGGTCGTGGATCACCTCGTCGCGGCGGCGCAACACGGCCTCGACATCCAGCGACGCCTGCTCGCCGGCGCCCGGGACCCGGCGAATCTCGTCCAGGGCCACCGCGGGACGCAGCAGCGCCTTGGAGGGCATGCACGCCCAGAAGGCGCACTCACCGCCGACCAACTCGGACTCAACCAGGGCCACCTCCAAGCCCCGCTCGGCCAGGCGCCCGGCCGCCACCTCGCCGGCCGGGCCGGCGCCGAGGACAATGGCGTCGAAGCTGTGGTCTGTCATCCCGCGCTCAGACGCCCGCGGGCTGAACGTCTGAGACGAACAGCTTGACGTCGATGTTCTCGCGCGTGGCCCTGGAGTAGGGGCAGACCTCGTGAGCCCGCTCCATGAGCGCCCACGCCTGATCGCTCTCGATGTCGGGCAGGGTGCAGTGCAGCTCGGCCCCGATGAGAAAACCGCCCTCCTCATCCTGGCTCAGGGTCACGTGGCAATCGACGGTGAAGGTCGAGGTGCGAAGCTTGTGCGGGGCCGCGACCACCTTCAGGGCGCTGAGGAAGCAGGCCCCGTACCCGCACGCGAACAGCTGCTCGGGGTTGGTCGACTCGTCTCCGGGACCCCCGAGCTCGGCGGGCGGCGCGAGCTTGGCGTCCACGTGCCCGTCCGAGCTGCGCACGCGTCCCTCACGACCCCCGGTGGCGTGGGCCTTTGCCGTGTAGAGAAGCTTCATCCACTCTCCCTTGCGTCATCTGTGCCTCGGCGCACGTGGCCTTGCCGCCCGCGCCCGTGTGGCCGTGAGTATGGCGGGGCGGTCCGCGCGGCCCAGCGTCGACCACGTCAGCGTCGACCGCGTTGGCGGTACGCCGCCGAGAACGGCCGAGACCCGTCGAGGCGAGCGCGGTGCCATGCGGCGGCAGGGACCAGACGACCGAGGCCGAAAGAGAGCCCATGACCGAACCTCTGCCGTCCCACGCTCCCCCGCTCCCCCCCGCCGCCGTGAGCCTGTTGCGCAAGCTGTCCGAGCAGCGCGTCGAGTTCGTCCTCGTGGGCCCCCTGGCCGCAGCCGTGCACGGCTGCCCACCGACCGGAGAGCGCCTCGAGGTGGTGCCCGCGCGCTTCTCGCGCAACATCGACCGGCTGGCCAGGGCCGTGCGTGGAGTCGGTGCGAAGTGGCACGACCGCTCCGACGCGTCGGCGCAGCCCGTGGATCTGACCGCGCAACGGCTGAGCACCCTTGGGCGTTGGCCCCTGTCCACCGACCTGGGCGAGCTCGAGGTCGACTTCGAGCCACCGGGCACCGCCGGGCATCTCGATCTCTTCGAGGGCGCACACCGCTTCGCGCTGGCCCGCGGCCTGGGCGTGGACGTGGCCGCTGCGGCGGACCTGCTGCGCATCGCCGAGATGCGCAGTGCTCCGGGCGACGAGACCGTGGCGGTGGCCCTGCGCGGGGTCCTGGCCCACCGCGCCGGCCGCATTCGTCTCGCCGCCACCGAGTCCCCCACCGTCTGAGTCACGCCTGAGAGGAAATGCCCCTCGCTCACATGACAGTGCGCCCGCTTTGGCGGGTAGGTAGAGCGGATGACGTCGTTGCGCGGAACCCTGCTGGTCGCGGCTCCCTGGCTGGAGGATCCCAACTTCCAGCGCACCGTGGTCCTCGTCAGTGAGCACAGCGAGGGCGGGGCGATGGGCGTGGTTCTGAATCGTCCCTCACCGGTCACGGTGGCAGAGGCCGCACCGGCGCTCAGGCCAGCGGTGGAGGAGGACCACCAGATCTGGGTTGGCGGGCCCGTGGCGCCCTCGACGGTCGTCTTCCTGGCCGAGTTCTCAGAACCATCGCTGTCAGCCCTCATGGTCTTCGGTCGTGTCGGCTTTCCCTCCTCGGCGGCCGCGGTCGACGATCTGGCTGATGGCACCGGGCGTACGCGGGTGTTCGCCGGCTATGCGGGCTGGGGCTCGGGGCAGCTGGAAGCCGAGCTCGAGCGGGGTGACTGGATGTTGGAGCCCGCGGTCCCCGACGATGTCTTCTGCGACGATCCCGGCGCCCTCTGGAGCGCCGTACTGGAGCGCAAGGGCGGACGCTTCCGGCTCATCGCCAGCATGCCGCTGGACCCGTCGCTCAACTGAAACAGCTTCCCGCGTGGGGGGCCGGGACGGTTGCCGTGCTGAGCACGGCCGGCGACGATCCCCACGCCATCCCGGTATCCACCGCGGTGCGCGCCGCCGACGATCTGGTGCTCGTCGCGCTGGCCACGCGCCGCGAATCGCTGACGCGGCTGCGGAGAGATCCGCGGGCCGCACTGACCCTGCTGGCCGAGGAGGACGTCGCGATAACCGCCCACTGCCGTGCGCGCATCGTCGCCGACCCCATGGGCATCAGCGACCGGCTCTGTGCGGTGGCGCTCGACGTCCTGCGCGTGCAGGACCACGGTCAGCCACGGTTTCGGATCGACGCCGGCGTGCGCTGGCACTGGACCGATGCGCAGGCACAACGGCGTGACGACGAGGTCCGTCAAGCCCTGTCCGAGCTCGCCTGAACGCGGCTCGCAGACGGCCTCGAGCCCTCCCAACCGCACCGGTGCCTGTGCGCTACCCGGGACGCGCTCGCTCGGAGCGCACGAGGGCAAGCACGCTGGAGCCGGTCGCCGCCTGAGTCGAGGTGGATACCTGCGAGAGGTCGTCGCACAGGCGCTGCCAGCAGGGGTAGCTCAGGTCGATCAGGTCGACGGCGGGTATCCCAGCCCGCGCAAAGATCGTGTGGTCGTCGAGCACCTGCGAGACGGTGGCGGCCGAGAAATAGGCCTGGTGTCCTGCGCGGGCTGCCGCCCCGCGCAGGCGTGCCCAAAGGGCCGCATCCGAGCCCGCCTCGCGTGCCAGCCGCTCGTGGCGCACAGCCACGAAGTCCATGAGAATGAGCTCGCGGGTGCTCGCGGCGTGCGCACTCACGTAGGCTCGGCTGCCGCGCAGGCCCTGGGCGAAGAAGTCGCTGAACCCCGCGGGCGCCTCCTCCCCGTCGAAGAGCACGAAGCGCACCGCCACGGGCCGCGAACGCGGACGGTCGCGGGACAGGTCGCGAGCGATCTCCACCACCGCCGCGACCGCGGCCGCGCTGTTGTTGGCCCCCAGGTAACCGGGCAGCGGCGTCGTGTCGTAGTGCGCGCCGAGCACGATGGCCGGCTCACGGCCGGGCAACGATCCGACGACGTTGCGCAGTCCGCCGCCCAGCGGCTCAAAGCGTCCATGGGGGAGCCTGGCCCGCACCAGTTCGCCGGCGCGCCGGGCCGCCGCCGACCCGGCGGGTCGCGGCCCGAAGGCAAGCTGCGTGCGCGTCAACGCCAGCGCGCGCCCCTCGTCGAAGGAAGCGCGTGCGCCGCGAGCGCGGGCGCCGGGCGCGTTGACTCTCCCGCGCGCGGTCGCCAAACCCACGCTCACCAGCAGCATGAGCACCCCGACCAGAGCACCGATGCGACGCCCGCCCATGACGGCAACCTAGCCGACGGGGTACGCGCGCGAGCGGTTGCTCGGGCAGCGCTTGCGCTCGACCTGCTTTGGGGTACCTTCGCCCCGACCGTCTCGCCCGCGCTCGCCGTGCGGCGCCCCAAACCCCGAAGCCCGAGGAGGACGCTGTGCACAGGTTGAGGCTTGATTCTGATGAGACGCACGCGCCCACGTACGCCGCGCGGTCCTTCACCCACCCCATCCCTCGCTTTCGCATACCCGAGGACGGCATGAGCGCCGACGCCGCGTATCAGCTCGTACGCGACGAGCTCAACCTTGACGGCAACCCCGTGCTCAACCTGGCGTCGTTCGTAACCAGCTGGATGGAGCCCCAGGCCGACCGGCTCGCCACCGAGACGCTGCCTAAGAACCTCATCGACCAGGACGAGTACCCGCAGACCGAGGCGGTGCACGAACGGGTGGTGACGATGCTCGGCCGCCTGTACAACGCGCCGCGCGACTGCCATCCGGTGGGAACCGCCACCATCGGCTCCTCGGAGGCGATCATGCTGGCCCTGCTGGCTCACAAGCGCTCATGGCAGCGCCGGCGCGAGGCCGCCGGTCAGCCGACCGACAGGCCCAACGTCGTCATCGGCGCCGACGTGCACACGTGCTGGGAGAAGTTCGCGCGCTACTTCGAGGTCGAGGCCCGCATCGCGCCTCTGCAGGAGGACCGCTACACCATGGATGCCGAGCAGGTGCGCAGCCGCGTGGACGAGCGCACGATCGCGGTGGGCGGCCTGCTGGGGACCACCTTCACGGGCCAGATGGACGACCTGGAGGCGATCAACGACATGCTCGCCGAGCTGTCCGAGCAGCGCGGCTGGCACGTCCCGCTGCACATCGATGCCGCCAGCGGCGGCTTTGTCATCCCCTTCTCCCAACCCGAGCTGCGTTGGGACTTCCGCCTCAGCCAGGTCCGGTCCATCAACGTCTCCAACCACAAGTTCGGGCTCGTCTACCCGGGCATGGGCACGGTGGTCTTCCGCGACGAGTCAGACCTCCCGCAGGAGCTGGTCTTCCACATCAACTACCTGGGCGGAGACATGCCCAACTACTCGCTGAACTTCTCGCGCCCCAGCAACTCGGTCCTGCTGCAGTACTTCAACCTGCTGCGCCTCGGCCGCTCCGGCTACACGCGCATCATCACCGGCGTGCTCTCCAACGCCCGCCGGCTCGCCACCGCGCTGGGCGAGCACGGGCAGTTGCGCCTGATCAACGACGCGAGCCAGTTTCCCATCGTGGTGGCCCGCGCCAACGATCCGTCGGTCGACCTCACTGCGCTGTCACACCTGCTTCGTCAGCGTGGCTGGATCGTGCCCGCCTACACGCTGCCCGCTGACGCGCAGCACATCCAGGTCCTGCGCATGGTGGTCAAGGAGAACCTCTCGCGCGACCTGGTCGACCTGCTGGCCCACGATGTCGGCGCTGCGCTGAAGGCGCTGGGCGGCACCCCGGGCCTGCACTCGCCTCGGCCGCGAACGCGGCCGCACTGCTAGGGAGCCGGTGGGCGCCGGGGAGAGGCGTCGGGCGCGGCGGTGGTCTGGGCCCCCGCGGGCGGGTCCGGTGGCGCCGCACCCTGCGCCTGCGCGCCTGCCGGGCCGTCGTCCACCGCAGGCCGCGGACGGCGACGATTGAGCCCCAGCACCAGCGCCACGATGACCACCAGCACGACGAGCACGGCGGCGGCGATGTAGCGCAGGCGGTGAGCGGCGGGCTTCTTCGCGATCGTGACCTTGGCGACCCTGACACGAGCCCCCTTGGCCTGCAGCTGGGCGGCAAGCTGAGGTTGGTTGTGCGACGGGTAGCTGACCAACTCGCGGGTGCCGTCCGCGAGGACGACGCGGACCGTGTGGGCCTTCTTGTTGAAGGTCGCGCTGCGCACCTTGCCGGCGGCTATCTGAGCCTCGAGCGCACTCAGACTGGTGGGCTTGGAGCGCAGGGCGGCGGCCGGAGCGGCGAACAGCGCCGTGAAAGCGAGCAGGACAGCGATGAGGACAGCGATGAACGGGACGGCAGATCGACGCGCGTGCAGGTGCATCGCGGGCACACTAGCGAGATCGCCGTCCGCCGGTATGAGCGCTTGGCCGCCCGGCCGGACGGGGCTCGCCGCCGAGCGGCGTCCTACCCTGACCCCATGCTTCGCAGTGGCGCCGGGGTGCGCAGGACCTGCGCCGGCGGCGTGCTGGCCGCCACGCTGCTCACCGTGTCGGCGTGCGCGTCGGGCGCACACCGGCCCGCACGCGCGACCCCGTCCGCGCTCGCGGCACCCGGCGCGCGCGTGTTCGCGGACGCGTGCGCCCACTGCCACACGCTCGGCACCCCTGCCCCCGCGGCCAAGCAGGGCGGCGACCTGGCCGGCTATCGTATGACCCTCGCCCAGGTGGAGAGCTTCACCCGTGTGATGCCCGCGCGCCGTCCCCTGAGCACCGAAGACCTGCGAGCCGTGTCCCAGTACGTGCTCGCCGCGCAGGAGCGAGGCGGCTCCACCCCTTAGTCAGCCGCAGCGCGACACGGCTGCCCTGACCACGGAGCGGTCGCCGTTGGCGTTAACCTGCCTGACGGTGGTGCCAGCGTGGGCAACATCGCCTTGGCGAGCCCGCCGCCACCGTGTACGCCCCGGCCGCCGGCCGGCTGACCATCGTGGCCCGTACGGGTCCGTGACCCCACCGCACCTGAGGTGAGCATCCGACACCCGGCGTCGATCACCACGGCCAGCGCCTCCCAGCCGGCCCCCACGCCGGCGGCCGCGGTGGCGTCCTCGCCGCACGCCGCGACCGCCGAGCGCGGGCGCGGTCCGGCGCCGCGATGGGTATCTCCGCGCCTGAGCGCGCGCGAGCTGTTGCTGGGGAGCGCCGGAGCGCTGGCGCTGGCCGTCATCACCAGCTGGCCCCTGGTCGCTCACCTGTCCGGACGCATCGCCCCCGATCTGGGCGATCCGCTGCGCACGGCCTGGCAGGTGGCCTGGGAGGGACACGCCCTGACCCACAGTCCGCTGCGCATCTTTCAGACGAACGCGTTCTGGCCGCATCCCGACAGCCTGGCCTTCTCGGACTCGCTGCTCGGCTTCGCTCCTCTGGGCGCCCTGGGTAGCGGCGTGACGGCGGCGCTCGTGCGTTACAACCTGCTGTTCCTGCTCGCCTTCGCACTCGCCATGCTGGGCGTCTACCTGCTGGGGCGCGAGCTCGGCCTGCGCCCCGTCGCCGCCGCAGTGGCCGGGGCCGCCTTTGCCTACGCGCCGTTCCGGGCCGCGGAGGCGGGCCACCTGCACGTGATCTCAAGCGGCGGCATGGCGCTGTCGCTGTTCTTGCTCCTGCGCGGCTATCGCCGAGGGCGCGGACGCCTGGTGCTTGCCGGATGGCTGGTGGGCGCCTGGCAGTTGAGCCTGGGCTTCACGCTGGGGCTGCAGTTCTCCTACCTACTGGCCATCGTCGCCCTGGTGGCGCTGGTGCTGTGGCTGCGCGAGGGGCGCACCCGGCTCTCAGAGCGGGTCATCGTGGCCAGCCTGATCGGGGTGTTGGCCTACGGCGCCGTGGGGGGATTGGAGGCTCGGCCCTATCTGAAGGCGGCACGCGAGTACCCGAGCGCCAAGCGCAAGATCACCGAGGTCCAGCGCTACTCCGCCCCCCTGCAGGCCCTGATCGCCGCCCCCCGGGAGAACCGGGTGTGGGGGTCGATCACCGGTCCCGTGCGGCGCGAGTTGCGTTCCCAGAACGAGAGCGTGCTCTTCCCAGGACTGACGATCCTTCTGCTCGCGCTCTTGGGGCTGGGCGCGCCGGTGCTCCCGCGTACCCTGCGCTGGGCCCTGCTGGCGGGTGCGGCGACCTGCGCGGTGCTGGCCTGTGGCCTCGGGCTCACCGGCGCGGGTTATCCCTACCGGATCCTCTTCGACCTCCTGCCCGGCTGGGACGCCATCCGCACACCTGGGCGCATCATCACCATGGCCTCCTTGGCGCTGGCGCTGCTCGCCGGCGCTGGCGCCCACAGGCTGCTTGGCGGCGCGGGCGCCCACCGGCTGCTCGCCGGCACCGCCTGGAGACGAATCTCTCCACGCGTCGGCGCGTCGGGCCCTGACGCAGACGCGCGCGAATCCGCTCAGGGCATCCCCCGCCCGGCACGTAGGATCCCGACCGCCGTCCTGGGCGCCGTGCTCGTCGCCCTCGTCGTGTTCGAAGGGGCCGGCCACCAGCCCCATCCCCACGTGCCCGCGGCCCCTGCCGGGCTCGCCGCACTGCCCGGCCCGCGGCTGGACCTGCCCACCGACTCCTCACACGACCGGCTCTATGTGTTCTGGTCGGTGAACGGCTTTCCCACGATCGCCAACGGGGTGTCCACCTTTGACATCCCGGCCATGGACCTCCTGCGCGGCGCCCTGCAGAACTTCCCCGACCGCCCCGGCGTCGAAAAGCTGCGTCGCGTGGGCATTCGCACCATCGTGCTGCACACCGATGCGATCGCGCTGCCGATGCTGCACTACTCGGTTCCCGAGCCGCCGGATCCGGTGCAGGCGTCTGAGAGACCGATCACGGGTCTGCCGCTCACGCGTCGACGCATGGGATCTGTGGTCATCTACGACATCGCACCGCTGTCCCAGGCCGCCCACGCCGCAAAGGCAACGGCGGGCTGAGACCGATGCGCGCTCGCCTCACCCGCAGGAATCTCGCACTGGCGGCCATCGTGCTCGTAGGGCTGACATACGCCACCATGATCCAGAGCTTCAGCTGGAATCAGACTTCCCACTACGACCTGATTCGCGCGCTGGACAACGGTCAGACCACTATCGACCCCTACCAGGTCAACACGGGGGACAAGGCGAGCTACCGAGGACACGTGTTCTCCGCTCGCGCCCCCGGTCTGGCCCTCGCCGCCCTGCCCGTCTACGACGGCCTGAAGGCCGTCGGGGCCGAGCACTGGGCGACCACGCACCAGGCCGGGCGCAACGACGACGCCATCATCTGGCTCATCGGCCTGTGGGGCAACGTCCTGCCGGGCCTGCTGCTGGCGGCGTTGATCTGGCGCGTGGCCGACCGCTTCGAGCCCGGCTACGGGATCGCGGCAGCGGTCGCCGCCGGCCTGGGAACCATGCTGCTGCCGCTGTCCACCCTGCTCTTCTCGCATGTGTTCACGGCCTTTCTGGGCTTTGCCGCCTTCTGGCTCATGCTGCGCGAACGCGACGGGCCTCCCAACCTGGCCCTGCTGGCCGTCGCCGGTCTGGCCGTGGGTTACGCGATCTCCTCGGAGTATCCACTCGCCTTCGTGGCGGTCGGGCTGGGGCTGTACATGCTCGCGCGCGCAGACGCACGCACGCCCGTCGGGCTGCTGGGTCGCTCGTTGGCCTACGTTGGCGGCGCGCTCGTCGGCATCGTGCCGCTGCTGCTCTACAACCACTATGCGTTCGGGTCCTGGACACACCTGGCCTACTCCAACGTGCCGCGCCAGCACACCGGGTTCTTCGGGATCAGCCTTCCGCGCCCCGGCGTGCTGATCACGCTGCTGGCGGATTCGCGGGGGCTGCTCACCCTCTCCCCCGTTCTGATCATGGGCGCCGTGGGCACGGTGCTCCTGTACCGCCGCGGACGCCGCGCCGAGGCGCTGACCATCACCGGGATCTGTGCCTGTTACGTGATCTACAACTCGGGCTACTACCTGCCCTTCGGCGGCGGCTTCATGGCCCCACGCTTCCTGGCCACCATGGTCCCCTTTCTCGCGGCTCCCCTGGGCATCGCCTTCCGACGCTTCCCCGGCCCGACGGTGGCGCTTGCCGCCTGTTCGGTCACGGCCATGCTCATCGCCACCGCCACGCACCCGCTGATCGGCTATGAGACCGAGACCGTGGTCTGGCACCGGCTGCTGGGCCAGGGCAACTTCCAACCCACCATCGCCACCGCCTACGGGGCGGGTCGTGGATGGGGCGCCATCTGGCCCTTCGCGCTGGCCGCCGGGCTCGGGCTCACGCTCGGCGGCCTGGCGAGCGTCCGTATGCGGCTGCACGGCCGAGCGCTGCTCGGCGGATTGCTGGCGCTCATCACCTGGGGATTGCTCGCCGCCCTGGCCCCCACCGCGCTGGGCGTCGATCATCGCGGCCTGCTGGACATCATGGGAGCCGGCGACCGGACCGCCCTGCACAAGGGCTGGCCGGCCTACCCGCTCACCGGCCTGGTCCTGTTCGCGGTCGGGGGCGGACTGGTTGGCCTCCTCGTCGCGCGGCTGGTGCGCCATCGCAGCACCGCCGCACGGGAGCGCCCGGCACCGCGCCCGGGGTCGAGAATCGCCGCCCTCGGGGTGGAGTAGCGGGCCCGGTCAGCGGCAAGGCGCAGGCTGGTTTGTGCGGACGTCCTGAGCGGTAGGAGTGGTGTGAGACGCGCGCCGGCACGCAGCTCCTGAAAAGCACGGCGGGCGAGGAAGGCACTGAGCATGCAGAAGCGAACGTTGGGAAGCGAAGGCCTCGAGGTCTCGGCCGAGGGCCTGGGTTGCATGGGGATGTCGGAGTTCTACGGAACCGCCGACGACCAGGAGGCCATCGCCACGATTCATCGCGCGCTGGACCTCGGGGTGACCTTCCTGGACACCGCGGACATGTACGGGCCCTTCACCAACGAGCGACTCGTGGGGCGCGCCGTCGTGGGACGCCGCGACGAGGTCGTCCTGGCCACCAAGTTCGGCAACGAGCGACGCGAGGACGGAAGCTTCGTGGGCATCAACGGCAAGCCGGACTACGTGCGCCGCGCTTGTGAGGCCTCGCTCGAGCGTCTGGGCGTGGAGCACATCGACCTCTACTACCAGCATCGCGTGGACAGGTCGGTGCCCATCGAGGACACGGTCGGAGCCATGGCCGAGCTGGTTGCCGACGGGAAGGTGCGCTATCTCGGCCTCTCCGAGGCCTCGCCCGAGACGGTGCGTCGCGCCCACGCGGTGCACCCGATCTCCGCCCTGCAGACCGAGTACTCGCTGTGGACGCGCGACCCCGAGGAGCGACTGCTGCCCACCGTGCGCGAGCTGGGCATCGGGTTCGTCGCCTACAGCCCGCTGGGACGCGGCTTTCTCTCGGGACGCTACAAGCGCCCTGAGGACCTGGCCGAGAACGACTTCCGGCGCAACCACCCGCGCTTTCAGGGCGAGAACTTCAAGCGCAACCTCGATCTCGTGGCCCGGGTGGAGGAACTCGCCGCCGAACGCGGCGTGAGCGCAGGACAGCTCGCTCTGGCCTGGGTGCTGCACCAGGGTCCAGACGTCGTCCCGATCCCCGGCACCAAGCGCCGCGCCTACCTGGAGGAGAACATCGGCGCCGCGGACGTGCGGCTCTCACAGCAGGACCTAGCCGGCATCGACGAGGCGGCTCCAGTGGGGGCGGGGGCGGGCGACCGCTACGCCGACATGTCGAGCATCGACACCTGAGCGACCTGCGGACCGCGGGGGTGGTCCCTAGCGGCCCGGGACGATGGCGTACGGGCTGGGGAAGGCCGGCAGCGAGGGGTCGCCCAGGGACCGCAGGCGCAGCGTCAGCGCCGACCATTGGCCTGACTGCATCTGCCAGGTGGCGGCCGAGGCCGGAGCGCCGGCGGCCACCGCCGGTGGCGCCGCGTTAGCAGCGCGCGCGGGCCGGGCCGAAGCGGCGGCCGAGGCCTGGGCCTGGGGGGCGAAGCCGACGTGGATGTGGTTGGCGTGATCGCGCATGGAAAGGGTGTTGCTGGCCTCTGAGTAGGTCATCAGGCTGATGATCTGGTGGGGGACGAAGCTGCCCGAGAGGGCCAGCAGACGTCGGATGGTGATGTCGGTTATCGAGCCCGGGCCCTGGTGGCCCGCGATGGGAATCCCGTTGACGGCCGCGATGTCGACCGCAGCGCCACTGGAGTGCTCGGAGACGTTGCCGGCGCTGGTGAGCTCATGGTGGCCGCACCTCAGCGCGCTGACCCTCGGGCGCAACCCCGACTGGGCCAGGTACTCGAGCACGCCGAGCACGCGACGATCGATCCGCCCGCCGGCGATGTCCTGGCGTCCGCAGGCATAGACGTCGATGCGGGGATCGCTCAGCACCTCGCGCGCCAGCTCGGGCCGGGTGAGAAAGAAGAGCGCATCGCTGCCCCAGGACCCGAGGTCGCCCTGCGGGCCGGCGGGCGCGCGGTGAGACGAGCTGGGAGCCGGCGCACTCGGCGTGGGCTTGGTGCTTGCCCCTGTCGCCGGAACCACCGCCGCCGTGGTCGCGGCCGCCACACGGGCGCGGGGGTCCTGCGGGCGCAGGGTCTGTGCCCGCAGCTCCCAGCCGGCCAGCAGCGGACGCGGATCGATGCCTGCCGCGTCCCCGGCCGGGCGCACGGCAAAGCGCAGCAGACCTCCAGCTCCCTGCGCGGCCACCTGGCCGATGACCGTTCCGCTGTTGACCACCTGCCCTGAACGCAGGGCGGCCCAGCGGCCACCAGGGGTCGGGCGACGCGCCGGCGCGCGGGTGCCCGGCGCCAGCGTGGCGGCGACCAGTCGGCCTCCCAGCAGCTCGGGCGCTGACGTGTGCCCCGAGGGCGTGGCCACCACGGGGAGGCCGACCTGGGCGAGATGGCCGTAGCTGAAGAGGTTGCCCTGCGCGTCGCGCAGGGTCACCCCCGTGGAGCGGCCCGATCCGGAGCCGGACACGCGCACGACGCGCGCATCGCGCACCGCCACCACCGGCGCGGCGACGCGGGTGGCCAGGCTCACGGGCGCCCAGGCGAGAGCCGGCTGACTGACCCCGGCGGCCGGGGCCCCCGCGGGCGGCGCCCCAGATCGCGCTGACGGGCCCGTCCCGCGCCCAGATGCCGCCCCCGCGGTCGGGGGGACGGTGGGCGCCAGGGCCCAGGACGGCGGCCCTGAGACGCGGCGAACCGCGGGCGCGGCGGCCGACGCGGCGCTGCGTGAGGCATAAGCCCCCGATACGGGTGGCTCCCCGACCGCCAAGGCGGTCAGCCCGTTGACCAGGACCTGTGGGTAGCTGGCGATCAGCTTGGCCCGCAGCAGCACGGAGCTCACGTAGGCCTGGGAGTGGTTGTAGGCGAAGATCGCCCCGCTCAGGTTCTGCTGTGCGCCGGCTGCCTTCAGGTAGCGCGCAGCGGCGAACACCGCGTCGGCCGCGTCGAAGGGATCGGCGTGCCCACTGCCGGTCGAGTCCCTACCGTACTGCGCCCAGGTCGCCGGCATGAACTGCATCCAGCCCACCGCCCCGGCCGTGGACAGCGATAGGTCCCGCCCGTAATTGGTCTCCACCTCGTTGATCGCCGCCAGGACCGGCCACGGGATTGCGTACTGGTCACCCGCCGCCTGGTAGATGCCGAGCAGGAACGGGGGAATGCGCAGTGAGCCCAGCGCGGTCTGGGTGGCGGCGCCGAAGGCCGCCGGATCGCCCAGCGCGGCGCCCCCACCGGGGGCGAAGACCATGCCGGGCAGCGGTGCCACCGAGACCGAACCCGAGACCGGAGCCGGCGCGGACGGACCAGCGGGGCGAACCGGCGCGGCGGGTGGCTTTGCGCGGCGGTGCGGCCGCGACGGGGGTCGGCGGCGCCGGGCGCTGACCTGGCGACTGCCGACACTCAGTTGCGTCATCGCCTGGCCCACCGCCTGGACCGGAGCACCCGCGGGGTGAGCGGCCGCCGAGGGCGCGCGCGGGACTGGATGTGACTCGGCACGGGGCGCGGGAGGCGCCACGGGGCGCGGGTGGGTGCCCTTGGGCGCAGTGGCGGGCGCGTTCGCGGTGGGCCGAGGGGCTGGCGGCATCGCCCCCAGGGCCGGCGTGGAGACACCGGGATGGGATCCCCGGCTGGCCGGCGCCGGCGCCGGTGTCCTGGCGGGGACCGGTGTGCCCTTGGGCGCGTTCGGAGGGGGCGCGGGGAGGCTGCCGTCAGCAACCGCGACCTCCGCCGGCGCCGCGCCCATGCTTACCAGAGCGCCGCTGAGCAGAGCCAGCAGCGCCCGGCTGGGCGGACCGGGTCTCATCGGGTGGTGGTGGCTGTCCTGAGGGTGATGGCGCGCCATGCGCGGTCCATCGGCCGACTGCCCCAGGCTGCGGGCAGCAGGACGGACTTTGTGCAGCTTGGTGTGGCCAAGGCGCTCATAGAGCGCTGGTGACCCGGCTTACCTCCTCCATGGAGGTGAGACCGGCCCGTACCTTGTGCACGCCGTCCTCGCGCAGCCGGGTCATGCCCTGACTGACGGCCATCGCGGTGACCTCGTCCAGGCCACTGCGCTGAAGGACGAGAGCGCGAAGCTCGGCGGACATGGGCATGACCTCGTAGAGGCCCACCCGTCCGCGGTAACCGGACCGTGCGCAGCGCTGGCAGCCGACCGCGTCGTGCACCTGGCCGCCGAGCAGCCCGTGCTCGGCCAGCACCTCGTCGGGCATCTGGGTCGGCCGCTTGCAGTACTCGCACAGGTGGCGGGCCAGGCGCTGGGTGACCACACAATCGATGGCCGACGCGATCAGAAACGGCTCGACGCCCATGTCGTCCAGGCGCGTAAGAGCACTCGGAGCATCGCGCGTGTGCAGCGTGGAGAGCACCATGTGCCCGGTGAGCGCAGCCTGCACCGCGATCTGCGCGGTGTCCCGGTCGCGCATCTCACCGACCATGATCACGTCGGGGTCGGCTCTCAGCATGGAGCGCAGCCCGGTGGCAAAGCTGATTCCGGCCTTGGTTCCCACCTGCATCTGCTTGACGCCCACGATCGGCGACTCGACCGGATCCTCGATGGTGAGGATGCTGCGATCGCCGCTGTTCAGCAGCCCCAGTGCCGCGTAGAGGGTCGTGGTCTTGCCCGATCCCGTGGGTCCGGTGACCAGCACGGCACCGCTCGAGCGCCCGATGGCGGTGGCGAACTTCTCGCGGTCGGCGTCCTGCATACCCAGCACGTCCAGGTCGCGCAGGACCACACCGTGGTCGAGGATCCGCATCACCACGGCCTCCCCACCGACCACCGGCAGCGTGACCACGCGCAGGTCGATGCGACGACCCTCCACCTTGACCGTGAGCCGCCCATCCTGGGGCACGCGCCGCTCGGAGATGTCCAGGGCGGCCATGATCTTTACGCGCGACACGATGCTCGCAGCCATCGCTCGCGCCACTGTGGTGGCGGCGGAGAGCACGCCGTCCACGCGGAAGGCGACGTGCATGCCGTCGTCCTCGGGGTCGAAGTGGATATCCGATGCTCCCTGCTCGACCGCCTGAGCGATGATCGAGTGCACGAGCTTGACCACGGGCGCCACCTGGGAGCCCTCGTCGCCCATGGACAGGGTCGGTTCAGATCCGATCGGCGGCTCCTCCGGCTCCTCGGAGGCGTCCTCGACGGAGTCCTCGAGGCGGTTGCTGCGCGCAATGAGCGCGCGGATGTCGTCGGGAGAGGCGGCGGCGGGACGGACACGCCGGCCGGTCATCATCGCGATGTCATCGACGGTGAGCACATTGGTCGGATCGGCCATGGCCAGCAGCACGGTCCCACCGTCCATCAGGCCCACCGGCAGCGCCTGATAGCGCCTGGCGGCCTCGGGGGAGATGAGCGCCACCACCGTCATGTCGACCTCGAACTCGGTCAGATCCACGTAATCCACGCCGAACCGCTCCGACAGCACACGCGCGAGCTGGTCCGCGCTGAGCAGACCGCTGTCGACCATGAAATGGCCCGTGCTGATGCCCTGAGCGCGCGCGGTGCTAACCGCCTCCTCGACCGCATCGCGCGAGGCAAAGCCCAGGTCGACCACCACGTCGCCGATGAGCTTGCCCGAGCGCCCGGAACGAGAGGAGACCCGCAGACCGGGCCGGGGGGCGGTGGCGGAGGACGGGGCAGCAGAGCTCATGCCCCGTCCATCGGCAGAAGCAACGGCGCGCTTTACCGGTGGACGACCCCTAAAGAGCGCGCCCAGGCGAGCGCTAAACCCGGCGCAGCGCGCCCATCACCGTGTTCGTTCTAGCGATCCTCGACGCGGTGCTTGAGCTCCCCAGGCCGCCCGTCCACAAGCGTGGCGCGGAGGTTGTCCTGCACCGGGCCGCGTACGAGCATGCCCAGCACGCGCCCCGGATCACCGTCCAGGGTGTAGGTCGCGCGTGTGCGGGCCGAACCCAGGTCCTCCAGGAGCCAGGCCCCGTCGAGCTTGCTCAGGTCACCCTTCTCCTGGGACCAGCTCAGGCGGGTCGGAGCGTCATAGCGAAAGCGCACCACCGTCTTGATACGTCTCACCTTCGCGTCGGTCTCGCTGCGCGCCAGCGATGGGCGCCCGTGGTCGTCGCGCTCGAGCACGATCATCTCATCCAATCCTGCCTGCCACTGCGGAGTGGACTCCACGTCCTGAACCTCCTGCCACACCCGTTCCAGCGGAGCGTCGATCTCAACGCTGGCCGAACCGCTCAATCTCGCCATGCGAAAGCTCCTCCGGTCGCTCACCCGCAGCCTATTGGGCGTCTGACCGCCGGCGCGTCCCGGCATGGGCTGGAGAACGGGCCTCGGCGTCTGCGTCCGAACGCACCACGCTGCTTATCTCCGCGGTGGACGGGTAGCGTGTCCACACAGTCGGGGCAAAGTCCGACAGGAGCGCCGCAGCTAGAGTCGCTGCTCGCCCACCCTATAAGGAGGAAATCATGGGTATCGAAGACCTTGCCAGCTCCGAGTCAGCGTTCGTGGCCGCGGCCACCGCGACCGTGCTGTCGCCGAGGGTGCGCGAGACGCTGCGCCGCGGGGCGGTTTACGGTGTGGCCGGAGCCCTGAAGGTGGGCGATGTGGTGGCGGGCGCCGCACGCGGAGCGGCCCGTGGCGTGCGCACGGAGCAGGTGGCCACGGGCACCGGCGGGCCGAATCGGACACGCAACTCCTCGCCCCGGCCCGCCACGGCGCGCGCCGGTGGACCCGCGTCGCCGCGCGTGAGCAGCGTCGCGCCGCCCCGGAGGAGCAGCGGCGCACCGACGCGTCCCGCCCCGGCGAGCAGCGGCGCGCCCGCGACCAAGCGCGCCGCAGCCAGCCCGCGGACACGGGCGCGGCCCACCCCCGGGGGTAGCGCATGAGCCCTGGGGCCGACAACGCCACCGCAGGGACAGGGCGCGACACCCGCTCCTCTGAGGAGCGTGCCGAGCAGCTGATGGAGCAGTGGACCCAGCGCGCGTCCCGCGCCGCCACCCGCGCCATCGGCCGCGCGCGTGAGGAGATCGAGGACATCGTGGCCGAGGCACAGACCGTTCGCCGGGGCGAGCGGCCCGGGTCCCGCTGAAGCACCGCTTCACCAAGATCGCCTGCCCTGAGATGTCCGACGCATGAGCTCCCCGGCGGCCGAGCTCTGTCCCCGTGTGCTCAGCGCCACTCCCGGACGCCTGCGTGTACACCTCAGCGGGTGGGACGGCGAGGGCGCCGACGTGGTGGCGAGCCACATGGCCGCCATCCCAGGTGTCACCCAGGCCCAGGTACGCGCCAGCACTCACAACGCTCTCATCGGCTTTGACGGGGCCTCGACCACGGTTGACGCCCTGCTGGAGGGTGTGGAGGCCCTGCTGCGCGCCGCCTCCCGGGCGGCGACACGCCCGCCGGCGACACGCCCGCCCACCTCGGAGGGGGAGGCGCGCGATGTGCGCGCGAGCCGCCGGTCCCCCGCGGCGGCGCCGCAGCCCGAATCCTCCGGGGAGCCGGGCCCGCGCTCGTTGGGCGCGATCACCGGCGTCCTGCGCGAGGGAGCCGGGCGCTTCGGGCGGGCGCGCATTGCCGTTCGCGGGCTGGACCGCGACCCGCAGCTTTCGCGACGCGTGGTGGAGGCGCTGGAGCGCCGTCCCGACGTCAAGCGTGCAGTGGCCAGCGCGGCCACCGGTCGCGTGCTGGTCGAGTTCTCCTCCCGCGTCACGGACGTGCAAGATCTCCTCGCGCAGGTCTCCAGCCTCGAGCTCCCCGACGTTCCCGGCGAGGACCGCCCCGCGCATCCGCTCGATCCCGCGCCTCTGCTGCAGAGCGGTTCGCGCCTGGCCGCCTCGCTCGCCGGGCTGAGCCTCCTGGGTGCGCGCCGGGTCCTGGGTTCGCAGGGCGCGCCCCTGAGCTCGTCGGCCCCGGCCACCGTCGCCGGCTCGGTGGGCATTCTCGAGGGAATCCCGCAGGTGCGCGAGGGACTGCGCCGAACGCTGGGTCGCGACCACGCGCAGCTTCTGCTCAGCGGCGCGTCGATCGTCTCGCTGACCCTGTCAGGCTCGCCGCTGGGCCTGGCGCTTTCCGGGGCTGCGGCTCTGCGCCTGCTCACCGAGGTCCGCGCGCGGCGCGCGAGCTGGGAGGACTACGAGCAGCGCCTCGGCCAGGCCGCCGCCGCACATCCGGGCGCCGTGGTTCGCCTGGAGGCCGGCGAGCGCGTGCCCCTGCGCGCGCGCATCATCGAGGGCACGGGCACGGCCACCGGCCGCGACGGTCTGCCCGACGCGCTGGTTGCGGGCGCAGAAGTCGGCGCCGGCGCGCGGCTGCTGTCAGGTCGCGTGGTGGCCGAGCTACTCGGAGACCGCGCGTTCACCCCGCTGCCACGGCCTCAGCCTCCGCGGCCCGACGTGCTCGAGCGCTACCTCGGCCTGGTGGGGCCCCTGTCGCTGGCCTATGCCGGTCTCAGCGTGGCTCTGCGCCGCTCGCTGCCGAGCGCCTTCACGGCGCTGCTGCTGGTCAACCCGCGCGCCGCGCTGATCGGATCCGAGGCTGCCGACCTCGGCGCCTCCGCGCGTGTGCTGCGCGCGGGCGTCACCGTCGTCGGTACGCGACCGGAGCGAGTCGTGCGCCGACCGGACGTCCTACTCGTCGATGGTCCGCGCACGCTCAGCGACGGCCTGGAGACGTCGCGCATCCTGCCTCTGGGCGGCGCAGACCGCGAACGGGTGGCGGCGTTGGCGGCCGGCATCGCGGCCGCGTCGGGGTCACCCTGGGGTCCGGCGCTGCGAGGCCCTCACGCGCTGGCGGCCGAGAGTGGCGCGTTTGACGGCACCACCGCCTCGGCCACGGTGTCTGGTCAGCGCTATGCCCTCGCGGCGGCAGGCGAGACGTGGGCCGACCACGCCGCGGTACGGCGCACCAAGGATGCCGGGGAGGAGGCGCTCGTGCTGCTCGGCGGGCGCGAGCAGGATGAGCCGCTGGCCGTGATCGCCCTGCGACCCAGACTCGCCGCGGGGGCCTCTGAGCTCGTGCGCGCATGCCGCGAGCACGGTTGTGAGATCACGGTGCTCGAGCGCGGTGACCGACGGGCCTCCCGGGCGCTGGCCCGGCGCGCCGATGTCTCGCTGGTGGTCGAGGCCGACCTGGTGGAGCTCGTACGCGAGCGCCAGCGCGGGGGCGACCGCGTCGCACTGTTGTCCGATAGCGCGACGGCGGCGGAGGCCTTCGAGGCGTGCGATCTCGCCATCGGTCTCACCTCCGGGCGCAGCGCACGCTTTTCCGCGCGAGCGGACCTCATGGCACCCGACCTCGCGGCCGTGGGCGCCGTCATCGAAGCCGGCGCGCGGCGCGACGCCAGCGCCGGCGCGGCGGTCGGGCTGTCGCTCGGGGCAAACGTTCTCGGCGGCGCCTGGGGTCTGCAGGGTGTACCGGCCCTCGAGCGTGCCTCATACGCGACCTACGCGGCCGCGCTGGCCTCGATCGGCGTGAGCTGGCAGCGCTTGCGCGGAGGCCACCGCTCCCCGTCGCTCGTCGCCCGCCTCAGCGACCCGCGTCCCGAGCGCTGGGGTCGCCTGCGCGAGCAGGTGGTTCTACGGGCGCTCGACAGCCGCATCGGTGGCCTTGAGCAGCGAGGAGGCGGCACAGCGCCAGGGACGCGCGCCCGCCGCCGCTCGTCGTAACCCGTTGCTCAGCGCGGTCAGCGATCAGCTGCAGTCACCGCTGACCGGAGTGCTCGCGGCCGGCGGCGCGCTGTCCCTCGCGCTGGGCGCGCCCGCTGACGTGGTGATGATCGGTGCGGTGATCGTGGCCAACGTATTGGTCGGCTCCTGGCAGGAGCGTCAGGCCGGTCGCGCCGCCGAGGCCCTGGAGCAGATCGGGGCCATCAACGCCCGCGTGGTGCGCGACGGGCGCACGGTGGAGGTCGCCGCGCACGAAGTCGTCCCCGGAGACATCCTGCTGCTGGCGTCGGGCGACCGCGTGGTGGCCGACGCCCGGCTCCTGGAGGCCGCGGCGCTCGAAGTCGACGAGGCTTCGCTCACCGGCGAGTCGCTCCCCGTGGCCAAGGGCCCGCAGGCCGAATCCCACGGCGACCGCGTGGTGCTCGAGGGCAGTGACGTGACCGTGGGCAGCGCCCGCGCCGTCGTGGTGGCCGTAGGCGCAGGCACCCGCCTGGGAGCAACGGCTGCCGCCCTGACCATCGACGAGACGCGCGAAAGTCCGCTGGGTCAGCGACTGAACGACCTCTTTCGCCGCGGTCTGCCGCTGATCTTGGGCGCGGGCGCCCTGGTCACCCTGTCGGGCATCGCCTGGGGCGGCGCTCCGCTGGGCCAGCTCGCACTCGGCGCCAGCATCGCCGTGGCCGCGGTCCCTGAGGGGCTCCCGCTGCTCGCGGGGGTCGCCTCTGCCGCCGTAGGGCGCCGGCTGGCCGGTCGCAACGCACTGCTGCGGCGCCTCGCCGCGGTCGAGTCTCTGGGCCGGGTCGACGTCGCCTGCGCGGACAAGACGGGCACCCTCACACAGGGGCGCCTGGTCGTCAGCCACGTCGATTCGCTCGAGGAGATCGTCCGCCTGCCGGCCGCGATGGGCGAGCGTCAACGCCACGTGCTCGAGGTTGCCGCGCTGGCCAGTCCTCGCCCGGACGCCCCCCAGGCGAGCGCTCACCCCACCGACGTTGCCGTGCTCGATGCGGCCTCCCGGGCGGGCCTGGGCGAGCGTCTGACCGAGCAGCGCAGCGCCGAGGCGCCCTTTGACCCGGTGCGCTCCTTCCATGCCTCGGTGCTGAGCGACGCCATCCGGGTCAAGGGGGCCGCGGAGACAATCGCGCCGCGCTGCGTGGCCATCCGCCGCCGCGGCGGCGACGAGCCGCTGGACGAGCGCGGCCGCGACGCTCTCCTGCGCCGCGCCGAGGAGCTCGGCGGCCGGGGCCTGCGCGTGCTGATGGTCGCCGAGGGGCCTGCGCTCAGCAGCCCTGAGGATCCCCAGGACCTGGTTGCCGTCGGCTTCCTGGGGATCAGCGACCCGCTGCGCGCGGGGGTGAAGGAAGCCGTGGCGCGCTGCCAGGCTGCCGGCGTGCGCGTGGTCATGCTCACCGGCGACCACGCCGCCACCGCGCGCGCCATCGCGGCCGATGCGGGGCTGGACGCTGACGACGAGAGCGTCATCAGCGGCGACGAGCTGTCAGAGCTTGACAACGGGGAACTGGACCGCCGCCTGGAGGGGGCCACCGTAGTCGCGCGGATCACCCCGCTGGACAAGCTGAGGATCGTTGAGAGCATGCAGCGAAGCGGTCATACGGTGGCGATGACCGGCGACGGTGTCAACGACGCGCCGGCCCTGCGCCTGGCCGATGTCGGCGTGGCCATGGGCGCTGGAGGCACCGAGGTGGCGCGGCAGGCGGCCGACCTGGTGCTGGCCGACGACGACTTCGCCACGCTGGTCGAGGCGCTGGTGGAGGGCCGCGCCTTCTGGGAGAACCTGCGCCGCGCGCTGGGGCTGCTGCTCGGAGGCAACCTGGGCGAGCTCGGCCTGATCGCCACCGCCAGCGTCCTGGGGCGCACGTCGCCGCTGACCACGCGGCAGATCCTGGCTGTGAACCTGGTCACCGACGTGCTCCCCGCGGTGGCGGTCGCCGTACAGCCCCCTGAGCATCGCGACCTGTCCGTGCTGGCCCGCGAGCGTCCCGATGCCTTCGATACCCCTCTGCGGCGAGACATACTGCGCCGGGGGGCCGCCACCGCCCTGCCCGCTCTCGCCGCCTTCCTCGCGGTGAGCGCGACGGGTGGAGCCGCGCAGACTGTCGCCTTCGCGAGCATCGTCATCACTCAGCTCGCGCAGACCCTCGACGCCGGTCGCAGCGAGGGACGCGTGAGCCCCTCCGTCGCCGGCGCCATAGCCGGCTCCGGTGCCCTGCTCGTGGCGACCCTCAGCGTGGCCCCGATGCGCGCTTTCCTGGGGCTCGCGGCGCCCTCACCGGCGGCCGCCGGTCTGATCGTGCTCACCGCGCCCGCGGCCGTGCTCATGAGCCGGGCGCTGCAGCGCGGGACCCCGAGGGCCGCGGCGCTGCTGCCGGCCGTCTGACCGCAGCGGTCAGCGTTCGAGCAGCACGCGGGGCGACGGCTCGTCGCAGGGGACGAGGCCCCACACGATCAGCATCATCCGCAGCAGGGGGCGCTTCTTGTGCGTGCCCATGCCCTGAGATTCGGCAGAGGCGTTGCGGAGGCTGTTACGACCCTGCAACCAACCTGTGAAATAGATGTTATGCGGGAAAAATAGCTCCGGCGGTGGATGCGCACGCGTTGGCCACGCGCGAGCCCTCTCAGGAGGCCGGTCCCACCACCTTCGCCACCGAGGAGCGTTCACTTGGCCGGGGAGCCACTCCCTACGCTCAACTCGGTGGGCACGCCGCGCTCGCGCAGGATCGCGTTTGCGCCGTCCAGATCGCCTGCATCGCGCACAGCACGGGCCAGAGGGGCCGCGCACGACAGGGCACGCGCGGCGTCGAAGTAGACGGTGAGGGCGGCCGCCGGAGACAGCATGAGCGCACGGCGACCGTCGCGGATATAGACCTCGCCGGCCTCCCCTGCAAACGCACGCAGGGGAAGGGCGCTGGCCTCGGTGAGCACAGTCTGAGTGGCGTCCCGTAGGCGGGCCGCCACGCGGGCGGTCAGCCCGCGAGCCCCGGCCAGCGCACCGGAGCGTCCCAGCAGGGCAAAGCGCTCGGACAGCTCGGGCTGCGTCAGCTCCCCATCGCAGCCCGGCCCGAACACGCCCGCGAGCACGGGATGGCCCTCATCCTGCAGACGCGCTGCGGCGGCGAGCATCACCGCGTCGCACAGGGGGCTGGCCAGGCCGGGCTCGTCCCCGACGGCCAGGACGTCCCCGCCACAGTCGATGAACACCAGCAGGTCGCAGCCCAGCGCGGTGGCGGCCACGGCCAGCGAGCGGGCGATGCGCGCCGGACCGGGGTGCGGGTCGATGAGCACCGTGGGAGCGCCCAGTAGCTCCGCCATGCGCGACTCGGCGAAGCGCACGGGACCGGCGCTGGTACGAGGGCCCGCCAGCAGGATCCCTTCGGCCAGAGGCTGCGCTTCGCTGATCTCGCGTGCCCGGCGCGGTCCGGGCCGGGGATCGATCGGCTGGCGCTCCCAGCTCATGCCCCCAAGCACCGGCTCGGCTCGGTGATAGAGGCGTGCGTGCTCGGCGGTGGCCAGTGCGCCCACGACGTCTCCGCCCCCGCCGATGCCGATCACCAGCGGTCGACGCGCGCTGCCGAGCAGCTCCTCGGCGTCGAGCGCGTCGCCGACACCGTCAGGGCTCACGCCGCTGAGGCTAGCGGCGGCACCGGGCAGGCGCGGTCGCGGCTGCTGCCACGGGGCGTGACCCGTGGGCCCGGCGCAGCGCCGGTGGCCGAGGGCCAGCGGGTATCCTGCGCCGCCGCCCGGGCCAGGCCAACGTGATCGCGCTCTATTCCGCCACGCTCCTGCTAAGCGCCGGGCTGCTGTTCGTGGTCGAGCCCATGGTCGGCAAGTCGCTGCTCCCCGCCCTGGGAGGCGCGCCGCAGGCGTGGATCACCACCCTGCTCTTCTTCCAGGCCGCGCTGCTCGCGGGCTACGCCTACAGCCATGCGCTCACCCGCCGGCTGGGGCCCGAGCGGGCGGTGGTCGTCCACCTGGTCGTGCTGGCCGGGGGTCTCGCTCTGCTGCCGCTCGGCCTGACCCCGTCTCCCTCGACCTTGGCGCAGTCCCACCCCGTGGTCTGGGTGCTGGGCCGCCTGACTGCGACGGTGGGACTCCCCTTCGTCGCCCTGGCCGCCACGGGTCCGCTGCTACAGCGGCTGTTCGCGCGCACCCGCTCGCGCGCGGCCGCCGACCCGTACTTCCTCTACGCGGCCAGCAACGTGGGCAGCCTGGCCGGGCTGCTGGCCTACCCCGTCGCGCTCGAGCCCCTCCTGGGCCTGCGTGATCAGGCCAGGGGTTGGTCACTGGCCTACACGGTGCTCGTGCTCGCCGTGTGCGCATGCGCGATCACCCTGTGGCGGACAGCCTCCGCGGACCGGGTCCGCGACAACGCCGGCGCGACCGAGAGCCCCGGGACGGCCGAGCGCGCGGCGGACGCGAGCCTGGACACGGCCGCGCGCGCGGCCTCCACCGGTCGCGTGCCGCTGTCCTGCGCCCCGGGGTGGCGGCGACGCGCGCGCTGGGTCGCCCTGGCCTTCGTCCCGTCGAGCTTCCTGCTGGGGACCACGGCGTTCGTCACGCGTGACCTCGCACCGGTGCCGCTTCTTTGGGTGGCGCCACTGGCGCTCTACCTGGTCTCCTTCGTGGTCGCCTTCGCTCGTCGGGGACGGCCCGAGCGCCTTCTTGGGGTGACCCGCCTGCTGCTCCCGGGCATCGTCATAGCGGTGGCCTACACGATGGCCATCGGCTCCCAGCGGCCGCTGTGGCTGCTGCTGACCCTGCACGGTCTCGCTCTCGGTGTGGCGGCGCTCATGTGCCACGCCGCCCTGGCCCGCGACCGTCCCCCTGCCGGTCGTCTCACCGAGTTCTACCTGTGGCTGGCCCTCGGGGGCGCGCTCGGGGGTGTGTTCAATGCGCTCCTGGCGCCCGCGCTGTTCGCCTCGCTCACCGAGTACCCACTGGCCATCGTCGCAGCGTGTCTATTGCGACCCCCCGCGGCGCGGGCGCGCCCGGGCGTGCTCGAGCTCCTGGGCGCCGATGAACGCGTGAACGGGCTCATCGACGTGTCCCTGCCCGCGCTGTTCGGCCTGGCCATTGCCGCGGCGCTGCGCCTCACCCACATCGCAGGAGCCCAGGGCCTTGACCGTCGCAGTCTGGTGATCGGCTTTGCCGCGGGGCTCAGCCTCAACTTCGCGCGCAGGCCGCGGCGCTTCGCGCTCGCCGTGGCGGCACTGTACCTCGCCAGTGCCCTGGCGGTCAACGACGCCGGGCACGTGCTTGACCGTGAGCGCACCTTCTTTGGGATCTATCGAGTCCACAGCGATGCCAAGGGCTACCACGAGCTGTTTGACGGGACCACGCTGCACGGGGTCGAGCGCATGGGACAGCCCGGATATCCGGTGCCCCTCAGTTACTACAACCCGTCTGGGCCCGTGGCGCAGGTCTTTGCGGCGCTGCCCGACCGCCGGGTGGCGGCCCGCACCGCCGTGGTCGGTCTGGGGTCCGGGGCCATGGCCTGCTACGCCCGCGCCGATGAGCACTGGACCTTCTTTGAGATCGACCCGGCGGTTGCTCATATCGCGCAGGACCCACGCCTGTTCACCTACCTGCGCGACTGTCCCGGGCACGCCGCGGTCGTGCTGGGCGATGCGCGTCGCTCGCTGACGCTCACGCCCCAAAGGTTTGGGGTCATGGCCCTGGATGCATTTTCCTCTGACGCCATCCCCGTGCACCTGCTCACGCGCGAGGCCCTGGACGTGTACCTGGCTCACCTGGTCACCCACGGCGTGATGCTCTTCCACATCTCCAACCGCTATGTGGACCTGCGCGGCGAGCTGGGAGCACTGGCCGCTGCTGACGGCCTCACGTGCCGGGTGCAGCACGCGCGCGTGACGCCGGCCCAGGCCTCCCTGCGCTACGCCGAGTCCACGTGGGTGGCGATGGCCCGAGCGCAGAGCGACCTGGGGGCGGTGGCCACTGATCGACGCTGGCTGGCGTGCCCGTCCGGCGGCAGGGGGGACGCGTGGAGCGACCAGCGCTCCAGCCTGCTCGCTCACCTCAAGCTCGGCTGACCGAGCGGGTCCCCGTGCGCGGCGCGATGGGGCGTGGAAGTCGAGGATTTTGACTTCCCAGCAGTGACTGATCGGGCTGGGGGAGGCTCTATCGATACCAGCGATGGGTCCCTCAACCGCGAACGAGGGACCCCGGGTGATAGGCCTCGAGGTTCAGGTGGTGGCGAAGCGACCCAGCGTGGCCAGGGGACGCACCCCGCCCAGATCGCGGGCGAACATGCGGTAGTAGGCCGCCTCCTCGCGTGAGCGCAGAGGGGGATCGACGCTGTCGCGCTCCCAGGCGAAGTCCTCCTCGCTCACCGTCTCGCTCACCCTGTCGCGCAGGACCGAAGCCATCCCGCTGCCGTCTCCGAACTGAGACTTCTCGCGCCAGAGCAGGTCCGGAGGGAGCCAGCCGTCGAAGGCCTCGCGCAGCAGTCGCTTCTCGGGCTCTCCAGGACGCGCGAGCTTCCATGCCGCGGGCAGGGCCAGCCCGAGGGCAATCAGGTCGAGCTCGAGGAACGGCACGCGCGCCTCCAGTCCGTGTGCCATGGTCACGCGGTCGGCGCGCTGCAGGTTGAGGTTGTGCAATCCCTCAATGGTGCGCACCAGCTCGGCGTGCAGGGCGTCGTCGCCCTCGAGCTCACGCAGGTACTCATAGCCGGCGAAGATCTCATCCGCGCCCTCTCCGGTGAGCACCACCTTGACGTGGCGTGCCGTCATCTCGGCCAGCAGGTAATTGGCCACCGCGCTGCGCACCAGCGATGCGTCGTAGGACTCGATGGTGGACACCACCGTCGGGAGCACCTCCAGTGCTTCCTCGGCCGTGTAGATGCGCTCGCGGTGGTCGGTGTCCAGGTAGGCCGCGGCCTGGCGAGCGGCCAGCAGGTCAGGCGACCCCTCCAGTCCGACGGCAAAGGTCTGAAGTCGCTCGCCGCGCCGGCGCAGCACGCCGGCGGCGATCGCGGCGACCAGCGTCGAGTCAAGGCCGCCCGAGAGGAACACCCCCACGGGCACGTCGCCCATGAGCTGGCGCTCGACCGTCTCGCACAGGAGCTCGCGCACTCCGACCAGCACCTCGTCCGGTATGCGATCGTTGGCCGGGGTCACGGCGCCCAGGTGGGACACCGGCGGCACCGCCGAGGCAAAGCGCTCCAGCCCGCCCTCCGGGGTCCAGTAGTGCCCGGGCGGGAAGGCTTCCACCAGCGGCTGCCAGGAGGCGTCGAACGCCCGCATCTCGGATGCGAAGCGCACACCGTCCTCGCCGCGCGCCCAGTACAGGGGCTTGATGCCGACCGGGTCGCGCGCGGCCAGGAAGCTGCCGTCCGATCCGGCGATGAGAAACGCGTACATCCCGTGCAGCTTGCACAGCGACCGGGGGCCGCGCTCCTGCACGAGGCGCAGGGCGACCTCGTTATCCGAGCGCGTGAGCAGACTCTGATCGGCCAGTCCCATACGCAGGCGCTCGTGGTTGTAAACCTCACCGTTGCCCACCAGCATCACGCTGCCGTCCGCACTGGCCAGGGGTTGATGGCCGCTCTCCAGGTCGACGATGGAGAGCCGACGCTGGCCCAGCCACGCATCGGCGACGCTGGCGCTGCCCTCGTCGTCGGGTCCGCGATGGACCAGGCGCCCCAGCATGCGCGCTCCCTCCTCCGGGTCCACCTCCCCGTACTGTCCGGCGATCCCGCACATGGTCTAGACGGTAGCCGTCAGGGCATCGACCTCGACGGCCGAACCGTAGGCGTCGTCGCGACGATCGCGCAGGTGCGATACGGCTCCACGCGAGGCGGCGATCGAGGAAGCCACGTCCACTCGAGCCGTGGCCATCCCGGCCCGCCCGGTGGTGCGCGCCAGCACGCGCCCGTTGGGGTCGACCACCTTGGCGCGTCCGAAGAAGCGCAGGCCGCCACGCCGCCCGGTGTGGTTGGCCGACACCCATATGACCTGGTTCTCGACCGCGCGCGCTCGGTCAAGGAGATCGAACTGGCGGACCTGCAGATCGCGTGCCACCACGCGCGCCGGATTCAGTCGCGACACGGGCCAGGCGGACATACAGGCGATGACCTGGGCCCCGTCGCAGGCCAGCCGACTGGCGGACTGGGGAAAGATCTTGTCGTAACAGATGAGCATGCCCAGGCGCCCGACCGGAGTGTCAAAGGCTTCAAAACGCTGGCCGGGACTGTAGGCATCCACCTCACTGGGCGGCAGGTGCACCTTGCGATGGATGCTCAGCACCCCGCCGCCATTCAGACACGCGGCACTGTTGTACGGCCCGCCGGGCGCCTCCTCGGAGAAGC
>JAABUQ010002510.1_pt1 | contig 36100 bp, 33 predicted proteins | sample 5560001 | NCBI WGS metagenome assembly JAABUQ01 (sample SAMN10711888, study PRJNA513371) | rock metagenome | isolation source: Antarctica rocks | place: Antarctica: Victoria Land, Finger Mt nord | collected 2015-12-18
CCCACGCCGGCAACCAACCCACCCGCCCTTGCTAAACTCAAGAGAATGCTCTCCCGGCTCTACGCAAACTGGATGTTCTCCTGGGAGACCGCACTCACCACCCGCGACACCAACCGCATCGTCCGCCCCCTCGAGTGGGGCTTCGACTGGCTCGGAGACACCCTCCCGCCCGCCCCGCCCGCCCCGCCCGCACCCACCTCCAATCTCAACCGCATGATCGCCCTCAACGCCGATCTCGTCGAGCACGCCGACCGGTTCTTCGCCTACCAGACCCCCACCGACTTCCGCCTCGAACGCCGCCACCCCCAGCTCTTCCCCACCAACGTTCGCCCCGAGACCCTCGCCCAGGACGCCGACCTCCAGCACCAGGCCTTCTCCGGCGAGCTCGCGGAAGCCGACTTCCTCCGCTTCACCTCCCCCGTCCGCACCCCGCATCCCGAAAACGACCTCGTCAACGCCCGCTGGTACCCCGTAGACCCGGAGCCCTCAGCCCAGAGAAAGGGCCAGGCCGGCAAACCCAAGCAGGCCATCATCGTCATGCCCCAGTGGAACGCCGACGCCTTCTCCCACAACGCCCTCTGCACCCTCTTCAACCGCTTCGGCATCTCCGCCCTCCGCCTCTCCAAGCCCTACCACGACATCCGCCGGCCCGCCGAGCTCGAGCGCTCCGACTACGCCGTCAGCTCGGACATCGGCCGCACCATCGCCGCCTGCCGCCAGGCCGTCGTTGACATCCGCGCCTCCCTCGACTGGCTCGAACAGCAGGGGTACACCCAGTTCGGCGTCCTCGGCACCTCCCTCGGCTCCTGCTACGCCTTTATCGCCGCCGCCATGGACCCCCGCCTCCGCGTCTGCGCCTTCAACCACGCTTCCACCCAGTTCGGCGACGTCGTCTGGACCGGCCAGTCCACCCGCCACGTCCGCGCCGCCTTCGAGCAGGCCGGCCTCGACCAGGATCAGGTCCGCCAGATCTTCGCCTCCATCAGCCCCCTGTCCTACATGCGGCAGTTCGCCGCCAACCCCAAACGCGTCCTCGTCGTCCACGCCACCTACGACCTCACCTTCCTCCGCCAGTTCTCGCTCGACGTCCTCAGAAACTTCGACCTCTACAACGTCGACTACGTCTCCAAAGTCCTCCCCTGCGGCCACTACACCACCGGCGAAACCCCCTACAAATACATCGACGGCTGGTACCTCGGCTCCTTCATCCACAACGCCTTCAAGCAACTAAGATCCGGCCTTTAACCACTCGGAACTAAAATAAGACCCATGCCCATCGACCTCGAAGCCACCCTGGCCCAAGCCGATCCCGAGATCGCACTCCAGATCGAAAACGAAGTCGCCCGCCAGCACGAAGGCCTCGAAATGATCGCCTCCGAAAACTTCGTCTCCCGCGCCGTCCTCGAGGCCGCCGGCACCGTCTTCACCAACAAATACGCCGAGGGCTACCCCGGCAAGCGCTACTACGGCGGCTGCGAGTTCGCCGACATCGTCGAAAACCTCGCCCGCGACCGCGCCAAAGCCCTCTTCGGCGCTGAGCACGCCAACGTTCAGCCCCACTCCGGCTCCCAGGCCAACGCCGCCGCCTTCATGACCCTCCTCTCCCCCGGCGACACCATCCTCGGCCTCGACCTCGCCCACGGCGGACACCTCACCCACGGCCACAAGCTCAACTTCTCCGGCAAGCTCTACCGCATCGTCGGCTACCAGGTCCGCAAAGACACCGAACTCATCGACTACGACGAGCTGGAATCCATCGCCACCCGCGAAAAACCCAAACTCATCATCGGCGGCGGCTCCGCCTACCCCCGCCACTTCGACTTCCCCCGCATGCGCGCCATCGCCGACAAGGTCGGCGCCTACTTCCTCGTCGACATGGCCCACTTCGCCGGCCTCGTCGCCGGACACGCTCACCCCTCGCCCATCCCCCACGCCCACATCGTCACCACCACCACCCACAAGACCCTCCGCGGCCCCCGCTCCGGCATGATCCTCTCGGAACAGCAGTTCGCCGCCGGCATCGACCGCTCCGTCTTCCCCGGGCAGCAGGGCGGCCCCCTCGTCCACGTCATCGCCGCCAAGGCCGTCGCCTTCCGCGAAGCCCTCGAGCCCGGCTTCCACACCTACGCCCAGCAAATCGTCGCCAACGCCAGATGCCTTGCCCAAGAGATCGCCGCCAAGGGCTATCGCATCATCTCCGGCGGCACCGATACCCACCTCCTCCTCATCGACGTCTTCGAGCGCGGCATGCTCGGCTCCGAAGCGGAACACGCTCTCCACGCGGCCGGCATCACCGTCAACAAGAACGCCATCCCCTACGACACCAACCCCCCCATGAAGCCCTCCGGCATCCGCATCGGCGCCCCCGCCCTCACCACCCGCGGCATGCGCGAGCCCGAAATGCGCCAGGTCGCCGCCTGGATCACCGACGCCCTCGACCACCGCTCCGACCCCACCCACCTCGCCCGCATCCGCGCCGAAGTCCTCGACCTCGCCAACCACTTCCCCCTCTACCCCTGGCTCCGCCCCTGACAGGTCGTTTCGCGGAAGCACACGCCCATAGACCGGATGGAGCCGTTGCTCAGGAAATCGTCTTGCTTCATGAGGGCACACCGTCACATGCTGCTTACGGAGTCATTCTGCTGGAAGGGCACGGCTTCAGCCGTGCCGTAAACTGCCGATCTGAAAAACGGCTTCAGCCGCTGGGGTACGCCAGCGCAGTGTCAGCACTCTAGCCGTTCCATTTGCACCGCCATCGCAGCGTCCCAGGCATCGGGGACCGAGCAACCAGGAGCACCATCCATGACCAACAACTTCGACGCCATCATCATCGGTGCCGGCCAGGCCGGCCCACCCCTCGCCGCCCGCCTCTCCGAAGCCGGCCAGACCGTCGCCCTCATCGAGCGCAAGCTCTTCGGCGGAACCTGCGTCAACACTGGTTGTATCCCCACTAAGACCCTCATCGCCAGCGCCCACACCGCCCACCTCGCCCGCCGCGCCCAGGACTTCGGCGTCCACGCCGGCCCCGTCACCGTCGACATGAAAGCCGTCAAGGCCCGCAAGGACGCGATCTCTGGCCAGTCCCGCACCTCCGTCGAGAAGTCCCTCGCCGACCTCGACCGCTGCACCGTCTTTCGCGGCCAGGCACGCTTCGAATCCCCCACCTCCATCCGCGTCGGCCCCCCCAGCGACCCCCGCGGCGATCAGGTCCTCCTCTCCGCCCCGAAGATCTTCGTCAACGTCGGCGGCCGCGCCACCGTCCCCGACCTCCCCGGCGTCCACGACGTCCCCCTCCTCACCAACTCCACCATCCTCGATCTCGACATCCTTCCCCAGCACCTCGTCATCGTCGGCGGCAGCTACATCGGCATCGAATTCGCCCAGATGTACCGCCGCTTCGGCGCGGAGGTCACCCTCGTCGAAAAGGGCCCCCGCATCCTCGCCAAGGAAGACGAAGACACCTCCGCCGCCATCCAGCAGATCCTCGAAAAGGAAGGCATCGCCGTCCGCACCCGGTCCGAGTGCATCCACTTCAAGCCTTCCGGCGAGGAGATCTCCGTCGGCGCCAACTGCGCCGCCGGCAGCCCCGACCTCCTCGCCTCCCACGTCCTCCTCGCCGTCGGCCGCCGACCCAACACCGGCGATCTCGGCCTCGACCAAGCCGGCGTCACCCTCGACAAGAAGGGCTACATCCAGGTCGACGACCAGCTCCAAACCAACGTCCCCGGCATCTGGGCCATGGGCGACTGCAACGGTCGCGGTGCCTTCACCCACACCTCCTATAACGACTTCGAGATCGTCGCCGCGAACCTCCTCGACAACGACCCCCGCCGCCTCTCCGACCGCATCACCGCCTACAACATCTACCTCGACCCGCCCCTCGGCCGCGTCGGCCTCACCGAGACCGAGGTCCGCGCATCCGGCCGCCCCGCCCTCATCGCCACCCGCCCCATGTCCAAAGTCGGCCGCGCCGTCGAAAAAGGCGAAACCCAGGGTTTCATGAAGGTCCTTGTCGACGCCGAAACCAAAATGATCCTCGGCGCCGCCATCCTCGGCAACAGCGGCGACGAAGCCATCCACACCTTCCTCGACATCATGTACAGCAAAGCCCCCTACACCACCCTCCAGCGCGCCGTACACATCCACCCCACCGTCTCCGAACTCATCCCCACCCTCCTGGGCGATCTCAAACCCCTCGAAGAAATCTCCGATTAGGTCCGCCCCTTGCGGAACCGGCATCATCGCTAGCGCAGCGGAAAGGCCCCCGGAATCGCCCCTTGCCGTTGCCTGCCCTTTTGCTTGTCATTCAGGAGCGAAGCGGAGGAACCTGCTGTTATGTTTCGCTCCCGTACCCCGTAACGCAGACACGCTAATGACAAGGCAACTCCCAAAACGCTCCTTACACCAGCTTCTAGGTACGCCAAGACTTCAGCTTCGGCTCCGCACCAGCTTCCAGGTACGTCAAGCATTCAGCCCTGGCTCCACACCAGCTTCTAGGTAGGCCAAGGCTTCAGCCTTGGCATCTCACCGGGTAAGTTGAGTGGGCTTCAGCCCCTGGGGTATGCTCTCTGAGCCGTCAGCCATGCCAACACTGCCTGCTCGAGCTCACAGCTGCGTCGTGAGCACCGCAACCGAACTACCTGCGCCTCGCTCTCTCTCCTATGTGCCGGACACCCCCGCCACGAAACGCCGACACCCACCTCGCCCCATCGCCCGAAATCCCGAGCGATAGAATTAGCTCGTGAGCCTCACCGAACACTTCGACGTAGTCGTCGTCGGCGCCGGTCACGCCGGCTGCGAGGCCGTCGTTGCCGCCGCCCGCATGGGCCTGCGCACCGCCCTCTTCACCCTCAACCTCGACCTCATCGCCCAGATGTCCTGCAACCCCGCCATCGGCGGCATCGCCAAGGGCCACCTCGTCCGCGAGATCGACGCCCTCGGCGGCATCATGGGCGAGGTCGCCGACCAGACCGGCATCCAGTTCCGCCTCCTCAACACCTCCCGCGGTCCCGCCGTCTGGAGCCCCCGCGCCCAGTGCGACAAAGCCCTCTACCGCGTCCGCATGCGCGAACTCCTCGAGTCCGTCCCCAACCTCCACATCAAGCAGGCCGAGGTCGTCGACCTCCTCCTCGAACCCCCAGCCGAACCCCCCGCCCATCCACGCGAAGAGCCTGCCCGCGCGGCAAGCACCCGCCAATGCCTCGGCCTCAAACTCCGCGACGGCCGCACCATCCGCGCCACCGCCACCATCATCACCACCGGCACCTTCCTCAACGGCCTCATCCACTGCGGCGAGCAGCAGTACACCGCCGGCCGCTCCGGCGAGCCCGCCTCCATCCTCCTCGGCGAGTCCCTCAAGGCGCTCGGCCTCCGCGGCTGCCGTCTCAAAACCGGAACCCCGCCCCGCCTCGACGGCCGCACCATCGACTGGTCCCAGTTCCCCGAGCAGCCCGGCGATAAAGACCCCACCCCCTTCAGCCTCCGCACCAGGCGCCTCCCCCTCCGCCAGGTCTCCTGCCACATCGCCACCACCACCCCGGAAACCCTCCAGCTCATCCGCGACAACGTCCACCGCTCCCCCATGTACTCCGGACAGATCTCCTCCGTCGGCCCCCGCTACTGCCCCTCCATCGAAGACAAGATCGTCCGCTTCCCCGACAAGCTCTCCCACCAGTTCTTTCTCGAACCCGAAGGCCTCAACACCCACGAGGTCTACATCAACGGCATGTCCACCTCGCTCCCCCTCGAGGTCCAGACCGCCATCGTCCACTCCATCCCCGGCCTCGACCGCGCCGAACTCCTTCGCCCCGGATACGCTATCGAGTACGACGCCATCGACGCCCGCGAGCTCGACCGCTCCCTCCAGGTCAAATCCATCCCCGGCCTCTTCCTCGCCGGCCAGATCAACGGCACCAGCGGCTACGAGGAAGCCGCCGCCCAGGGCCTCATGGCCGGCATCAACGCCGCCCTCTCCGTCCGCCGAGCCCACGGCCACCCCGACGCCGCCCCCTTCACCCTCGACCGCACCGAAGCCTACATCGGCATCCTCATCGACGACCTCATCTCCAAAGGCGCCGACGAGCCCTACCGCATGTTCACCTCCCGCGCCGAGTTCCGCCTCCACCTCCGCATCGACAACGCCGACCGTCGCCTCACCCCCCACGGCCGCCGCCTCGGCCTCATCGACAACATCGCCTGGGCCGACTTTGAGGCCCGCCAGGCCCGCTCCGCCATCCTCGCCGACCTCCTTGAAACCCACCGGCTTCGCCCCGCCGAACTCACCCCCGGCCTCGCCGGCAAGCTCCCCGGCGACACCCAGAAGCTCATCGGCATGCCCCTCTCCCAGGTCCTCCGCCGGCCCGAGCTCTCCATCGAAGACCTCGCCCCCATCCTCCGCGAACACTTCGCCGCCGCCGGCCCACTCGCCCAACCCTGGCTCGACGCCCTCACGAAGCTGGACGACAAGGAAGACCCCTCCACCCCAACCTCACAGCGACGCGCCAACTGCCCCACCTGGGTCCGCAACGAGTGGAAGACCGTCGAAACCGAGATCAAGTACGCCGGCTACCTCGAGCAGCAGCGCCGCTCCATCACCAAACTCAAGGCCGCCGAGGGCACCGCCATCCCCCCCTGGTTCGACTACCGCAACATCAGCGGCCTCTCCCGCGAAATGGAACAGAAGCTCTCCCGCATCCGCCCCTCCACCCTCGGCCAGGCCAGCGGCATCCCCGGCGTCACCCCCGCCGCCGTCAGCCTCATCCACGTCTACATCGAGATCCAGGCCCGCAAGCTCCACCTCGCCGCCTCCTGACACCCCCCTCCGCCCGTCCCTGTATCCTGAACACCAACTTCGCGTCCAATCTCCGCGAGCAAGGCACCGCCCGCAGGGAGCAGCCCATGAACACGCCCACCGTCCGCCTCACCGTCCTTCTGCTTCTCATCCTGGCCGGCGTCTTCGGCTGGAGAAAGATCGCCATGGCACAGGCCACCCGCAAGCAACCCATCGTCGCTCCCGCCTTCGATGAAACCCACACCTCCGCCCACACCGAGACCGCGGTCTTCGCCGGCGGCTGCTTCTGGGGCGTCCAGACTGTCTTCCAGCGCCTCAAAGGCGTCACCGCCACCACCGCCGGCTACTCCGGTGGCTCGGCCAACACCGCCACCTACAACCAGGTCTCCGGCGAAGACACCGGCCACGCCGAAGCCGTCAAGGTCGTCTTCGACCCCACCCGCATCTCTTACGGCACCCTCCTCCGCATCTTCTTCTCCGTCATCCACGACCCCACGCAGCTCAATCGACAGGGTCCTGACGTCGGCGCCTCCTACCGCTCTGTCATCTTCTTCAGCTCGCCCGAGCAGGAGCGCATCGCCCGCGCCTACATCGCCCAGCTCGACGCCGCCCACACCTTCCCCGCCAGAATCGTCACCGAGGTCACCCCCCTCAAAGCCTTCTACGACGGCGAGCAGTACCACCAGGACTACGCCGAGAAGAACCCCGACAACCCCTACATCCAGATCTGCGACGTCCCCAAAACCGCCGCCCTCAAAGCCCAGTTCCCCGAGCTCTTCCAGGACTACCACCCAGCCCAGTAGCCACCCAACATCTCCAAAGCCTCTCGCATCACCCGGAGGCGCGCCGTCCAGCGCCCGCGCCTCCGGCGACCAATCCCCACCCCTCCTTCGCACGCACTCGGCGTCCTCCGCCGAAACCCTCGTCGCCGCCCTAGTTCACAATCTCTCCCGTAGCCTCATCCGTCTCCGAGTCCATCTCCGTCTCAAAACCCTGCCGCAGCCGCTCCAGGAAATCCTCCCCATCCAGATCCTTGTCTTCAAGCGTGTGCGCCTTCACAATGTGCTTCGCCAGGTCCGCCAGCATCACCCCCCAGTACGCCGGGTCCTCCCACACCCCGCTCCGCAGACTCACATGCTGCCCCTGCTCCGCGATCCACACCCGGATCAGCTCAAACGACTTCTTGTCCTTCTGCGCCACCGGAGGCACATCCAGAAACTTCTGCTCTGCCATCGGAACCTCCCCCTCATGCTCGACACGAACCGCACTGCCCATCCTAATCCGTGCCCCCACGCACCACCCTGCCGTCCGCCCCGTTTTCCGCAAACTCCACAATCACACGGTCTAAGCTGGAGGTTCATCCATGGCCTCCATCGTCCAACTCAGCTCGCCCCCCGACGGTCTGCCCTCCTCCCTCCACAACGAGGTCGCTATCCTCGGTGCCATGCTCCTCGATGCCGTCGCCATCTCCGACGCCACCGCCAAGCTCCGCTCCGACGACTTCGCCCTCGACTCCCATCGCCGGATCTACCAGTCCATGCTCGACCTCGCCGCCGTTGGGCACGCCGTCGACTACCTCACCGTCATGGACGCCCTCTCCAAGAAGAAGGAGCTCGACTCCATCGGCGGCGCCTCCTACCTCGCCTACCTCTCCGAGGGCATCCCCAGAAACCTCAACATCGAGAGCTACGTCCGCATCGTCAAGGACAAAAGCCTCCTCCGCCAACTCATGGCCATCTTCAACGATGGCGCCAGCCGAGCCTCCGACCAGTCCGAACAGGCCACCGACGTCCTCGGCGACATCGAAGCCCGCCTCGCCGAGGTCGCCGACTCCGCCATCCAGCGTGGCTTCTCCGGCATCGGCGAAATCGTCGCCAACTCCTTCGGCTCCATCGACGCCCTCTACGAGCAGGGACGCGAGATCACCGGGCTCGCCACCCACTACATCGACTTTGATCGCATGACCTCCGGCCTCCAGGACTCCGAGCTCATCATCATCGCCGCCCGCCCCTCCATGGGCAAAACCGCCTGGGCCATCAACATCGCCCAGAACGCCGCCGTCCGCGACGGCAAGGTCGTCGCCGTCTTCTCGCTCGAAATGTCCAAGGAGTCCCTCCTCCGCCGCATGCTCGCCTCCGAAGCCATGGTCAACTCCCGCAAGATTCAGACCGGCTTCCTCCCCCGCGAAGACAGGGGCAAGCTCCTCTCAGCGCTCGAACGCCTCATGGAATCCAAGATGTTCATCGACGACACCCCCGGCATCACCCTCGCCGAGATGCGCGCCAAGGCCCGCCGCCTCCGTCAAGGGGAGGGCCGCCTCGACCTCATCGTCATCGATTACCTCCAGCTCATGTCCGGCACCGCCGGCCCCGGCAAACGCGGCTTCGAAAATCGCAACCAGGAGGTCTCCGCCGTCTCCCGTGGCCTCAAAGCCCTCGCCAAGGAGCTCCGCGTCCCCGTCGTCGCCCTCTCCCAGCTCTCCCGCGGCTCCGAACAACGCACCGGCGATAAAAAACCCCTGCTCTCCGACCTCCGGGAGTCCGGCTCCATCGAGCAGGACGCCGACGTCGTCTGCTTCATCCACCGCGAAGAGTACTACGACCGCGACAACGAAGACCTCAAAGGCAAAGCCGAGATCATCGTCGCCAAACAGCGCAACGGCCCCACCGGCACCATCCAGCTCGCCTACCTCTCCGACTACACCCGCTTCGAAAATCTCGCCGCCGAAAACAACAGCGCCGACCCCTACTAGGCCCAGCCCCCAGAGCTTCCAGTCCCAGCGATCGTTCGGTTGCTAGCCAGCTTCCAGTCACCAGCCAGCCTCCGCTCCCAAGCCAGCCTCCGATTGCTAGCGAGCTTCCAGTCCAGGCAAGCTGCCTGGGAAGCCCCAAGTCCCCAAGCCAGCTCCGGTCCGGGCGAACTCGATCGATGGCGAGCTTCCGCCACCTTTGCCAGAGCAGCTTCCCTACTCCCGATGCACGCACAAGGACCAGGGCCAACGGCCCGACCCCATAACAGCCTGGGGCGAAGCCCCAGGTCCCTCCACCACCTCGCAGCCGGAGGGCTGAAGGCCCGACCCATACGCCCTGCCTCCCCTCCGTCAGCAAAGCCCGACTCGACCCTCCCGCCTGTCAACCCGGCCCACACGCAAGCCAAACAAACACAAAGATTTACACGTGACGCAAAACACCTCGGAGATCCGTAAACTAGATAGAAGGGGGAGATCCAGTCGCTCTGGATGCCAGCCGGGGCCGAAGCCCCCAGGTTCTAGACCAGATCGAAGCGGAGGACTGGAGGCCCGGCCACAGCGCCTGGCAAGTTAACCTCAATAGAACGAATACTTTACCCGCAAACCTTGTCGATTGAATACTTTACCGCCGCCCAGATTTTCAACTGCAGCAAACAGGAGACTTAGCACACGGGTACCCCGGGGGGGGAGGGTACCCTACCGCGTCCCAGCCATCCAGTCGAGCGACCGACCCGCGCTCGCCGGCATCGACACCACCTTGCCGCCAGTCGTCTTCAGCAGGTTCGTCGGCCACAGCGGATCCGCCGCCGCCACCGCCGGCAGATCCACATCCGCGATCTTCGTCCCGACGCTCGTATTCAGCGTGTCGATAAACCTGTTCGCCACCACCGCGTACCCCGTGTTGGTCGGGTGAATCCCGTCGAGCGAGAAGAAGCCGCCCAGAAATCTCGCCGTCCCCGTGTACCCGTTGATCGCCAGGCCCGCCGTGGTGATCTGCCCAAACAACCCGTTGATGTCCACCAGCGTCGCTCCCGCCGCCTGCGCCTGCTGCGCAATCACCTGGTTGAACGCCTTGACCTGCGTCTGGACGGCAACCGTCTCAGCCGCCGTCAGGACACCCGCGTCCGAGATCGGACCCCTCTTCTTCCCGCCCAGGATCAACGGGATCTCGGAGAGCCCCTCCGGCGTCACCAGATCCCCCGCCGTGATCCCCAGCAGGCCGCTCAGCACCGCCGCCGGGACTCCGGTCCCCGCACTGTACTGCGCCAGGATCCCCGACGCGGGCTGCAGGTACGGCACCGCCGTCACGTCAGGGATGTTCGCAATCACCAGATGCGCGCTCGTCTGCGTCGTCAGCGCCTGGTACTGCGCGGTGAAATCGGCCACGCTCGTCATCGCGGCAGGGCTTCCGGTCAGGTCCGCAATCAACGCGTCGTTGTTGCCGATCCACAGAAAGATCGTCGTCGGATTGGCCTTCGTGGCAAACGTCGCCTGGCTGTACGCCTGTCCATACCCCAGCCCCGGAAAGCCCAGCACCAGCTGGTTGATCTGCTGCTGCCCCGGCGCCGGCGAGGCCAATGGAACCGTATTCAGCACATCGGTCAACAGGGCTCCCGGAACCGCGAGATCGGTCGCCTGCACCGAGAAGTTGTCCCGCCCCGAACTCGTTCCAGGCGAGCTCACAATCACCGGCGGCGGCCCGGCGCTCACCAACTGCAGCACACCCGGTGCCCCAGGCGGCGCGATCAGCGGCAGAACAATGTTGAAGTTTGCCTGCGCCGCCACCAGCAGCGCCCATCCATGCACCTGCTGCGTATCGAGCAGGGACCCGCTCTGGTAGCCCGCCGTCAGTGAGTCGCCCAGAAAAACCGTCGTCGTGAAATTCCCCGCGTTCTTCGTCTGCGCGGCCTGGTTCGATGCAAGCGGGTTCGAACTCCCGCTGGAACACCCGCTCATGCCAAGCACGCCTGACAATCCCACTGCGGCGCCCAAAACAAGCCGCGACGACCTTCGAGCTGAATCAGCATTCCATCTCATGGCAAGTCACCGACCTCGGGGCAACGGTTTGGCCACCCTGCACCATCGCCCTTGTATCACACCTGCCCCCTCGAAGGGAACGCCATCCACCCACTCGTACCTAGCTCGCTCTCGGACGGTACGATAAGACGCAACATGGAGAGCAGAAAAACTTGGCTCGAGATCTCAGAACAGCGTCTCCGCCACAATTACCGCGTCCTTGCAGCAGCAGCATCCGCCGGCGGGCGGGAGACCACGATCCTCGCAGTCATCAAAGCCAACGCCTACGGTCACGGCGCGACTCTCTGTGCTCAGGTCCTCGCCGCCGAGGGCGCACCTTGGCTCGGCGTCACGGATGCCGAGGAGGGCGCGCAGGTCCGCCGCTCTCTCGTACTCAACCTGCCTTCGCGCATGGCCCAGCCGCGCATCCTGGTCATGACCGGTCTGCTGCCTTCGGACGCCGACCAGATAGTGGAGAGCAAGCTCACCCCCGTCCTCTGGACCGAAGTCCAACTCACCGCACTCGCCCAAGCCGCTCGCGCCGACTTCGCCCGCGGGGATGGTCCTTTCCCCATCCACCTCGAGATCGACACAGGCATGTCGCGCCAGGGCGCCCCGCCCGGAGCTCCCCTCGATCTTTTTCTCGATCGGCTCCTCGCGCACCCCGAACTCCATCTCGAAGGCGTCCTGACGCACTTCGCGTCGGCGGAGATCGCTTCCGCCACGATCACGGATCATCAGCGCACGCGCTTCGAGGCTGCGCTCCACCAGATCGCGGCAAGAGGTCTCGCTCCAGAGTGGATCCACGCGGGAAACTCCTCCACCGTCGATGAGGCAAGCTGTATGCCTTGGCTGCAGGAGATCGCAAACCGTTATGGCGCTCGCTCGCTGGCTCGTCCTGGACTCGCTCTATACGGTTACGCGCTACCGATCCAAGGTGGACCAAATCTCCTCCGGCACGACCTGAAACCCGTGCTTACATGGAAGTGCCGCATCCTCGCCTTCCTGGAGATACCCGCCGGCGCAACTATCGGCTACAACGCCACCTTTACAACGCGACGTCCTATGCGCCTCGCCCTCCTTCCCGTCGGCTACGCCGACGGTCTCCGCCGAGAGCTCTCCGCGACCAACTCGCGGTCTGGTGGTTGGGTCACCCTTCGCGGGAAATCGGTCGCCATCGTTGGCCGCATCTCCATGAACCTGACTACCGTCGATGTCACTGCGATTGAGGACGCGACGCTTGAGGACGAAATCACCCTGCTCGGCGACGGCATCACGGCAGATGACCATGCCCTTCTGGCTGGTGCCGTCCCCTATGAGATCCTGTGCGGGTTGCGCTCCCATCCCAAGCTGACCCATAGCGCATTTGCGCCCCCACACGACCGACCGATACCATCAGGACAGAATTGAGGCCATTGCATGGAAGCCAACACCCCCCTGGGCGCACGCCGTCCGGAAGATATCGCGCTAGATCTCCTGAAGTTCATCGCATCTGCCGCTCATATCGGCAGCAAGGCCACCGGCTCGACAGGTTTTGGGGCCACTTCGTCCAGCAAGCCGGAGGATCAGGTCACTCAGCTTTTGGAGTTGTATGCCCGCTGCAGGCAAGCCGTCGAAGGCCCGTCGACACCATCCCCCCAGAACTCGTCCAAGTAGTGTCGACCTCTCGCCAGCCCCTTCGCATATTCGTCGTTGGCGCAGGAGTGTTTGGGAAAAATCATCTAAGGGTCTACCGTGAGTTACAGACGGCTGGTCTTCCCGTTGAGCTCGCAGCCATCGTTGACCCAAACGAAAGCGCACTGAGTCAGGCATCAAATGCCTTTGGCGTGCATGGTTTCCCATCAGTCGCGGCAGCGCTACAGGCCGTCGCAGCGCCGGATGCGGCTTCGATCTGCGTACCGACCCAGCACCACGCCACGGCGGCTGAGCTTCTGCTCTCTAGGGGCGTTCACTGTTTGATCGAGAAGCCTCTGGCCGAGTCGATGGAGCAGGCAGACCGAATTCTCAGAACTGCCCGTGCTCATCGAGCGATCGTGCAGGCAGGGCACCTGGAGCGCTTCAATCCAGCCGTTACCGCCGTTCGACCTTTCCTCAATAGGCCGATGTTCTTCGAGGCTCACCGCCTCAGCGTGTTCACGCCACGGTCACTCGATGTAGACGTCGTCCTGGATCTCATGATTCACGATCTGGATATCGTTCTCAGCTTTGTGGACTCGCCCATGCGTGAGATCCGCGCCGTTGGACTTCCTGTTCTGTCGCGCAAGGTCGATATCGCAAACGTTCGCGTCGAGTTTGAGAATGGCTGCATCGCAAACTTCACCGCCAGCCGCGTCAGCACGGAACGCGTCCGAAAGCTGCGATTTTTCCAACCGCATCAGTACCTTTCGCTCGACTTCGCCAGGCAGGATCTGATGCTAATCGATGTCACTACGGCTGCGGGAGTGGATCCCGCTCAACTCGCGGCGTTAGGTCAAACTCTCGAAGGAGGCACGCATCCAAGTCCCGGGCTCTCCCTGACGAAGGTTGACGTTGTTTCAGGAGAGCCCCTGCGGCTGGAGATCGAGTCGTTCCTGAACGCAGTCCGTTCCGGAGATGCTCCGATCGTCTCCGGAGAAGACGGGCGACGTTCGCTGGTTCTCGCCCTTTCGATCAACGAAGCGATTCGCGCACACGCAAATCGAGCCGGACTCCTGATCTAAGCGGCCAAGCTACTTCACGTGCTGCACAGGAATGTTGTCGGGAAGCTTCAGTTCGAACTGGTCATCCTCGAGCTTTTCGTTGAAAGCTACTTTCGTCACGGTCAGCGTTAGGCTGTACTCATCCAGTGGACGGGTGATCACGATCACGGAGGGAAAGTCGATCTGCCCATACTTTTGATAGCCAGAATAGATCGCCCGCGTCGCCACGTGTCCCGAGGCGTCGTAGATGTCCTGCTGATAGGGGAGCAGGTTCGCTCGACTTACATGTACGACGCGCTGGGCGTGCACTGTTTGCCCTTGCGGTGGTTCCAGTATCTCCAGGTCATAGTCCGGCTCTTCAACGAGGTCCTTTTTCTTGTCTGTGGACTCGAGAACCCGCACGTCCTGTGTCAGTGACACGACCTGATCTTTACCGAGCTTTTTGACTAGTAGAGAGTCAAAGAAGACGAAAGGCCGAAGGTTTTCAAGTCCGTTCTTGGAAGGCTCTGTTACCTCATCCGCTCCTACCACCGCCCGAGCCTTCGGGGCTGCGATCAGCAGCTTGAAGCTCTTGCCGTCGCTTACCATGTCGAGGGCCTTGCTTCCGATGAGAGGAAGCAAGAGCAGGACACGCAGCTCTTCAGGCTTTCTGAGAAAGATATAGCCCCGTAAGCTGCTGTGCTCTTTCACTTGACCTGTTCGCGCTCCACCGGTACTTGCCGCGATCTCGACTGTGGCCTTCAATGTCTTAATCGCGTCATCCTGAGCATTCATACGTGTCAGCAACTGCTCAAGCGTCGCATTTTGCACGACCATCGCCGGCCGCGTCTTACGCACTGTATGGGTACGCGTCAAACATCCAGTCAGCACCGGAAACAAAAGAAGAGCCGAAAAGGACGGAAGTTTCCTCATAAACACAAGCAGCCAGTATATCTTTCCGCCCCTTACGAAGGCTCCTGTTTGAAGGTCACGCGATGCTGACTTTCAAAGCCGTTTAGATGCCGAACGATCCAGAACGGCTCGAAAGTACAGGTTTAGCAAAAGGTACAGCGTTTCATCGGCCTTGCGCCTGTCGATACGCTGCGACATTGCTCGCATGCTCGTCCAAGGTCTTCGCGAAACGGCTGTGACCCGCCGCGTCACTCACAAAGTAAACATAGTCCGTCTTCGCCGGCGCAAGTGCCGCCCGGAGCGAGGCCACACCCGGGTTGCAAATGGGCCCGGGAGGCAGGCCCGAGTGAATATAGGTGTTGTAAGGCGAATCAAAATGCAGATCCGAGGCGTAGATAGTCCGGCGGTATCGCCCAGAGATCAGGGCCGCGTAGATAACCGCAGGATCAGTCTGGAGCGGCATTCCTCTTCGTAAACGAGTCACGAAGACACCTGAGACTAGCGGACGCTCCGGATCCTGCGCCACCTCCTTTTCAATCAGCGATGCCATGGTCACGACTGCCTTCCAATCGATATGGCTGTCCACCGCACCATTAACGGTCGGATAGGGCACCCAGGCCGTCGTCTCCGGCCGTAGCTGATCGACTACGTGCTCCCAACGCCTCACCATGGCTGCTAGCATCATCTCCGGCGTGGCATGGCGACCAAATCGGTACGTGTCCGGAAAGAGAAATCCTTCTAGCGACGTTGCCCCGGGACTCTGGTTGTGGATCATGCCCGCGTTTGCACGCTCAGCAGCCAGGAAGACGTCGCGCCTCCCAAGGCCCGCTTGCTCTACTGCGTGGGCGATGTCGAAGATGTTGTAACCGGGTGGGATTACCAAAGTCCGGGTATAAACATCTCCACGCGCCAACCTGGCGTAAACCTCAGCCATGCGCACCGAATTGTCAAACCTGTACTCTCCCGCACGCAACCGCCCGCCCTTGATCAGGTGCAGAAGGTCGAACGCATAGCGGTTCCGGACGGCGCCATGCTCCTCCAGCAGAGCTGCAATTCTGGGGGTTCCTGTCCCACTGGGAATATCGACAAATGTCTCGGACTTCGGGCCGTAAGGGACCAAAACAAGGTACCCGGCGGCTACAGCCAGCAATAATAATATCGCCAGCAAGAATCGAAGCACTCTCAAAGGTATCTCCAGCCCCGGCCTGCGGGAACACTCCATTCTAAGTGTCAACGCGCGAACTCTCTCGATCAAACGACTCGTTCCGGTAAACTACACGGGTGGACAGTCCGCCACACCTCGACGTAGCAGGAAACGACAAGACCCTAAAGTCAGAGCTCGCTCAAGCCGCAGACCGGGCTCTTGCCCTCGACGTCGGTGATCGTCGCATCGGTCTCGCTCTCTCCGACCCACTCGGCCACACAGCGCAGCCGCTCTTCACCCTTTATCGCACCAACTTGCGTGCCGACCTGAAGAACATCGCTCGCGTTATTCGCAAGTATGCTGTCCATGACCTGATCGTCGGCCTGCCGCTCCACACATCCGGAGCGCTTAGTCCACAAGCGCTCAAGAGCCACAGCTTGGCCGAAGCGCTTCGGGAACGGCATCCCAGCGTCCGCGTCCATCTGCTTGACGAGCGTCTCACCACCACGGAGGCCCACAGTCTTCTTGACCGCTCGCATGTCTCTCGCCAAGGCAAAACGAGCCGCCAAAAGCGTACCGCGATCATCGATCAGGTCGCTGCCGTACTGCTTCTTGACGCCTTCCTCAGCAAGGCTTCGCCGCGCCTGCTTCCGCCGCCACCAGACCTCTGACCCGTATCTCGCACCATCACCTCCTAGGGCATACGCCCCAGGCGGGCCGGTCCTTGGCTCTAGGTCCGCCGTATAATCTTGCTTTCACTCCCAAACGCCGTCGCGTCGTCCGCGCGTCCGTCGGCAGAGCAAAGAGTCCCATGCCCGAGCACATAAAGAAGAAGCTTCAGGAACAGATCACCCAGCTCGAGTACGAGCTCACGACCGAACTTCCCGCTGAGATCAAAAAGGCCGTCGCTCTTGGTGATCTCTCTGAAAACGCTGAGTATCATTCGGCCAAACAGCGACAGGAGTTCGTCAACGCCCGACTCGGCCAGCTCAAGAAGCGCATGGGCGAGCTCGCCATGGTGAATCTGGCCAATATTCCGCACAAGAAGGTGGGCTTCGGCTCCACCGTGGTCGTGTTTGACTCGACAAAGAACGAGGAGATCACGTACAAACTCGTCACCAGCGAGGAGTCTGATGTGGCAAAGGGTTTTATCTCAACCACGTCTCCCATCGGTCGATCACTCGTCGGCAAGGAGCTCGGCGACGTGGCGACTGTTGTCACACCGAACGGCAAACGCGAGCTCGAAGTTCTCAAGCTGGCGACCATTCACGACGCTGAGGAGTAGCCACACTGACGTCCTCGTCCGTAAGTACCGTGATAGAACCCTATGCGACCTAACGCCAACTCTCACGTTAAAACCCAGAGACAACCTTCTTGGATGTGCTCCAGTTGGCTGCTGCGCTAGACTAATGTTTTCGTATCGAGATGACTTGGACAAGCGCATTCGGAAGAGGTAGCGGTTGGCTGCTGCAGAAGATCGTCAACGGTCTCGCCCTTTCGCGCATCTCTCCAAACACGCTTACCTTCATTGGGCTGCTCATCAACATCGTCGCGGCAATCTTCTTTGGCTTTGCTCGCGCATCCAATGTTGATCGCATGTTCGTCTACGCGGGTCTTGTCATCATCGGCGCTGGCATCTTCGATATGGTTGACGGTCGCGTCGCCCGGCAAACCAATCAGGTGTCCGTCTTCGGTGCCTTCTTCGACTCTGTCATCGACCGCTACTCCGACGTCGCTCTTTTTTTCGGTCTACTCGTCTTCTACGCGCGCGGCAATCGCTTCTTTTATGTCGTGCTCGTCGCCTTTGTCATGACCGCTTCACTCATGGTTAGCTATACGCGAGCCCGCGCGGAGGCTCTCATCGGGTCCTGCAAAGTCGGCTTCATGGAACGTCCGGAACGCATTGTCCTGGTCATTCTTGGTGCACTCTTCAATCGATGGGGTGTGATGGCGCCAGCCCTCTGGGTCTTGGCCGTCTTCTCAACCGTTACGATCATTCACCGTATCCGATACACCTACCTGGAAACGGAGCGGCGCAAAAGCTTCCTAAAGCTTCCGCTTCAACAAGAGAAAGCGGCTAAGCTGTAATGCTAGGTTCCTTTCAAAGGAACATGCGTTCACATACGCTTCATTCTTGATTTAGGAAGCAACTTTTGCGCCGTGAGCCCGGCCACACTCCGGTGGTAACCTGCCTCGCTGCACGAAGAAGAGCTCAGCACAACGGTGCAATGCCCTCCTCTTACCTGCTCAGTATATGATCCCGCTAACACTACCGTAGTTCCGTACATTGACCATGCCGGTACAGAAGAGTTCCTTGTGCAAGCCATGCTTTCTTCACCCCCCTACTCGCTAAGACTTTCATCCGCGATCACAGCCTCTCCCCACTTTCAGATCGTCGAAGGGCGAGATCCCATTCTGCTCTTGAGCGGAACCTTGATTCGTCTTGCTGCGGCATGTGACCAGCCTGGCGCCATGCAGGATCTGGCTTACTTCCTCTCCAAACCGGGCCTGCTCAGGCGGGTACCTCATCTGATGTTGTTCTTCCGAGGGCCACAGGTTCCGCTTGAACATCTCACCGAAGAACATCTACTTGGAGCGCTTCTGCTATATGACAATCGTATGATCGGCTGCAGTACCCGTGTCTTCACTACAAACGATCGTTCCGGCCGGAATACATTGTTGGCTCCCGCCGCTCAGAGATCGGCGCTTGCTGAGTTCGCCGCACGCGTCCTGATCGATCGTGGAGCTCATGTCGTCATGATCTCTTATCGTGACGAGGCCTCACCCGGCGAGAGCGATACGTGGACGCCTCCAGTATCTTCTCGTCTTAAACAGATCTCCTCCCGTTGGGCAAGGCGCGAGCGCGAAATACCCGACTATCTGCGTCTCGAGAGTACCTTTGAAGCAACGCTCGCTCTGATCGGCAAGCGCACACGCAACCACCTGCGCTATTATCGGCGCCGTGCGGAGAAGGAGCTGGGTTGTACCTTCTTCCCGTCCGTGGAGATGGGCAGGGCGGAGTTCCTCGCCTACAATCGCGCTTGCATGTATGCGGTGCCGGATAAAGTGGCGGCGTGGCGCTACGATGTTCATAAGGAGCTCTCTTGCCCACTGCTGATGGGCATTGCTCACCAGGATGGCCGATGGTTGAGCATCGTCGGAGGAAGGCGCTTCAACTCAAACTCAGAGATCCTGTGGCAGATGAACCTAGACGGGCTTCCACTCTTCTCTCTAAGTCTGGTCATGCGCTCGTTCTTCATGGAACACGAGATCGCCCAGGGGTCACTCCGGTTTTACCTCGAGGGGGGGAGCTCGCACCCCATCCGCAACTCGTTCGTGACGGAGAAGCTGATTGACCTCGCCGTCCTTCGCCGGTCGCCTGCCGCGCTCGTCACCAGGAAACTTGCCAAACACGTGGTTCCGAGCGACAACGAACTTGCACAGATCTTCTCGGACTCGGAGTTAACGTGGAGGTCGGCACCTGTCCGCATCTCCTAACCTTCACCGGACATCGAGAGCTGCGATACCTTCTCGTACCGGTATCCCTTGTCTTTGAAGACCGCGTTCAGGTAGGTTCCCTTCGACTCCGCCGCACTGAAAGCCTCCCACTCCTCTGGTGGAACGTCGAAGTAGCGGTACTTGCCCCGCCCGCCCCGATAGACGATCAGCAACACCCGCTGCTCCGCCTGATACCGCATCGTCGCGATCACGCTTGAGGGCACGGTCGCCTCCTCGTCTCAATCTCTCGTAGACTTGAGATGCCATGAGCGTCCTTCCAACCCTCCTCATCCATGGCGGTGCCTGGGCCATGCCCGACAACGCCATAGCCGCCCACGAGCGCGGTATCGCTGCCGCCCTCCACGTCGGCTATGCAGCGCTGGATCGAGGCGCCTCTTCCGTAGACGCCGTGCAAGCCGCCGTAACCGCGATGGAAGACGATGACGCTTTTGACGCCGGCCGAGGCTCCTTCCTTACGCGGGACGGACGTGTCCAGATGGATGCTCTCCTGATGAACGGCGAGAACCTCCGTACGGGAGGCGTGGCCTGCGTCGAGCGGATTCGCAACCCGATCGCCGCCGCCCGACTTGTCCTGGATCACTCACCCCATGTCTACTTCGTCGGAGTTGGCGCCGAAAGGTTCGCGCGCCAGCACGGCATGCAGTTGGTTGAGAACAGTGAACTCATTATCGCGAGAGAGCGCGATCGCCTCATGGCCTTTCAGAAGGCTGAGATCCAAGGAGCCTCCGATACGACCTTCTCCGGTGTTTCCGAGTTCACGGCCTCTGCCGCCACGGAGATCTCGCACGACACCGTGGGGGCGGTGGCCATGGATCGGTACGGCAACCTCGCCGCTGCAACCAGCACCGGCGGAACACTCTCCAAAGCTCCCGGCCGTGTGGGCGACTCGTCGCTAATTGGCTGTGGCTGCTACGCCGACAACCAATCGGCTGCCGTTTCGCTCACAGGTTGGGGAGAGCCCATCATGAAGCTCGTCCTTGGCAAATGGGCGGTCGACCGAGTGGCTGGGGGCAGCACGCCGCAGCAGGCCGCTACGGACGCAATAGGCTACCTCCAAACCCGCCTCGGTGGCCATGGTGGCATCATCCTTATCGGTCCTGACGGCCAACTGGGGCTCGCCCACAATACGCCGCGTATGGCCTGGGGCATCCACGATGGGAACGGACCGCGACTTGGGGTCACGCGAAATGGATAGACGACGCATCCTACCCGCAGCAGATGAGTGAGTCCCTCTTTCCAGACGCGCACGTCCCACCTCCCCCCGCGCCGGTGGATTCCGATCGCCTGCCCCTCATCCACCGCCTGCTGCTTGGTTACTACGGTCAATCAAAGCCGCGGGTACCCTGGAACCCACTAAGGCAGTTCGTGTACTCGCTTTTGAGTGCGCGGACGAAGACAGCCGCCTCAGACCAGGTGATGCGCGACCTTGAAGCTCGCTTCGGACCTGATTGGGCGTCTGTGCGGGATGCGCCGTTGGCAGAGATTGAAGTTGCGGTGCAGGCCGTCACCTTCCCAGAGATCAAGGCGCCGCGCCTGAAACTCGCGCTGGAGCAGATCACGGCGCGCTACGGCTCACTCACTCTAGACTTTCTCGCTAGCTACCGTACCGAGAAGATACGAGCGTGGCTCGAGAGCTTCGAAGGCGTCGGACCGCAAGTCTCCGCTGCGGTTGTAAACTTCTCGACCCTACGCCGCCGAGCTATCGTTATCGACGGAAATCATCTGCGCGTCGTTCAACGCCTTGGCCTCACTGCCCGCGGAGATGCCCGCCGAACAGAAGAGCTGCTGATGCGTATGGTTCCAGAAACCTGGACTGCCGAGATGCTCGACGAGCATCATTCGCTGTTCAAAATTCACGGCCAGACCCTCTGCACACTCACCGATCCAGAATGTGCCAGCTGCCCCTTGCTGCGTGTGTGCCGGTATGGCCAGGGCAAATATCCGGCCCGCGCCAGCGGTTCCACAATCTGACGGCTAACGAACAAGGATGCTCTCCTCGAACCTCTCCAGCAACTCCGCCACGTCGGTGTATACCTCGACACACCCGGCTTCGAGCAGCTCTTCCTTGGTCCACCCCCCCGTGGTCACTCCAACCGTCGAGATGCCTGCTTTCCCCGCGGCCTCTGCATCGTAAGGGGTGTCGCCCAACGCGAGGGCCTTACATGGAGACGAGCCAAGCTTCTTGAGCGTCGCTTCAAGGATGTCCGGGTGAGGCTTCGCGCGCTCTGTGTCATCTGCCGATGAGCTCTCTTCGATCAAGTCTTCCATGTGCGCGAGCCTCTTGTAGACGACAAGCTGATCCTGATCCGCAGACGTGGCTAGAGAGAGACGAATGTTCGCCTGCCGCAATCGAAGCAGAAACTCCCGCACCTTGGGCAAGGCCTGCACTTGGTGCATGTAGTCCTGTTGAAAGATGAACTTGCGGTATGCCTTCAACGGCTCTTCCACGGGTGATCTCCGCCACCACGGGACAAGACCGGGATCAACTCGTCGCCGCCCTTCCCGATCTGCCGACGAATCTCCTCCAAGTCGACATCCATGCCAATCCCCGCAAACGCATCCCGCCACGCTGCTGCGTGAAGCCAGTTGCTCTGCACCAGGGTTCCATCGATATCGCACAGCACAGCTTCAATCATGCTTAACCTCATGGTTGGCCTTCGCCGATCGAGACCTATGGCGTGAGATGCGGCTTTCTGTAAGATGCCAGCCAATCTTGTCGGACAGAGCTGTGTCGAATCCTCTTGAATGTATTGAATCCTCTTGCACACTGAAGACCCGTTCATGTAGAACGGCCCGTTGGCAAAGTTAGGCAAGAATCCGCTGCAAGTCGTGCATCGGCTGCCCATCGCACTGGAGTCCCCTTGATATTTACCCCCAAACCATGGCTCTTCCCTGTGTCGTTCGCTCTCTTTCTGCTCACGATCCTTGCCTCAGGGCAGAACATCTCCACGGCCCAGCTCAACGGAGTCGTGCGCGACCCGCAGGGTGCCGTCATTCCGAACGCCATGATCACGATCACCGATGCTTCCAAGGGCTTCTCCCGTACTACGACAACCGACGGTCAAGGCAACTACCAGCTGCTGCTTCTGCCTCCCGGCTCGTACACCGTAACGGCCAGCTCCCCGGGGTTCAGCAAGCTCGTTGAGCAAAACGTTGTTCTCACCACTGGCCAGGAGGCAGAGCTACCCTTGGCCCTCACCATTGGTGGAAGTGAGACGGTCACCGTCACCTCCGGCGCAGACATCATCGAAACCCAGCGCAGCTCGCAGTCAACCACCGTCGACCAGCTCCGTATTACCAACCTGCCCACCAACGGGCGCAACTACATCAATTTCACCCTCACGAACTCGCAAATCGCACGCGATGCCGCGCCGTCTGTCGGAGCCATCCCTACCAGCGGCCTGAACTTCGGTGGGGTTCGCGCCCGCTCCAACTCGATCAACATCGATGGTGCCGACGCCGGTGATTACATCTCCGGCGGGACTCGCGCAACTGTCTCGCAAGATGCCGTCCAGGAGTTCCAGATCATCACCAATGGCTTCGACGCCGAGTACGGCCGAGCCTCAGGCGGTGTCGTCAATATTGTCACCAAATCCGGCAGCAACCAGACACATGCCAGTGCCTTCGGCTTTCTCCGCAACCGTTACATTCAGGCGACCAACCCCTTCTCAACCGTGTATCAGCCCGCCTACACCCGCGTCCAGGCAGGCTTCACTGTGGGCGGCGCTATTATCCCCAATAAGACCTTCTACTTCTTTGCTGCCGAACTCACCCGCAGACAGGAGACCGGCTTCTCTGTCATTGGTCGCGGCAACTTCGGTCTCAGTAACATCGACGTGAGCAGGTTCTACGGTGCTCCGGCCGGCGCGCTCAACGTGCTGGGCACGCCCCAGCAGGCCGCCTTTCTTGCTGTTGTCCCCGCGACAACTCCAGGCATACAGCGATATGTCGCGCTTGTCGGCTCCAGCTCCGCTCTGGCAACCACTGGCAAGAACCCTGCACTCCTCGCCGGAACCATCGGTCCAAGCAACTTCGTCACTTCCGGGATCCCCACGCCCGCCTCCTTCCAGCCCCTTAACGCACTGACCGGCAACTTTCCGATCTCCGAAAAGACCGAGGTCTACTCCCTTCGCTTTGATCACAAGCTAACCATGAATCAGCAACTGCTCGTACGAGGGAACGTCAGTCCCAGCAACATCACCGGCATCCAGGAATCCGCCGCGAACCAGAACATCGGCGAGAACTCCTTCTCGCGAACCGCTATTCAGACCTTTCACGACTTCGGAATCCTCGGCCAGCACACGTTCCTGGTCGGCTCTAACAAGGTCAATGAGCTCCGTATCCAGTTCTCCCGACATCCCATCCGCTTCGCTCCGCAAAGCACCTCGACTGCCGTCAATATCCCCGGCTTCGCCTACTTCGGTAAGACTCCTTTTTCCACTGTCGATCGCGTCGAGGATCAGACCCAGCTCCAGGACAACTTCACCTACACGCGTGCTGGCCATACCGCGAAAGGTGGCATCGATCTTCGCTACATTCCGATCAATCTAAAGCAGGGCCAGCTCTACGGCGCGGGCGATTACACCTTCTCCGCCCTCAATGCGACCGACATCAGCCCACAGCTCGCCGGCCTCCCCGGCTTCTCTCCCATCCAGGCATAAGGTCTCGGCATACCGCAGTCCTTCGTTCAGGGCATCGGCATCACCGGGTACCGGTATTCTCTTAGAACGCTTGGCGCCTTCCTCGAAGACTCCTGGCGAATAGGCTCTCACGTCACCTTCAACTACGGCATTCGCTACGACGTCGAAAGCCTGCCCACCCAGGGCGCGCTCAACACGAACAGCTACAACGCCGAGCGTGCTTATGGAGTTCGCGAGGGTATCCGCCTTCGGGATCAAAATGTCGTTCCGCGTCTTGGCCTTACCTATGACCCGACCGGCTCTGGCAGGACCGTCCTTCGTGCCAACTACGGCCTCTTCTACGACCGTGCGCCCGGCAACCTCGAAGCTCAGTCCACCACCTTCAATGCAAACTCCGTTCCACTCGTGATCCTCGCCGGCGGCTCGCCCTGTACTGCCGCCAGCACCTTCAGTCCTCTCAATCTGAACGCCACCAATACCTTCCAAGGCTCGCTCTCGAACGCCAACTGTCTTCCGGTGGCCGGCTTGAACTACCTACCCTCGCAGCAGCGCTTCGACCCCAACAACCCGCCTCGGTCTTCGTCAACCAGAACTTCCTCTCCTCCGGATTTCCGCTCGCCATCCTCCCCTCAGGGCTTCCTGCCGATGTCAACTATCACACCCCGTATGTGCAGCAGATCTCGTTCGGCGTCGAGCGTGACCTTGGCCGCAACCTCTCCATCAACATCGCCTACAACAACACGGGAGGACGTCACCTGAATCGCCCGATCAACGTTAATCCCGTCAATCCTTCCCTCCTGGTGAATAACTGGCGAGCCGCAAATGCGGCCGTCAGGGCCGGAACGGCGGGAGTTTTGCCTGGCGGCAACATCGACTCCGTTGCTTCCCCAACATCGAACCCGCTTACGGTCGCCACCGCGTCCGGTACCGCTCCCTGCGGTCTGGGCCCTGCCGGCCCATACGTCGCCCCACCCCTGCTCAACTTCTTCCGTCGTTCCGGCCTTAATAGCTCGCTCGCGCAGTTCCTCTCCGCTCAGGGCGCCGGACAGTGCGTCGCCCTTGCCAGTCAGATCGTGGCTACCGAAGGTCTCGGCGTCGGCGTCCCCGTTCCCTTCGGCGACATGAGCCCAAACCTGACCACCGGTACCTCCAGCTACAACGGACTTTCCGTGAATCTCAAGAAACGCCTGAGCGCCAACTACGAGTTCCTCGTCTCTTATACCTGGTCGCACGCGATCGACGACTCCACCGACGTCGTCTCCACCGCCGATGCTCCGCAGAACAACTTCAACCCCAACGCGGAGCGCGCCACGTCCACGTTTGACCAGCGCCACCGTTTTGTGCTGTCAGGTGTCTACAACTCCGGACACCTCGCCGGTGCGAGCTTCGTTCCCGGCATCTTCTCCGGATTCACCGTTGCTCCGATTATCGAACTTTCCTCCAGCAGGCTCTTCAACATCGTCACGGGCACCGACACTAACTTTGACTTCGATCCGCTAACCGACCGGCCCAATGCGGTCGCCGCAAACAGCGGCCCCACCAACTGCGGCACCGCTCCAGTCGCCTCAAAGTTCTCCCCGACCGGGTATCTCAACGTTCCCTGCTACAGGGATGCGCCGGCCGGCGCAGGCATCGCCAGCAGCGCCTTCAATGGATCGCTCGCCCGCAACACTGGCATCCGGCCCTACACCGTCTTCACCGATCTTCGCATCGCACGCGCATTCAGCTTTTCACACGACTTCGCTCTGCAGATCACGGCCGATGCCTTCAATCTAATTAACAAGAACAACACGCTTGATGTAAATCTGCTCTACACCAACGCCGGCCAAGAGACCGCCTCCTACGATCCTCGGCAGTTCCAGTTCGGCGCTCGGCTTTCTTTTTAGACTGGACGGCTTGGGCCTCGCTAAACTCAGCGACCGATCGAACGAACTGCGTTGCTTGCATCGCGTACAGCTCGGACAACCTCCTCGATCTGCTCTGCCGTGATTCCATCTCCCAGGGTGAATCGCACCGCCGTCTGCGCTATCTCCGGAGCAATCCCCATCCCAACCAGAACATGTGAGGGCCGGTCGCTTCCCGCCGCACACGCCGATCCGCTCGAGCAGACGATGCCGCGCTGCTCAAGCTGCAGCAGCACCGCTTCACCGCTCGTCCAAGGAAAACAGAAGGACGCGCTCCCTGGAAGCCGATGGGTCGGATCTCCCGTGAGTCTCGCGCTCGGCACGGTTCTAAGAACTCCCTCGATCAGCGCATCGCGCAACCCACTCAGCCGTCCCACTCGCCACAAGCGTGAGCTCTCCGCAAGTTGCAGAGCCTTCGCCAAGCCCACCGCAGCCGCTATATTCTCTGTGCCTGACCGGCGGCCCCGCTCCTGCCCGCCGCCATGCACCAAAGGCTCCACCGGCACGCGCCCTCGCACATACAAGGCGCCAACGCCCTTGGGCGCACCAAGTTTGTGTCCGGAAATGGTCAGGGCATCCACACCTAAGGTCTTTACATTCAAGTCGAGCACACCAGCTGCCTGCACTGCATCCGTATGCACCGGCACCTTCCTCGATCCGGCCACGAAAGCAATCTCTTGAATCGGCTCGATCGTCCCTACCTCGTTGTTCGCAAGCATCACCGAACACAACGTCGTCTCCGGCGTGATAGAAGTTCTTACCTGCTCGACTGAAACTCTGCCAAACCCATCCACCGGCAGATACGTGATCTCGAAGCCATGCTGCCTACGCAGATACTCGCAGGACTCCAAAACAGCCTCATGCTCGATCGCCGTGGTGATCACATGTCGTCCTCGGGGCGAGGCAAGCGCGATACCCTTTATTGCGAGATTGTCAGCCTCTGTGCCGCCGGAGGTGAAGGTAACCTCACTCGTTCGACATCCAAGAACCCCCGCGACGGTCTGACGCGCATCAGTAAGCGTTCGCGCCGCAGACTCGCCCAACGTGTGATGGCTTGAGGCATTCCCGAACTCACCCGTCAAAAAGGGCCACATCGCCTCCAGCACCTCGCGTTTGACCTGCGTGGTCGCTGCAGCATCTAGATAGATCATCGATCCTGGCCAGACCGCATATCGAGTCCAAGATCAAGGGACCGAACACTGTGCGTCAGCGCACCGACCGAAATGATGTCTACGCCTGTTTGCGCAATCGCACCGATCGTCGCGAGCGTCACCGACCCGCTCGCCTCAACTAGTGCCCTGCCAGCCACACGCGTAACACCTTGGCGCAGATCGTCAAGCGAGAAGTTGTCGAGCATGATCGTACTCACGTATGCCGCCAAAACCGCTTCAATCTGGTCGGGACGGTCCACCTCCACTTCCAGGTGCGCCGTATGCGGCAACGCCGAACGCACTTCAAGAAGTGCCTCCGTGAGTGTTCGCGTTCCGTCCGCCAGCAGGATAGCCAGATGGTTGTCCTTCGCCATCACTGAGTCCGACAGGGAGAACCGATGGTTGTGCCCTCCACCGCATCGCACTGCATACCGCTCCAACAGCCGAAGCCCCGGTGTGGTCTTGCGCGTATCCACAACACGCGCCTTCGTTCCGGCAACCTCCGCGACATAGCGCGCCGTCAACGTAGCAATACCCGACATTCGCTGCACAAAGTTCAGCGCGATGCGCTCCGCCTGCAGAACCGCCCGTGCCGGCCCATCGATGGCCGCCAACACATCCCCCTTTGCGAAATGATCGCCATCTGCTATGCCGAACGTCGTCACGATCGTCTGGTCCGTGAGCTGCATCGCCGCGCGAAAGACCTCAGCACCACTCAGCACGCCCGGCTCACGCGCCACGAGAACCGCAGACATCTGTGCCGTGGCCGGAATCAGAGTCTGCGAGGTCAGGTCGCCCCATGGAGCATCTTCCAGCAATGCCATCCGAACAACGCTCTCGATGCTATTTGGAGACAAAATCATCAACACGCGACTGCGACCTTTCGCGCAAAGATCAGCTGGTGCTGAAAACTCTCAGAGGTCTCCGGGAAATCCCGTCGGAAATGCGCTCCCCGCGACTCCCGTCGGGCCAGGGCCGAGTTCACTACGGCACGCGCAAGCGTCAGCAGATTCGCCGTCTCACGATCATCGACACCCCTTCCCTTCACCGTCCAGCCCCTGAGTCGCTCTGCCGCGGCTCGCAAGCCGCTCTCCTCCCGGTAAATGCCCGCGCAGTCCCACATCAGCTGCTGCAGTTCGGTGCGCACGAACGCAGATCCGCCATTCTCACTCCCAATCTCCACCGGCAGCACGTCATCACCTTCAACCGACGCTGGCGAGCTCATGCGGAACTCGCTCGTTCGCAAGGGCGAGTCCCTCAGCAGCAGTTGGGCACAGCGCCACGCAAAGACCAGGCTCTCTAGCAGAGAGTTCGACGCCAGCCGATTGGCCCCATGCACCCCTGTGCAGGCCACCTCTCCAACTGCAAACAGCCCAGGTACGGAAGTACGTCCCCAATCGTCGGTTCTCACTCCACCCATCCAGTAGTGTGCCGCCGGAGTCACTGGGATTGGCTCCGTACCCCAGTTGAGCCCGCGGCTCCGGCACGCAGCATCGATCGTCGGGAATCGCTCTGTAAGAAATGCGGACCCAAGAGCTCTCGCATCCAGCATCACCGGCTTTCCACCCTGCTTTGCCATCTGCGCCGCAATGCCCCGTGCAACCACGTCCCTCGGTGCGAGTTCCGCCTTTGAGTGGACCTCCGTCATGAAACGCCGCCCATCGACATCCAGCAGCACCGCCCCATCCCCCCGGACCGCCTCCGAGATCAGGAAGTTTCCTGGCACGGCCAGTGCCGTCGGATGAAACTGATAAAACTCCGCATCAGCAATCTGCGCTCCTGCCCGCAAAGCCAGCGCCACACCATCCCCCGTCGCCACGCTGGGGTTCGTCGTGTGTTTGTAGAGCTGTCCCGCTCCCCCGCTTGCCAGCACTACCGCGTCGGCCTCAAGCCCGCGTTCTCGCCCGTGAAGATCCAGGATCTCCAGCCCGCGCACACGCCCTTCTGTGAGCACCACGTCCAGCGCGAACGTATGCTCCAGCACCTCAATCTTTGCCGCCCGAACCGCACGCACCAGCGCCGTCTCGATCGCCAGGCCGGTCGCATCGCCACCCGCATGCAGAACCCGTGGGCGCGAGTGCGCCGCTTCAAGCCCCCTCGCCAACTCTCCGTTTGCCTGGTCGAATCCCACCCCCAGCTTTATCAGATCGCGAATCCGCTCCGGACCCTCCGTGCACAAAACCTCCACTGCCTCCAATCGACATAGTCCGGCACCCGCCCGCAGGGTGTCAGCCATATGCTCCGCGACACTGTCGTCGTCAAACATCGCCGCGGCAATGCCACCCTGGGCATACCGCGTGTTTCCTTCGGACAGCTTCGACTTGGTGACCAGAGTGACGTTGTGCCTGCGGCTAGTCTCGAGCGCAGCAATCAGGCCAGCGATCCCACTCCCGACAACGATGACTTGGCTCATGCCGTCCTCTCGCCCACGGGAATCGGCTTCGAGGCCAGCATTCGCTCCAGAGCCACGCGCGCAGGCACCGCGACCGCATTTGGAACGACAATACGGTTCAGCACTTCACCCCGGACCAGCGCCTCCAGCACCCATGCCAGGTAGCCCGGATGGATCCGGTACATCGTCGAACAGGGACAGATCACCGGATCCAGACAGAAGATGGTGTGCTCCGGATATTGCCCCGCCAACCGCTGAACTAGGTTAATTTCGGTGCCGATGGCAAACACCTGCCCCGCCTTGGCCGCCGCGACCGCCTTCACAATATAGTCCGTCGACCCCGCCTCGTCCGCCGCGTCGACCACCTCCATCGGGCACTCCGGATGCACAATCACCCGCACACCCGGATACTCCGCCCGTGCCGCATCGATTTGTCCTGTCGTAAATCTCTTATGCACCGAGCAGAAGCCATGCCAAAGAATGACCCGCGCCTCCCGCAGCGCTTCCGCAGTGTTCCCTCCCAGTACCTTTCGCGGATCCCACATCGGCATCTGCTCCGGCGGTACCCCCATCGCCTTCGCCGTATTCCGACCGAGATGCTGGTCGGGAAAGAACAGGACTCGCTGTCCGCGCTCAAAAGCCCACTTCAACACCACCGCCGCGTTTGACGAGGTGCACACGATTCCGCCACGCTCCCCGCAGAACCCCTTCAGCGCGGCAGAGGAGTTCATGTATGTCACCGGGATTACCGGTACCCGGCCCCCGCCGTCCGGCGCCACCCCGTAGATCTCCTCCATTTGCTCCCAGCAATCCATCACGGCGTCGATATCCGCCATGTCCGCCATGGAGCAGCCAGCTGCGAGGTTTGGCAGGATTACCGCTTGTTCGGCTGCAGAAAGCATGTCCGCCGTCTCCGCCATGAAGTGGACTCCGCAGAAGACAATCGCCTCCGCCTTTGGTCGCGTCCGTGCTGCCTGTGCCAGCTGAAACGAATCACCGACGAAGTCGGCGTACTGAATAACCTCGTCACGCTGGTAGAAGTGTCCCAGCACCACTGCCCGGTCCCCGAGTTCTTGCTTTGCCCGACGAATCCGGCCGTCCAACTCCTCCCCTGACATCGTCCGATACCGCCCTGGTAGCTCACCCTGTCGCGGTGCATCGGACGGTAGAAAGTCCCCCATGGAGGCACCCGGACCATAGCTTGGCGGCATCGCATCCAAAACCCATGGACTTTCAGCCAGTTTGGAACTGCAAGTGCTTATAGCCGCTCCACCGGCGGAAGCCTTGGCAGATCGCTCGCGAATTAGAACTAGCTGGATCGCACTATCAACAGAAGTCATGTTTACCTCGCTCAGGCTCGCGCCAGGAGATAGTCGGGTGCCTTGTTGCTAGCCGAACTATAGGACCAAGCTTTCTGCACTGCACCTCTAGTATCGACTGGGCCGACCCTTGTTGTCCTTCGAAACATTAGGTGCTTTCGGCCTCTCGCTTGCTTCAGCACCGCGTATTGGATGGGCTCAAGTGTGTTCAGGACTCTCCTTCAATACACCGCCACACTGCTGTCCCACATCCAGCACCAGCGATCCACCGTTCACAGCCAACGAGTGCAGCCTAAGTGTGTACCCCGTCTTCTCCGCGGATCACGCAACACCCTCCGCATCAACTCCGCCGCATTCACCTTCAATTGCCTCGGCAGCTTGTTCTTGCAAGAAGGAATCAGAAGAAACTAGCTCACGACTCTCGCTGATATGATCAACCTCCTCAGCGTCTCCGGCATAAACTGGGTGACTATGGACCTCTCCGCCCTCAACGAGCACTTCGCCATCCCCGGGACTCTTCGCTTCGAAGAGGCGAATGGCCTCGTGCGAGCCGAAATTACCACTCGCCACGCCGCAGCCACGGTCTACTTTCAGGGAGCCCATCTGACCCATTGGCAGCCCAAAGGACAGGCTCCTGTCCTCTTTCTCAGCCGCGGAACAGACCTCAGTCCCGGTAAGCCGATCCGTGGTGGTGTCCCTATTGCCTTTCCGTGGTTTGCCGCGGATAGCAGACACGACCGGTACAACGGAAAACCTGGCCCAGCGCACGGCTTTGCTCGTATCCAGCCGTGGACACTGGCCTTCGCCGCACTGTCCGGTGACGACCTCCACCTGACCTTCACCCTTGCCCCAACACAGCTGAGCCGCGATCTGGGCTTCGCGCACTTTCGCCTCGCTTACCAGATTACAATCGGTCGCAGTCTCGGCCTGCAACTTACCGTGGTCAACGATGCCGATACCCCGCTCGTCTTCGAAGAGGCTCTGCATACCTACTTTGCGGTCGCAGACGTCCATGAGGTCTCCGTCACCGGTCTCGAACAGACCTCCTACATGGATAAGACCAACAGCATGCAGCAAATGCCTGCGGCGGATGCACCGCTCACCTTCGTGAGTGCCACCGATCGCGTGTATCCGAACACCGCCAGGAGTTGCATCATCCATGACCGCCTCGCCCGGCGGTCTATCACCATCTCGAAGCAGAACTCGGAAACCACGGTCGTTTCAATCCCTGGAAGGAGATGCCGGACCTCGGGCCGGACGAGTGGCATGAGATGCTCTGCGTTGAGACGGCAAACGCCGGTGTCAACGCTGTCACGCTGCCGCCCAGATTAGCCCACACCATGCAGGCGCAGATTACCGTGGAAGGCATCGAAATCTGAATGCTTATACTCGCCTCAGCCTCGCCGCGACGTCGTGAACTGCTCGCGCAAGCAGGCCTTAGATTCACGGTAGAAGCTGCCGATGTGCCCGAAGTTATGGAACCGGACGAGGACGCGGCTACCTTTGTCCTTCGGTTAGCGGAGGCCAAGGCTCAAGCAGTTTGGGCCCGGCGCAACGCCGACAATTCAACAGCATCGATCAGTCTCGATGATCCACTCATTGTCCTCGGAGCGGATACCTGTGTCCTCTGTCAAGGTGAAGTACTCGGCAAGCCGAAAGATCAGGCGGATGCGCGGCGGATGCTCGAACTACTCTCCGGACGAACTCACCAGGTGCTTACCGGCCTTGCCGCCCTTACCGCTACTGAATCCTTCGCTGACATCGAGATCACACAGGTCACCTTCAACGTCATCACCGAGTCTGAACTCGCCCGGTATCTCGCCAGCCAGGAGCCTCTGGACAAAGCCGGAGCTTATGGCATCCAAGGTTATGCCGCTCGTTGGATCCCTCGAATCGAGGGTGACTACTTTAATGTGGTCGGTCTGCCAATCGCGCGAACTGTAGCTCTGATTGACGAAGCCTGCCATAAAGCCGCGGACAGCGCCGAAACAGACCGCATCGACACCACCGGAAGTGGATCGCGTTGATGTCTTGCATAGGGAGTTATTGGCCCGGTCCGCAAGATGCGCAAGGATGATCGATAACACCTAAGGTCTCGCTAGAGTGCTGCGCTCTCCGTGATGCCGGTGTGGTTAAATAGACACAGCCAGCATCGTTCTTCGGGTTGTAATGTAGGTCCGATTAGGAGACCCTCGCTTGCGACCCCAGTTTGAGCAGACAATGTGTGAGCCAGTTGGCTTCAAGGGCGTGGGACTTCATAGCGGGGCGCAGGTTCACATGCGTTTGTTGCCTGCGCCGGCGGGTTCGGGCATCGTGTTCCGGCGGACAGACCTGGATAACTTCGAAATTCCCGCGACTGGCAGAAACGTCGCCAAAGTAAGTTATGCGACGAGTTTGATGAGGGGCAGCGTGCTGATCTCGACGACCGAGCATCTTCTCTCGGCGCTGATCGGGATGGGGGTTGACAATGTCATCATCGAGGTAGACAACCTTGAGGTGCCGATCCTCGACGGCAGCGCTCTGCCTTATGTCCTTTCTTTTGAACAGGTTGGGCTGAAGCAGCAAAGGAGGCGGAGGGAGTTCATTCGAATTCTGAAGGACGTGGAGGTACGGGATAGGACGAAGTTTATTGGTTTGTACCCGGGGGCAGGGTATTCGATTGACTATGAGATCGATTTTCCGGCTCCGATTGGGCGGGCAAAGTTTGTCGGTGAATTAGAGGATGATTACTCGCAGTTGATCGCGCCGGCGCGGACTTTTGGGTTTAAGGAAGATGAGTCCAAGCTTCGCGATATGGGGTTAATCCGTGGTGTTTCAGATGCTTGCGCAATTATTGTGGGTGCGGGTGGCGTGCAGAACGGGCCGCTGCGATTTCCGGACGAGTTTGTGCGGCACAAGGTACTGGACCTGATTGGGGACCTGGCGCTGGCGGGTCGGCGGATCGAGGGCCGGGTGGTCGCGGAGAGGGCTGGCCATGCCATGCATACTGCTCTTGTGCAACGACTTATGCGAGATCGTTCGGCGTGGGAGATTTCCCGGGGACGAGAAGAAGGAGGATCGATGCAGGCTGACGAGATCTCCTCCGCGGTAGCCTGAACCTTTTTTTGGACGTCGTGGCGTAGCGGAAGAGACACGTTTTGGGGCTGTTTTCGAGAGAGAGAAATGCGGCCTTTTCGTGGTGATGGTGTGGTGGGAGCATGGACGGATGGAGATTCCGGACACAGGTCTTGACAAAACAGACGCTACGGAGACCCCTCTTGCCGCGATCGCACTGGGCTCGAATATGAGCTCAGTCTTTGGGGGCCGGGAGGCGAACCTGCGCGAGGCCATCCGGCGGGTGGGAGCGCTGGGCCGTGTTGTTTCGGTGTCTCACTTCCGTGACACGGAGGCGGTGGGAACACTGGAGCAACCCAGGTTCTTGAATGGGGCGATGCTGCTTGAGAGTGGTTTGGAAGCCGTGGAGTTGATGCAGGGCCTCCTGGCGATAGAACTCGCGATGGGACGGGTGCGGGAGAGAGGGGTGGTGAAGGGACCACGGGTCATCGACCTGGACCTGCTGCTCTTTGGGAGCAAGATCATCCTGAAGGGTGAGTTGACGCTGCCTCATCCGGCGATGCACGAACGGAGATTTGTCCTGGAGCCGCTGGCCGAGATTGCGCCTGAGATGAGACATCCAGTGCTGGGCAATACGGTCGCGGAGATGCTGAGCGCACTTGGACCGGCTCCTGAGCAGGGGTCGGTGACGACGCAGCCTTGAGGGCCTGACGGCGACTGGTCTACTTGATGTTGCGGGCGCGGTTGGTCCCATCCGGGGAACGTGGGTACTCCTGTTTCAGCTCGTGGGTCGAAATACAGACATGCTGGCGGCTGCGCCGAATTTCCTTGTACACTTTGCATGCGTTGGCTCGGAGTGGAGTGTTTGTCGGTTGAGCGGCATGGAGCGCTTGTGACCAGCATCTTCCACCTGAGTGGGAAGAGGTCCTGGAGATATGGAATCGACGATTTTAGGTGATGACGCACCGGCGTGTTTGATGGTGTTGTTTGGGGCATCGGGCGATCTGACACAGCGGCTGCTGTTGCCTTCTCTTTACAACCTGGCGGCGGCGCATCTGTTGCCGGACAACTTCGCGATTCTTGGATTTGCGATGGAGGATTGGACGGAGGACAAGTTCCGGGATCATGTGAAGGAGGCTTTGACGCAGTTCTGGGGGAAGGACGCGGCTCCCGAGACGGTGAAGTGGCTGCAGGATCGCTCGTTTTACGAGAAGGGCAACTTCACGGAGCCGGCGGCATTTGATGGGCTGCGGATGAGGATCGAGGAGACGGAGAAGGCACGGAGTACGGGAGGGAACCGGCTGTTTTACCTGGCGGTCGCGCCGAGCTTTATCGCGGGCATCGCGGAGTGCCTTTCGCAGGCGAAGATCTCTTGCGAGGACGGGAAGGAGTGGCGGCGGATCGTGATCGAGAAGCCGTTTGGGCACGATGTGGCTTCGGCGCGGGAGCTGAACGCGGCTCTGGGGAAGGAGTTGAAGGAGGAGCAGATCTACCGGATCGACCATTTTGCCGGAAAGGAGACAGTGCAGGATCTGGCGGTGTTCCGGTTCTCGAATGCGATCTTTGAGCCGATCTGGAACCGGACGAACATCGATAGCGTGGAGATTCTGGCCGCGGAGACGGTAGGGGTGGAGAAGCGGGCGGCGTACTACGAGAGTGCCGGGGCGCTTCGGGACATGGTGCCGAACCACCTGGCGCAGCTGCTGAGCCTGATTGCGATGGAGCCGCCGGTGTCGTTCAGCGCGGATCACATGCGATCCAAGCAGGTGGAGGTGCTGGAGTCGATTGAAGTGATCAAGCCGGACGAGGTGCGAAGGTACGCGGTGCGCGGGCAGTACGGGGCGGGGGAGATT
>JAABUQ010002511.1_pt1 | contig 36063 bp, 39 predicted proteins | sample 5560001 | NCBI WGS metagenome assembly JAABUQ01 (sample SAMN10711888, study PRJNA513371) | rock metagenome | isolation source: Antarctica rocks | place: Antarctica: Victoria Land, Finger Mt nord | collected 2015-12-18
ACCCGTGAGCCGAGCTCAGCTCCTGGTAGGAGTACCCGCTTGCTTCGCTTGGTCGGTGACGACCTGACAATCAGTCCGATCCGTGGCGAGGAACTACCGGAGAGCGTCGAACAACTCCAGGAGCACGTCGCTGTGCGGCTACCTAAGCTCGAACTCGCCGATCTGCTCATCGAAGTCGACGCCTGGACCGTCTTCTCGCGTCGGTTCGAGCACGCCGGTGGCGCCGAGCCACGCACGAAAGATCTGGTCACGCACCTCCACGCCGCCATCTTCGCCCAGGCCTGCAACTTCGGCCTGGGGCAGATGGCTGATATTGCCGAGATCTCGTACCCCAAGCTCGCCTGGTGCGCGACCTGGTACCTGCGCGAGGAGACGCTCAAAGCCGCCATTGCCCAGATCGTCAACTACCAACATCGCCTGGCGCTGGCCCAATTCTGGGGCGGCGGCACGCTCTCCTCGTCAGACGGCCAACGTTTTCCAGTCCTCGTCAAAGCTCGTCACGCCACCACTCTGCCGCGCTACTTCGGCTTCCGCCGGGGGATCACTCACTACACCTGGACCTCAGACCAGTACTCACCGTACGGCACCAGGGTCATTCCGAGCACCGTCCTCGACGCGACATATGAGCTCGACGAGATCCTCGACAACGAGACCGAGCTACCAATTGAGGAGCATACGACCGATACCACGGGCCATACGGTTACATGGACACATGCCTCCCGGAGACCTACTTCGGGTGGGCACCAGGCCCGCGTGTCATGGCGGCCGGAGAGGTGTCGATGCGGGTCCATCGCCGGCACCAGGACGATGGTTCGCTCCTCTCGCATTGATTGATGATGCCGGCAAGTCCGTCGCCGTCGTTTCCGGGTTTCTACGTCATCTCGCGGCTCGGGGATGCTCGCCGAATACGCTCACCGCGTACGCCTACGATCTGCGGCATTTGTGGACTTTTCCTGGCAGAGCAGCAGCTGGCCTGGGACGCGCTCCGTCCGCGTCACGCGCTAGGGCTGCTGGAGTTCCTCCGATCAGTCCCCAGCCGGAGCCCACGGCAGCGGCTCGCGCTGACCTTAGCCACGCTGGATGCGGGCGGACCGAGCGTCCGGCTGTCGCCCACGACGGTGAACCGGGCCCTAGCGGCGATCGCGTCTTTCTACGAGTACACGCTGGTCGCCGGCCTATTTGAGGCCAGCAACCCGATCGAGCGGCGGTCAGATCCCGCACTGGAGACCTTGCCACATGAGGGCTATCCTGTGAGCAACGAGGACCTGGTGCACCTCGCGCCGACGCTCCGAGCCCACGTCAACCCCTACGCCAAGTGCAGCTTTGACGTCGAAGGCGGCATGGCACGCACGGGATTCCGTCCGCTCGGCGAACTGGCAATCACGGCTTCCGCATGGGCCCGCGAACAAAAGGTTGCGGCGTGCCTCTGATCAAAAACCCCCTTCTTCATGCGTATTGGATCGAGTTTGAGGCCTCGCCCACTGGCGGCCAGACCTTTATGACCGTCTACATCGCAGGCGTCGCTCATCACGTGGCGCGGGCAGCCGGCGTGACAGCGTTCACGATCGATGACGCACTGTCGATCGTCGACGACGAGCTGTTTTCCGGAGGACCGCGACCCCCAATTAGTTCTGTCGTCGAAGAGTTGAATTTGGATCGGGTAGCCAAACTCGCTCACCAGGCCGGCCTTCCAAGCTGGCTCGCTGAGGGCGACGCCCGGCTCGCGACGAACTCTTTTTCGCGGAATATGGTTCCCGTTTCGCGAATACCGCCCCATCCGACGCTAGCGACGGAAATTTCTGCGTTGCTATCGCAATGCCGATTAGCGCGGAAGGCCAGCGGGTTGTGGCTGCAGCCCACCCGAATAGATCGGCTCGTTGGTGCTATCGACCGCGCACGCAACATGGCGTACTACACGGCGGCTCAGCTAGTTGACGGAACGTGCGCCATCGGATGGACGTCGCTCACCAGGCCCAGCCGGCCCTGGGTTGAAAAATCGAGCTCCGCGGCCGGGCCGAGAGCTTCGAGCCGCGCGTTCGTACCTACCTCGTCAAGTAGCGCTTCACTCACCCACAGCGTTTCCAGGTCAAGGGTGCTCCGAACGATGGCCACGCGGGCGTCTCGGCCGTGACCGACCGAGTGCAGCCCAACTTGCAGCGCCTGACGATCGGACTCGAGCACGATCGGAATCTTGATCGCGGCCAGGGCACCGGAGATGATGCCGTTGGTGTACATCTTGGTCAGCTCGAGCTTGTCATAAAGTTGGCGAGTGGTGAAGTCGGCGATGCCCACACCCAGGCCATTGCCATCGGACTCTTCGGTCAGGTCGAGCACGGCGATGCGCTCGAAGTTGGGCAGGCGCTCCCCGCCGATGCGGCGCCACATGCCGACCACGTTGTAGTCCATGCCGCTGCCCGAGAGGTTCTTGCCCAGCCAGCCGACCACCAGCAGATGCAGATGGTCGAAAGGGATGCGGGGTAGATACTCGTTGGCGCGCCGCAGGAGCTCGCGGTCAGTGTCCAGAAAACCTGACGCCGGGGTGGCGCGGACCACGGCCAGGTCGTGGGTCGCGTTTTCGACCAGGGCCAGTCCAGCCACGACGTTGCTCCGTTCGAGGGAAAGCGTCGCTGCCAGCGGGATGTACTCGCGCAAGCCGTAAGCGTGGATCTGTTCGGCGCCGGGCCGTTTGCCGAGGCCGATCGCGGTCATCTTGCACAGGCCGCTTTCGATCTCGCCCCGAAACGCGGTATGCGCCTTGACCCGATTGACGACGATGGTGGCGTCGGCCCGCGCGGCGTGGGCGTCGAAGTGCACAGCCGGGCCGCCAGGCAAGCTGCCCAGCTCGAGGGTGTCCATGGTCGCGCGGATCGGCGCACCGACGCTGTCCTCGGTGATGCCGTATTCGGCCAGCACGTGGCGCTGGCCCTCGACGGTCGCGCCGCCGTGGCTGCCCATTGCCGGGACCACAAACGGCTCGGCGCCGGGACACACCTCGCGCACGAACTCCGCGACGGTGCGGATGACCAGCGGAATCTGGGCGATGCCGCGGCTGCCGGCGGTGATGGCAACCGACGCGCCTGGCCGCAGGCGGGCGGCCAGTTCGATCCGCCGCAGCTCGGCGCGCACGGCCGCTGACACGTCCTGGATGCGGTCGCGGGGAAAGACCTGGCGCAGCGGCACAAACCGCGGCAGCGGCAGGGTCGGGTACCCGGTCATGACTGGGTAGAGTGGCGGAGCGTCGGCTGCCGCGTCGTGGCTCGAGCGGCCCGAAGAACGCTTTGAATCTTGTCAGACATAATTCACATTAGATCTATCAAACACCGTCTCACAGCACGTCATGGGTAGAAGCCGCGAGTGAGCGTCGCCTCGGCCACCCGGCTCACCGACAGCATGTACGCCGCTAGCCGCAGGTCGGTGTCCTGCTCAGTCGACGTGCGGTGCACGTCTTCGAACGCTCGCACCATGATCCGCCGCAGCCGCGCGTTGATCTCGTCGATGCTCCAGAAGAACTCTTCGCGGTCCTGGACCCATTCGAAGTAGCTCACCGTCACCCCGCCAGCGTTGCACAGCACGTCCGGGATGACCATGATCCCGCGCTCGCGCAGGATGTCGTCGGCTTCGGGAGTCGTTGGGCCGTTGGCCGCTTCGGCGATGATGCGCGCGCGGATGTGGGCCGCGTTGCGTTCGGTGAGCACCCCCTCGAGCGCGGCTGGGATCAACACGTCGCACTCCAGCTCCAGCAGCTCGGCGTTGGTGACCGCCCGGGTCCGGGGCGCGCCGATGACTGAGCCCGTCTCCTGCTTATGTCGAGTGACCAGCGAAAGATCCAGCCCGTCGCCGTTGAACACGCCGCCGCGGGAGTCGCTCACCGCCACGACTTTGGCACCCAGCTCGCCAATGAAGCGCGCCGCCGATTCGCCAGCGTTGCCGTACCCCTGGACCACCACGCGCGCGGCGTTCAGGTCCAGATCGACCGCTTTGGCCGCCTCCTGGACGGTGTAAATGACGCCCCGCCCGGTGGCCTCCTGGCGGCCTTCGCTGCCGCCGACGCTGACCGGCTTGCCGGTCACGACGCCGGTCACCGAATAGCCCCGGTGCATGGAGTACGTGTCCATCATCCAGGCCATCACTTGAGCATTGGTGTTGACGTCCGGCGCGGGAATGTCGCTGTCCGGACCGATCATGTCGCTGATCTCGGTGGTGAACCGTCGCGTCAGGCGCTCCAGCTCGCGTGCGCTGAGCGCCTTCGGGTCGCAGGTGACTCCGCCTTTGGCGCCGCCGTACGGGATTTTCACACAGGCACACTTCCACGTCATCAACATGGCCAGGGCACGAATCTCGTCGAGGTCGGAGCTGGGATGAAAGCGGATGCCACCTTTGGCCGGACCGCGGGCCAGGTTGTGCCACACGCGATAGCCGGTATACACGCGGCTGGAACCATCGTCGAGCTGCACCGGGAAGTGCACGGTCACCTCGCGCTTGGCGTACCGCAACACGTCGCGCACGCCTGGGCCGAGGTTGAGTTTGTCGGCGGCACGGTCGTACTGTTGCAGGGCGACCTTCCAGGCCGAGCCCATTCCCGAATCGACTGACATATCCGGCGGGCTCAGCAGACCTGTTTCCATCTGCGGCTGGGTCATGCTCGATCGGCGCTCCTCTCCATTGAGGCTGTGCGGATTTTAGCGATCGGCAGCGAGTCGATCGCGTCGGACTGCATCTAGCGAACAGCAAAGCGCTTGAACGGCGCGGCAAAGCGCGTTGGCAGCGAGCCAGTCATCAGCGTGCCCGTTTCCGTGTGTCGCTCGGTTGCCACGGTGCCCTTACGATGGAACAGGTCCACCAGCGCGGCCTGGTCGTACGGGATGCGTACCCGCACCCGCTCATAGCGCCGCTCGAGCATGGCCTCGATCCGCTCGAGCAGCTCAGGCATGTTCCAACCCCGCTCCGCCGAGACGACGACGCTGTTCGAGACGCGCGCCTCGGGCAAGGTTCGCTCCAGCTCTTCAGGTGAGTCCGCCAGGCGGTCGGCCTTGTTGACCACCATCAGCAGCGGCTGCTGGCTTACTCCCAGCTCGGCGAGGACGCTTTCGACGATGCTCGCGCGCTCGGTCGCCCGTTCGGAAGACACGTCCAGGACGTGCAGCAGCAGATCCGCGGATTCCAGCTCTTCGAGCGTGGCCCGAAACGCTGCCACCAACCCTGTCGGCAGCTTGGCGATGAATCCGACGGTATCGCTGAGCAACACGTCGTGGCCGCCCGGCAGGGTCAGCCGCCGGGTGACCGGGTCGAGCGTGGCGAAGAGCTTGTCCTCGGCCAGAGAACCGGCTTGCGTCAGACGGTTGAACAGGGTGCTCTTACCGGCGTTGGTGTAGCCGATCAGAGCGACCACTGGCACGCCGACGCGTTCCCGATTGGAGCGCTGATTGGCGCGATGGATGCGGATGCCTTCGATCTCCTTCTTGAGGGCAACAATGCGCATGCGGGTCAGGCGTCGGTCGATTTCGATCTGGGTCTCGCCAGGACCGCCGCGTACACCGATACCCCCGACCTGACGTTCGAGGTGCGACCAGGCCCGCGTCAGGCGCGGCAGCAAGTACTCGAGGCGGGCTAGCTCGACCTGTGCTCTGCCCTCGTGGGTGCGCGCTCGCTGAGCAAAAATATCCAGAATGAGCAGCGAGCGATCCACGATGCGTCGACCCAGGATCTCTTCCATCGAGCGTTGTGTGTTGGCCGCCAGCTCGTCGTCGACGATGATCAGGTCGGCCTCGGTCTCGACCGCGAGATCGCGCGCCTCGAGGAGCTTGCCTCGGCCGAGGTACGTCTTTGGGTCAGCATGCTCGAGGCGCTGTGCGATGCGGCCAACCACGTGCGCGCCGGCTGTCCGGGCGAGCTCTTCCAGTTCGTCCAGCGATTCGGAGATGGACCAGGGCGCGGAGCCGGTGTCGACCGCAAGCAGGAGCGCTCGTTCGGGCCGGGTGCGGGCGAGTCCATCGGGCCCGCTCCCCGCGCGGCCGTCGACGCTCATGTGCCGAACAGTGTAGCCCCGGGCAGAGCTAACTCCCGCCTTTTCGAACCGCTCGGTCAGGTGCTCAACCCGAAATCGCGCAACGCCTGGTTGAGCGAGGTCTTGCGATCCGTGGAGGCAGTGCGTTGCCCGACGATCAGGGCGCAGCCAACCTGGAATTCGCCAGCTGGATAGGTGCGGGATCGGGTCCCGGGCACGACGACCGAGCGCGCGGGCACGCGGCCATGGTGGGTGGTCGCCTCTGGACCGGTGACGTCGATGATCGGCGTGCTGCTGGTGATCGTGACGTTCGCGCCCAGGACGGCGCCCGCCTCAATCACCGCACCCTCGGTCACGATGCAGCGTGAGCCAATGAAGGCACCATCTTCGACGATCACCGGACGCGCGCCCGGCGGCTCGAGCACGCCGCCGATACCCACGCCACCGGCCAGGTGGACGTCGCGCCCGATCTGGGCGCCGCTGCCAACGGTGGCCCAGGTGTCGACCATGGTGCCGGAGCCGATATGCGCGCCGATATTGACGTAGCTCGGCATCATGATCACGCCTGGCTCGAGAAAGCTGCCATAGCGGGCCACGGCCGGCGGCACGACGCGCACCCCGAGGCCCTGGTAGTCGTGTTTGAGCGGGATCTTGTCGTGGTACTCGAACTGGCCGATCTGCCACGTCTCGAGCTGGCGCAGGCGGAAGTACAGCAGAATGGCCTGCTGGATCCAGGCGTGCACGACCCATTCGCCAGTCTTTTTGTCAGCCAGACGCAGCTCGCCGCGGTCGAGCCCGGCAATCGTCGCCTCGACCGCTTCGCGACTGGCTGGCTCGCTGTCCAGTCGTTTGGGCTCGGCAAACGCCAGTTCCACCAGAGACTGCAGATCCGTACTGATCACGCTCACAAGCTCATCCTCTCCCAGGCCGCGATGGCGCGCTCGATTTCCTGCAGGGTAGGTACCAGCGCCAGGCGAAAGTAGCCTTGGCCGCCTGTGCCGAAGGATTCGCCCGGGCTGACCACGATGCCATGCTCGAGCAAGCGCGCGAAAAACGCTTCCCGGTTCTCGGTGGGTACTTCGACCCACAGGTAGATGGCGCCCTGGCTGCCCGAGACGGCGTAGCCGCGCTCCACCAGAAATGCCACCAGGCGATCGCGTTTGGCGCGAAAGATCGCCCGCCGCTCGGCCACGTGCACGTCGTCCGACCAGGCGGCGGTCGCGGCTGCTTGAACGAAGTTCTGGGAGGCGACGCCAAAGTTCGGACGAGCTCGCTTGAGCGCGGCGATAACCGTGCCATCGCCAGCCACGTAGCCACTGCGATAGCCGGTCATGCCCGAGCGCTTCGAGAGCGATCCGAAGCTGAGCACGCCGGTCTGGGTGACCTGCAAGACCCCGGGCGGAGGGTCGGACTCTGAAAAGTACAGGTCGAGGTAGCAATCGTCGGCGCACAGCAAGATGTCGTACTCGCGCGCTACTTCGACCTGACGGCGGAGATAGTCGAGGTCGACGCTGGCGCCAGTCGGATTGTGGGGATAGTTGATCCAGGCAATGCAGGTCTGCTGGAGCACGTCGCGGCCGAGCGCCTGGAGCTCGAGGCGGTAGCCATTGGCCTCGTCCAGCGAAACGGGATGGGGGACACACTGCGCATAGCGGGCGGAGCCGTCGTAGACGGGGTAGCTCGGCGACGGGTACACGATGCGGCGGCGGTGTTGCTCGTCGGCGGGCACCACGGCCAGGGGCAGGTGGAAAATGGCTTCCTTCGAGCCCGCGGCAGGCAGGACCTGCGTGTCCGGGTCCAGTGTTACGTCAAGCCGCCGGAGGGCCCAGCCGGCGATGGCTTCGCGGAGTTGCCGCTGGCCCACGACGGTCGGGTAGTTCGAGACGGGGTCGAGGGCATCGATCAGCGCCTGGCGAATGAAGGCTGGCGTTGGTTCGTTCGGGTCGCCCACGCCGAAGTCGTAGATCGGCACGCCCCGACTGGCCAGGTCCTCCTTGGCTTTGTCGAGCGCGAGGGTGAAGTAGGCCGTTGCCACCGGCGCTATGGTAGCGCCTGCAGGCGGGCTACCAGCTCGCGACTGAGGCTGATGCTGGCCACCTCTTCGACCGGACCCCGCAACACCAGGCTGCCGTCCGCGTCGATGCGGATGCGCAGCTCGCCGCCAGGCATGGCCGCGGTGACGTCGGTACTGACCAGGCCTAGGCGGTGGCAGGCAGCCACCACCGCGCAGCCTGATGAGCCGGAGGCCTGCGTCTCGCCAGCCCCGCGCTCCCAGATCAACAGCTCGACGCGGTCACGGGCTGGCGCACGTGCGAGCTGGACGTTGGTGCGGTTCGGGAAGGCGGGATGCTGCTCCACCAGCGGGCCAAGGCGACGCAGGTCAGTTACGTCAAGTGCCTGGCGTAGGATAACGCAGTGTGGGTTACCCATCGACACTGCCACTACGGGCACTGTGTCACCGCCTACCTCGATTGTCTTCAGATTCTCGCGAAAGGTCGGCCGGCCCATGTTGACGCTGACTTCCACCGCCCGCCCGCCAACGTCGACAATCTCGACGGCCGCGCTTCCGCCGCGGGTTTCAATGGTGAAGTGGGGCCGTCGCGCCCGGCCGGTGTCGTACAGCCACTTGGCGAAGATACGCAGCCCGTTGCCGCTTTTCTCGGCTTCCGAGCCGTCCGGGTTGAAGATCCGCACGCCCAGGCTACCCTCGAGCACGAGCAGCCCGTCCGAGCCGACGCCCACGTGCCGATCGCACACCAGCCGCACGCGCCCGGGGGTGACCTCAAACGGCAGATCGGCGGGATCGGCAACCAGGTAGTCGTTGCCCAGGCCGTGGCTCTTGGTCAGCACGCCGGCCCGCCGCCACGGTTTCGCCCGCCTCGCTTCGCTCGCTCCGTCCGAGCGTGAGGCGGCGGGTTGGTTTGCAACGGAACGAAACGCACGGGCGGCCGCTGTCCGTCACGTAAACGCTGAACCTGTGCGGCTAAATTCCTGGCCTGGCTGAATGGAGCGGCAGGGCCGGCGGATGCACGCTCCGCTGGGTGCCGAAGCTCCCGCACCACAGGTCTTCTGCTCGCCCGCATCGCTTCGCTCGCTCCCGCTCTCTCAGACATCGGGACTTCCAGAAGTCTTCGTTTTACGTCGAGCGTAGAAGCGGGCGACGCCCTCGGCGCTGACGTATAGGCTTTCGAGCCCAGAGTCAAGCCTGCCCCCAGGCCCTCGGATTCGCCAAACAGTCCACGATCAGGGGACGCCCAACGCCCGGCACCCGCCCACGCCAGCCTGCGTTGCGAGGTGCTCCCGAAGTACCAGGGGGGCCGAAAGGAGCCGCGCGGCGGCGGGGGAGTGTGTGCGGGCACGTGGTGCTACTGGGCCGAGATGACCACTTTGCCGAACTGCTGACCAGCTTCGAGGTGGGCGAACGCGGCGGCGCCTTGTTCCAGCGGGAACACCCGATCGATGGGTGGCCGAAGTTGGTGCGTGTTGACGTCGCGGAGCATGTTTCGGAACTCGTCGTGGTTGCCCATGGTCGAGGTGATCAGCGACAGGTGGCGGAACCACATCCGCGGCAACAGCAGGTCGAGCCTGGGTCCGCTGGTCGCACCGACGGTGAGCACCATGCCTTCGCGGCTGAGCGAGCGCATCGACTCGTCCAGCGTGGCTGGCCCGACCGTATCCACCACCGCCCGCGCCCCGGCCCCGTCCGTCAGCTCCTGCACGGCCTTGGAGAATGCCTCGCTCGGCAGGGCTGCATCTGCGCCGAGGGCAAGGCCGCGCTCGCGCTTGTCGGGGTCCCGCGACGTGACAATGACCCTGAGTCCGTGCGCCTTGCCCAGCAACAGGCTAGCCATGGCCACGCCGCCGCCGATGCCGACCAGCACGAGCCAGTCACCAGCCTGCAAGCCGCCGCGGGTAAAGAGCAATCGCCAGGCTGTCAGCCACGCCAGTGGCAGCGCCGCGGTCTCCTCCCACGACAGGTGCGGCGGTCGCGGATGGCAGTTCGCGGCGGGTACGTTCAGCGCCTCTTGAAGCGTTCCATCAGTCTGCTCGCCCAGGATGGCCATCTTGGGGCAATGCACTTCCTGACCTGCCTGACACGCAGGGCAGCGGCCGCAGGCGACGATCGGATACACGACCACCTCGTCGCCCAGGTGCACGTTTTCGACGCTGTCGCCAACGGCGTCGACCACACCGGCCCCGTCCGATCCAAGGATGGCCGGCAGCGGCCGCTTGGGCAGACCGCGAGTGATGAACACGTCGAGGTGGTTGAGGGCCATGTTGCGGAGACGCACCCGCACCTCATGCGGGCTGGGCGGTTGCTCGGATCGCTCGCCCACTTGCAGCGAGCTCGGGCCGTCGAAGCCCACGAGTTCCAACGCGCGCACCCGGCAAGGGTAAACGGTGTCGGCCACGCGCGTTCGGGTACGTCTGCCCGGCCACGCTCACAGCAACGCGGCTCGCGCCAATCCCAGTCGTCCCATAGCAGCCAATCTGGTGCTTTCGCCGGCAACGCGGACAGGTCGCTTCGCGGGGAGCGCGAGGTGCTCGCCGGGAGCGCGTCTGGCGAACTGCTCTTGGTCTTGACAGTCTATTGTCAATACGACACTCTTGACATGACGACTGCGAACCGCGCGACCGTTCACCTCGCCGTCTACGACACCCTCGCCGACTGGGAAGTCGGCTACGCCATCGCCCATATCAACAAGCCGCTGTGGCACCGCTCGCCCGGCCGCTTCTCGGTCTCGACGGTCGGGATGGGTCGCGAGCCGATCACGACCATGGGCGGCATGCGCGTCGTGCCGGACCTGTCACTGGTCGATCTGGAGCCGGCCGACAGTGCGATGCTGATTCTGCCAGGCAACGACATGTTCGCCACCGACGCATTCGCTCCGTTCGCCGACAAGGCGCGCCAGTTCCTCGGCGCCGCGGTTCCCGTGGCTGCCATCTGCGGCGCCACGGGTGGCCTGGCCCTGGCCGGCCTGCTCGACCACCGGGCCCACACCAGCAACGCTCCCGAGTTCCTGGCCGGCACCGGCTACGCTGGGGGCCACCTGTATCGGCGGGAGCCCGCGGTGACCGACCGCAACCTGATCACCGCCGCGGCCTACGCGCCGGTTGAGTTCGCGCGCGCTATCCTGGCTCGCCTGGAAGTGTTCGAGCCACGCGTGCTCGAGTCCTGGTTCAAGCTCTACGGCCAGCAGGATCCGGCCGGCTTCTTCGAGCTCATGTCCGCCTGACCACCCGCGCCACGATGAACCGCGACCAGGAGTTGCTCAGCGCGGCCGCGTTGATCGCGTTCAAACTCAACGGCCAATTCCTGGACCTGGCCGAGCGGCTCGCTCGGCCGGTCGGCGTCACCGCCGCGTGGTGGCAGGTCCTCGGCGCCGCCCGCCACACGCCTCTGTCCGTGTCGGCCATCGCCCGAGACATGGGCATCACACGCCAGGCCGTGCAGCGGACCGCGAACGTGCTCGTCAGCCGCGGCCTGGCCGCATACGGCGACAATCCAGCCCACCGGCGCGCCAAACTCGTCGCCATCACCCCGGAGGGGCGCGCCGCCATCGCCGCCATCAATCCGCACCACGCCTATCAGGCGCGCCGACTCGCCAGCGTGCTCGAAAGCGACCAGCTCGTCGACACCATCGCCGCCATGACCAGGCTGTCAGACGCACTCGAGAGGCTCGAAAAGTCACCTTGACCGGCGCGAGCGCGGGCGGCCCCGCGAGCGAAGCGGATTTGGTCAGACCCGCTCACAATGAGAGCAGCATGCCCGACGACCTGAATACGGAGCTGCGGCGGCTCGGCGAGCGCACCGACGGCTGGATCCGCGACGCAATGGCGCAGCATCTGTCGCCCACGGCCGCCCGCCTGCGCGCCATGCTCGAGTACCACTTCGGCTGGCGCGACGAACAGTTGAACCCGCTGCGTGTCCCGGCCGCGGCTGGCAAAAAGTTGCGGCCAGGGCTGGTCTTGCTGGTGTGTCAGGCTGTCCGCGGCGAGGTCACCGCGGCCGCCCGCAATGCCGCCGCCGCGGTCGAGCTGATCCACAACTTCTCGTTGATCCACGACGACATCCAGGACCGCAGCCTGCTGCGCCGGCACCGTCGGACCGTGTGGTCGCTGTGGGGCGTGCCCCAGGCCATCAACGCCGGCGACGCACTCTTCTCACTGGCTCAGGTGGTCATGCTGCAGGGTGCCTCGCCACTGGCAGCCCAGATGGCCGCCGAGCTGAACGCGACCGCGCTGCTGCTCGCCGAGGGCCAGTTTCTGGACATCGACCTCCAGGCAGGTGAGTTGCCAGCGAGTCTCGAAACCTATGAAACGATGATCGCCCGCAAGACGGGTGTCCTGTTCGCCTGCGCCTGCCGCCTGGGCGCCATGGCCGGCGGCGCTTCGGAGGCGGCGCGCGAGGCCTACGCCGCCTACGGACTGGCGCTGGGGTTGGCGTTCCAGGAACAGGACGATCTACTCGGCGTGTGGGGCAGCGCCGCGGTAACCGGCAAACCTGAGGCCGCCGACGTCGTGGAGCGCAAGCGCGGACTGCCGGCGGCCATGGCGCTCGCCCTGGCCGACGCGCCCGAGTGGCTGCGGCTGGCGTACGACGAGGGCGGTGGCACGATGCCACCTGACACGATCGCGCGCGTGATTGCCCACTTCGACCAGCTCGATCTGCGGACGGCGATCGAGGCGCGGGTCGAGCGCCGATATGGCAGCGCGCTCGACCGCCTGGCCGCCGCCGGTGCGCGCGAGCCGGCGCTCGGCTACCTGGCCGCGATCTGCGATGCGCTGGTGTCTCGGCGCGCGTGATCAGCGTCGGCGAGGGGTTCGTGGAGTCGCACCAGGATCTCGTTGGTGATGAGCTGGTGCTCGTCGGCCACCCGCAGACGCTGGTGGTCACACTCGAGCAGGCCCATGGAGATCAGCCACGCGCCCGTTTCGCCCAACACGTGCAGCAGCTCAACGCCGAACCGTTCACGAAACGCAGCTAGGGCAACCCCTTCGCGCAGGCGCAGGCCCAGGGTCAGAAAATCGAGCAGCTGAGTTGTGCGATCGGGACGCTCGTCCTCGACGCACGCGGCTCGGCCGCCGCGGTCCACCGAGGCGATGTAGCGCTCGAGCGCGGGGGTGTTTTTCCAGCGCCGCCCGCCATACGACGACGCGGCGCCGGCCCCGACACCGATCCAGCTGCCGTCGCGCCAGTAAGTGAGATTATGTCGAGACGCCCGGCCCGGGCGAGCCCAGTTCGAGATCTCGTACTGGAGGTAGCCGGCCCGTTCCAGGCGCGCGCGTGTGGTCGCGTACATCTCGGCCAGGTCGTCGTCGACGGGCAGTACGAGCCGGCCAGCGGCGACGTCGCGGCCCATGGGCACGCGCTCGTCGAGCGTGAGCAGGTAGCACGACAGGTGGTCGGGCTCGAGAGCGACGGCCTGGTCCAGCGTGGCTTGCCAGTGGCTGAGAGGCTGAGCCGGCAGCCCGAACATGAAGTCCAGGTTGAAGCTGAAGCCAGCCTGGCCGGCCCAGCTGGCGGCCTGGCGGGCCTGGGCGCTGTCGTGCCGCCGCCCCAGGAGTTTCAGGAACGCGTCGTCGAGGCTCTGGATGCCGAAGCTGAGTCGGTTGGCGCCGAGGGCTCGAAACGCGCGCAGCTTGTCGAGGTCGGCGTCGCCCGGGTTGCACTCGAGGGTGATCTCGGCGTCCGGCCGGACCCGGAACGTCCGCCGCGCCGCACTGAGCACTTGCTCAACTTGCTGAGCGCTCATTAGACTGGGCGTGCCGCCGCCGAAGAAGATGCTGTGCACCTCGTCGCTGGCGGCGGCGTACTGCTCGAGCTCCCGCTCCACGGCCTGCAGGTACACGTCGATGCGGTTGAACCCTGTCGCCTGGCGATCGAAGTCGCAGTACGGGCAGATCGACAGGCAGAACGGGAAGTGGACGTATACGGCTACGCTCTCAGCCATCCCCGATCACCCATCCCCCGATCACCCATCAGCCACGAGCTTTCAGCAGCGATTCGCCAGCTGCGTTCCCTCATCAGGACGTTTCACCAGCTGGGCTGCCATCGGCACAGTTTACGGGCGCCGAAACGGTAAGCTTCACACTTACTGACCTCTGATGCTGATCGCTGACTGCTCGATAGCTGGCTGCTGGTAGCTGAGCCCTCGAATGAAACGGAGCATGATGTGCGGCGACGTCCGCGCCCAACACGTTGGCCAGACGGTTGTGCTGCAGGGCTGGGTGCATACCCTGCGCGACCACGGCGGGTTGATCTTCGTCGACCTGCGCGACCGCGCCGGGCTAGTCCAGGTGGTCGTCAATCCCAACACCGCACCCGACGCGTTCGCGGTCGCCTCGGGGCTGCACGACGAGTACGTGGTCGAAGTGCATGGCCGTGTGCAACCCCGCCCGGCTGGCAGCGAGAACCCGCGCATTCCCTCGGGCGAGATCGAGGTCCACGCGGACCAGGTCGTGGTATTGAACGCGTGTTTGCCACTCCCGTTTCCGGTGGCCGAGGAGGCCCAGGTTGACGAGCGGCTGCGCCTGCAGTACCGCTACATCGACTTGCGACGGCCGCGCATGGCCGGAAACCTCCTGCTGCGCCACCGGGTGGTCAAGTTCATCCGAGACTTCCTCGATACGCGAGGCTTTCTCGAGATCGACACGCCCATTCTGGCCAACCCCACGCCTGAGGGCGCGCGCGACTACCTGGTGCCGAGCCGACTCCACTCGGGCAGCTTCTACGCCTTGCCGCAGAGCCCGCAGCAGTTCAAGCAGCTGTGCATGGTGGCCGGCGTGGACCGTTATTTTCAGATTGCACGCTGCTTCAGAGACGAAGACCTGCGGGCGAATCGTCAGCCTGAGTTCACCCAGCTCGACCTCGAGATGTCGTTCGTGGAGCAGGAAGACGTCCTCCAGGTGTGCGAGGCGCTGTTCACTGCGCTCACCGAATCGCTGTCTTCCAAGCGCGTCCTGAACAAACCCTGGCCGCGGATTACCTGGCAGGAGGCCATGGACCGCTACGGCTCGGACAAGCCCGACCTGCGCTACGACCTGCCCATCGTCGACGTTTCAGACATCCTGGCCAGTAGCAGCTTCCAGGTGTTTTCTGGCGCCATCCAGGGTGGTGGCGTGGTGCGGGGTCTGCGGGCGCCAGGCGCGGCCAGCTTCACCCGCCGCCAGATCGACGAGCTGACCGAGTTTGCCAGGGCAAACGGTGCACGTGGGCTGGCCTGGGCGGCCCTGGGGACGAGTGAGCCGCGTTCTTCGTTCGGCAAATTTCTGGCCGACGACGAGCTGCAGCGACTCTGGGGGCGTCTCGGAGCGGGCGAGGGTGACCTGGTGCTGCTGGTGGCCGACACGCTCGAGGTCGCGCGGGCGAGCCTCGGCGCGCTGCGGCGGGAGCTGGCCAAACGCCTGGACCTCATCCCGGCCGACGTCATGGCCTGGGCATTTGTCGTTGAGTTCCCGTGGTTCGAGCGCGACGAAGCCACCGGCCGCCTGACGTTCATGCACCATCCGTTCACGATGCCCCACGACGACGACCTGGCGCTGCTGGATACCGACCCGATCCGCGTGCGAGCCAAGGCCTACGACGTCGTCGCCAACGGCGAGGAGCTGGCTAGCGGCAGCATTCGCGTGCATCGGGCTGACATTCAGTCGCGGTTGTTCGAGCTGCTCGGCTACTCGCCCGAGCGCATCGAGTCCAACTTTGGGCACATCCTGCGCGCGTTCCAGTACGGCGCACCGCCGCACGGAGGGATCGCGCCTGGGATCGACCGCGTGGTCAGCATGCTGGCCGACGAAGACAACATCCGCGAAGTGATCCCCTTTCCCAAGAACCAGAGCGCGCAGGACTTGATGATGGGCGCGCCCACCCGCGTGTCGGCTGAACAGCTGAAAGATCTGCACATCGGCCTGGTCGAACCGGCCCCAGTCAACACCCGGTAGCAATCGTCAGGCTGCTGTTAATATTCGGCCAAGCCATCTGTATGTATCAACCTGTCCCCGACAAGCCCGACTTCCCGGCGCTCGAGCGCCGCATCCTCGACTTCTGGGAACAGACGCGTGCTTTCGAAACGTTGCGCGAGAAGCTCGCCGATTCCCAGAAGCGGTTCTCGTTCATCGATGGGCCGATCACGGCCAACAACCCGATGGGTGTCCACCACGCCTGGGGCAGGACGTATAAGGACCTGTATCAGCGCTACAAGGCCATGACCGGCCACAACCAGCGCTGGCAAAACGGCTTCGACTGCCAGGGACTGTGGGTCGAAGTCGAGGTCGAACGCGAGCTCGGTTTCACCAGCAAGCGCGACATCGAACGGTACGGCATCGCCGAGTTCGTACAACGCTGCAAAGACCGTGTGCTGAAGTTTGCCCGCGTTATCAGCGAGCAAAGTATTCGTCTTGGCCAGTGGATGGACTGGGGCGAGTCGTACTTCACGATGTCCGACGAGAACAACTACACCATCTGGCGGGTCATCAAGAACTGTCACGAGCGCGGCTGGCTGTATCGCGGCCACGACGTGATGCCGTGGTGCCCGCGCTGTGGCACCGGGCTCAGCCACATGGAGATAGAGACCGAGGGGTACACCGAAGTCACGCACACCAGCCCGTTCGTGCGCTTCCCCTTGCTCGACCATCCCGGCGAGAGCCTGCTGATCTGGACGACCACGCCCTGGACGCTCGCTGCAAACGTGGCGGCGGCGGTGCATCCGGATCTGGTCTACGCGCGCGCCCGCAAGGGTGACGAGGTCCTGATCCTGGCTGAACCTCTGGTCAAGACGGTGCTCGGCGAGGGTTGGGAGGATGTCCAGCATCTGCGCGGGTCTGAGCTGGTCGGCTGGCGCTACACCGGCCCGTTCGACGAGCTGCCTGCCGCCCAGGGCATCGAGCACCGTGTGCTTCCCTGGACGGAGGTCAGCCCGGAAGAGGGCACAGGCATCGTTCACATCGCTCCTGGTTGTGGCGAAGATGATTTTCTGCTCGGCAAAGAGTTCGGGTTGCCTACGCTTGCGCCGCTCGACGAAAACGGCGTCTACCTTGCCGGTTTCGACTGGCTGACGGGTCGATCCGTCGACGAGGTCGTGCCCCTGGTCATCGACAACCTGCGTCAGAAGGGTGTGTTGTTCCGCGCTCAGCAGTACCGGCACAGCTACCCTCACTGCTGGCGCTGCGGCACGGAGCTGGTCTTCCGACTGGTGGACGAGTGGTACATCAGCATGGACAAGCTGCGCGAGATGATGATGCAGGTCACCGGCCAGATCCGCTGGATCCCCGAGTTCGGCATGGAGCGCGAGCTGGACTGGCTGCGCAACATGCACGACTGGATGATCTCCAAGAAACGCTACTGGGGGCTGGCGCTGCCGATCTGGTACTGCGAGGACTGCAAGCGCACCGAAGTCGTCGGCGGACGCGACGAACTGGAGGCACGCGCTGTCGAAGGCTTCGCCGAGTTCGAGGGGCATTCGCCCCACCGACCGTTCGTCGACGGCGTCAAAATCGCCTGCGGGGGTTGCCAGAAGCCGATCAGCCGAATACCGGATGTCGGGAACCCGTGGCTGGATGCTGGCATCGTGCCGTTCTCGACGCTGCACTATGCCACCGACGCCGAGTACTGGCGCCGCTGGTTCCCGGCCGACTTCATCACCGAAAGCTTTCCGGGGCAGTACCGCAACTGGTTCTACTCACTGCTGGTCATGAGCACCGTGCTCGAGGATCGACCCCCGTTCAATACGGTGCTCGGTCACGGCACGGTCCGCGGCGAAGACGGCAACGCGATGCACAAGAGTGCCGGCAACTCGATCGACTTCAACGCTGCAGCCGAGCGCGCAGGAGCCGACGTGATGCGCTGGATCTTTTGTCTGCAGAATCCAGCCGCGAACGTCAACTTCGGCTGGAAGACCACCGACGAAACCAGGCGCAGGCTCCTGAAGCTGTGGGACAGCTACAAGTTCTTCGTGATCTACGCCATCGCCGAACGGTGGCACCCCGGAGCATCCGAAGGAAGAGCCGAACGCAGTGAGATGGATCGCTGGCTGCTGTCGCGGCTCAACACCCTGGTGGCAACCGTGCGCGAGCGTCTTGACGACTTCGACGCCATGGATGCGTCCCGAGCTGTAGAGGGCTTCTTCGACGACCTGAGCAACTGGTACATCCGCCGCAGCCGCTCTCGATTCTGGGCACCCGGCAGCCAGGCCGATCCAGCCGCGCTGGCGACGCTGCAAGAGGCGCTGGTCACCCTCACGACCCTGCTCGCCCCGTTCATGCCATTTCTGGCCGAGGAGCTGTACCAGAATCTGGTGCACGGAGTCGATCCGAGCGCGCCGACAAGCGTGCATCACTGCTCCTATCCGGCTGTCGACGACAACCTGCGCGACCAGGAGCTCGAGCGGCTCATGGACCTGACCCGTGTGGTGGCCGGCCTGGGCAACGCTGCCCGCAAGGGTGCTGGCATTCGGTCGCGTCAGCCGTTGCCGGCCTTGCGCGTGGCCGGCGGGTCGACCTTCCGCGAATTGCCGGACTGGTCCAGCGCACTGATTCAGGATGAGCTGAACGTCAAGCGCGTCGAGTACGTGGAGCAATTGGGCGAAGCCGTTCGACAGCGTGCCGAAGCGAACCCAAAGCTGCTCGGGCCCAAGTACGGCAAGGGCTACCCGCGCATCCGCACGGCCTTGCAGGAGGGGCGCTTCTCCATCGTCGACGGCCGTGTCCGGGGTGAGGGATTCGATCTCGATCCCAGCGAGGTCACCATCTCGCTGGAGCTCGCGCCGGGGATCGCCGCGGCCGCCGATCGGGGGGTTGTGGTGGTGCTCGATACGTCGCTCAGTCCTGAGCTGGTGGGCGAGGGACGCGCGCGTGAAGTGGTGCGCCTGATCCAGGATGCCCGCAAACTGGCTGGCTTCGACGTTTCCGACCGCATCAGCGTCCGCTACTCCGCCACCGACGACGTTGTTTCAGACGCGCTCGAGCAGCATGCTGCTTATATCCGACGCGAAACCCTGGCGACCCGGCTCGAGCCTGGCCTCGAGATGGGCGACGGCTGGCACCGCCACGAGGACGAGATCGACGGCTTGCCCGTGGCTGTAGCCGTGCACCGCGAACAGCCGGCATGAACGCGGTCGATCCAGCGATCGAGGTCCAGCCGGCGCGGGCGCGCAGCTTCCCGGCCCGCGGCCTCCTCTTTCTGGGTCTGGCGGTGCTGGTGGTGCTGCTGGATCAGAGCACCAAACGCCTGGCCGAAGAACGATTGGACCGGACCGGTATCCGTTCGGTGCCGCTGCCAATCGCCGGCGACTACTTGCGGTTCACGTATGTGGAAAACCGCGGCGCCGCCTTCGGCTTGCTCCAGGATCAGACAATCTTCTTCGTGTTCGTCGGCATCGTCGTCGTCGGCGTGATCGCCGCCAGCTATCGGTACCTGCCGCGGTCCGGCTTCCTGGTTCACCTCGCACTCGGTTTGCAGCTCGGCGGGGCTGTCGGCAACCTGATCGATCGGATTCGACAGGGATACGTCGTGGATTTCGTCGACTTCGGATACCGCTCGAACTGGTGGCCGGTGTTCAACGTGGCGGACTCTGCGATCCTGCTCGGGGTTGCGTTACTCGCGCTCAACGCGCTTTCGCCAGCGCCGGCGGCAAAGTCAGAAAATGCCCAACATGGAAGCGGTTGACGTTCGCGGCGAAGAAGTGATCCGCTTTCTCAAACTGCCTGGCGAGCGCACCGTCACCGTGCCGCCACTGGCAGCCGGCGATCGGCTCGACGGCTTTCTGCAGCGGCATGGCGGCGAGCCAGGTCGGTCTCGATCGGAGTGGCAGCGTCTGATTGGACTGGAGGCCGTGCGTTTGAATGGGCAGCCCAGTAAACCGGGTCAGCGGGTGATCCCTGGAGATCAGGTGTTGATTTCGGCCGCTTCGCCACCGACCGACCTCCCGCCGTCGGATGACGTGCCCTTCCAGGTGGTGTTCGAGGACCCGTCGATGATCGTCATCGACAAGCCAGCCGGTGTAGTCGTACACCCCGCCCCAGGCAACGAACGTGGCACGCTGGTCAACGGCCTCCTGGCCCGCTTCCCCGAGCTGCGCGACCAGGAGGCTGACCTGCGACCTGGCATCGTCCACCGCCTGGACAAGGACACGTCAGGGTTGATGGTGGTCGGCCGAACGCTGTTGGCCACGACCAACCTCCAGCACCAGATGCAGGCCCGCACGACGGAAAAGCGCTATCTGCTGCTGGTCCGCGGCAACATAGCCGAGGACGAGGGGCTCATCGACGCGCCAATTGCCCGCGACCAGCGCAATCGACAGCGGATGGCGGTGCGCGCCGGCGGTCGAGGCGCACAGACCCGCTTTTTTGTCCTCGAGCGGTTTGGCGACTGGACGCTCGTCGACGCGCTCTTGCTGACCGGTCGCACCCACCAGCTTCGGGTGCACTTCATCTCGATTGGCCATCCGGTGGCTGGCGACACGACGTACGGATCCAATCGGCGACCGCCTGGCCTCGAGCGGCAGTTCGTGCATGCCCGCTTGTTGCGGCTTCGATCGCCGTACGACGGCCGCGAGCTTGTCTTTGAAGCCGGTCTGCCGCCCGACCTTGCCGAGACCCTGGATCGGCTGCGGCGCCGGGGCGCGCGGCCAGCCTGAGGCTCGACAGACGATAATCCCTGCGTTGAGCCCAGAACCCCTACCCGAGGCATCGATTCGCGTCCGCATCGCGCCCTCGCCCACGGGCGACCCGCACGTGGGGACTGCGTATGTCGCCTTGTTCAACGTCGCGCTGGCGCGCCAGCGCGGCGGCAAGTTCGTGTTGCGGATCGAGGACACGGATCGGGGCAGATACGTCGAAAACAGCGAGAGCCAGATCTTCGACACGTTGCACTGGCTGGGACTCGACTGGGACGAGGGCCCGGATATCGGCGGACCGGTGGGTCCCTACCGTCAGTCTGAGCGACTACCGCTGTACAGGACCGTCGCCGAGAGACTGGTCGAGCTCGGCTATGCGTATGCCTGCTGGTGCACGACCGAGCGGCTCGAGCAGATGCGGGCCGAGCAGACGGCGAACAAACGCCCGCCCGGGTACGACAGACTGTGCTTGAAGCTCACTCGGGAGCAGCGCGCTCAGTTGCCTGGCTTCGACAGCCAGCCGGTCATCCGCATGCTGATCCCAGACCACGACGTGCCACTGTCGTTCGACGACCTGATTCGTGGATCGACGAATGCGCCCATGCCAGACGATCAGGTCATCCTCAAACGCGACGGCTTCCCGACTTACCACCTGGCGGTTGTCGTCGACGATCACGAAATGGGCATTACCCACGTGCTGCGGGCCGAGGAATGGATCAGCTCGATGCCCAAGCAGCTGCTGCTGTATCGGTTCATGGGCTGGCAGGCGCCGAAGTTCGCCCATTTGCCGCTGCTGCGCAACCGCGACCGGTCGAAGATCAGCAAGCGCAAGAATCCAGCCGCCCGGCTGCTATGGTTCCGCGAAGAAGGGTTCTTGCCCGAGGCGTTGGTCAACTTCCTGGCTCTACAGGGCTGGAGCATGGCCGACGGACGCGAGATCTTCTCGTTCGACGACATCGTCTCCAACTTCGACGTCGAGCGGTTCAGCCCGGTTGGCCCGATCTTCGACGTGGACAAGCTGGAGTGGATGAACGGCAAGTACATCGAGGCGCTGGACGACGACGAGTTCCTGCGGCGGGCGGCGCCCTTCCTGCCCGCGCCCGGGGACACACAGTCGCTGCGGATCCTTGCACCCACCTCAAAACACGCGTCAAGCGGCTGAAGGAGGTGTGCGAGCAGCTCGACTTCCTGTACTCAGGCAAACTCGACCTCGATCGCGCAATGCTGGTTGGTCAGGGCGGCATAGCGCCGACGGCCGCCGATTCACTGCTAGCGGCGGAGACCGTGCTCGACAGGCTCGAGGAATTCTCCGTGGACGGAGTCAAAGAGGCGCTCGAGGCCGAGCAAGCACGCCGTGGCTGGAAGCCAAAGCCGTTGTTTATGCCCATCCGCGTAGCCATCAGCGGCAAGGCGCACACCCCGCCGCTGTTCCCGATGCTGGCGGCCCTGGGCAAACCCCGCAGTCTGACGCGGCTGCGGGATGCGATCGACCTTCTGGCGACGGGCGGCTAGATCAGTCGTTGCCGCCTTCGGGCTGCTGGCTCTGGAAGTAGGCCTCGATCAAGGCTATCGACTGCGTGTCGAGCTGGGCGAACGCGGAGGACTCGGCAGCGGCTCGGGCGACCATTGCTTTGTTGAACCATTTGGGATCGTTGGTCACGACCTCATCGGTATACGAGCCGGCGACGACGTCCTGGTACACAGCTGGCACGAGCGCCAGCGCGTGAGCGCGCCAGTTGTTAATGGCGTCGGACGTGCTTGGGTCGGCAGCGGGCGTGGGCGCAGCGTGGGCAGCGAGTGGGCCAAAGGCGGCGATGAGGGCGCCGGACGCGAGAAGCATTCGGAGGCGGTGGACGGACATGGGCTAGTCTCCTTGGGGAAGTCCATTGCTGCCGTGCAGTCGTGGGCTCGTAGTAACCATCGACCCATGTCGGCGGGGTAATAGACCGGACAAGCTCTGCCGTATGAGGAATGTGTGAGTTTCGGGCGGTTGTGACGCGATCCCCTGGTGCAGGTTCAGGTGGATCTCGCGCCGGGTGGGGCTGGCCCGGCAGATCTTGCTCGGACCAGCCCGCCGGACGATCAGTACTCGCCCTGGAAATCGCCCTGCTGTTGTACGTCAGGGCCGGTATCCGGCTCGGTCGAGGCTGGCTCGACCGCTTCTGGAGTGGGGTTCATGGTCGCTCCTCCTTTCTCTACGGATTGGATCCGGCTCGCTGGCTGATCCACAGTCATCTTGACGACCGTGTCTGAATGCCACGTGAAATCATCGGCCCCAGGGATATGGATTTCCGTTCATGTTGCCTTCACGTGCGTGTTGCACCCTGCTGGCGAGGCGACCGACGCGGCCGTCCTCGAACGACCCTGACGGAGGATGCGATGCTACGCAAAACGAAGGAGCAGATCTTGTTCAAGCCCGTTGTCTCTGGGGGCGCCGCGGCTGGCGCACTCACGGCTGCCTATCTTGTCGGCAGCATCAGTATGGGTGGCGTGTTCGCCCAGACGACTCCAACGCCCAGCCCCACGACCATCGCTACGCCCAGTGCGACGGCCACAACCGCAACGCAGACGGGTGAGCAGGCCGACACGGCCAGTGAGGCAAGCGAAGCGGCAGCGTTGGCGAGCCAGGCCAAGATCACCGCGGACCAGGCCAGAGCCGCGGCCCTGGCCAAGTATCCCGGGGCGACCGTCGGCGCGACGATCCAGCTCGATCACGAGAACGGTGTCGTCGCTTACAGCGTCCACCTCACCGATACCGCGGGCACGCGCCAGGACGTGAGCGTCGACGCGACCAGCGGCACGGTGCTCGCGGCCCAGGCCGACGACACTGAAGCGCCTGGTGCTCCAGAGGGCCCTGAAACCGGCGACTGACTTCGAGCCGAAAGCCTGCGGGCGGGAGGTGCCTCCTCCCCACCCGCAGGCTCCCGAGCCGCGTCTACGCCAGCCGCGTCTATGCCAGCTGCGATCGCACGGCGCAGCGGCTCAGCTTGAACCGGTTCTTCCCGTTCATGCGCTTGGTGCGGGCTGACCCGCGAGGAATGCAACGGCGGAGTCGACCATCGCTGGCGTGAGCGCGTGCGGAACATCGGGAAAGACCGCCAGCTCCGTCGTTACGTTCAGCGCACCGAGCGCCGCGACAAAGGCGCGTGCCCGATCCAGGCGGTCGTCGCCCTGGCACGCGTCGAACTGACGCGGCACGTCCGCCGGGTTCGTGTCGTTGTTGCCGACACCGACCCAGAAATGTACGGACCGCAATTGTGAAGGCGCGAACGTCTGCCCAACGGTAGCGGGGAAGTCGGCTACGCCGAATGGGAACAGCAACGGCGCGCCGTCGGGCGTGGCCGTCTGGGGCAATGTGTAGGAACCCGCTGAGGCGGCGGCGACCGCAAGGGTGTGCTCCGGGTAAGCTTCCGCAAAGCGGTGTGCGAGCTGGGCGCCGCGCGAGAAACCCAGCAGCAGGACAGCCGAGTCGAGCGGCTGGTTGGTCTTGGCCGGCAGCTGCGCGAGATAGCCAGACAACCAGTTGATGAGCATCGCGTCCTCGTGCGCCACCTGGACCGGGTCCATCCAGTCGCCGTACAGGATGGTCGGGGCAACCAGCACCCAACCGGATCGATCGGCAGCAGCCGCAAGGTCGCTCGCGAATGTGTCGCCGCGGCCGCCAATACCGTGCAGGGCAACCAGCATGCGGAGCGGCTGTCACGGCACCCCGGTTTGCGGAAGACGCACGTACACGGAGCTCACCACCGTCGGAAGTGCCGCCGGAAGCGGCGCCGCGGGCGCGTGCGTCGGGCTGACGAAGCCGAAGAGCAGGAACACCGCCAGGCCGACTGCGCCGCCGGTCAATCTCACCCCCAAACTGGCACGTGGCGAAACGAACGTGCGGCCGGCATGCTTCGAATGTTGCACACTCCAGATGAATGGTTGATGAGTCGTGCGCGGGCGTACTGCACCTCGCTCAGGCGTGCACCAGCACTGGCGTGCCAAGCGCGGCCCAGCCCCACATGAACTGCGCGTCAGCCGAGAGGAGTCCAGCCCAACCGTGGCTGGATGGAATGCCGAACTGGTCGGCCGGCTTCCAGTAGTTTTCGTGGAGCGCCTTGCCGTCACTGCTGAAGTACTGTGTCCACCGCACGTGGGGAACGGTGTAGGAGGCGGTCTGCCCGCTGTTACCAACAACCCCGGCGGAGGTCATCGTCTCGCTCGCGACGCGGCGGAGGATGACATACGTACCCGGAGTCGTCTCGAAGCCGGGCCGGCTGGTGGAGGTTCGCGCGGTGCGCACCAGAGCCCGGCCGTCGTACGCCATCACGACCTGTTGGATCAGGTTGACGTCGATCCAGCGTCCGCCAGTGGGCGCGTCGGGGGGCACTGCCGGCACACTCGGGAGGTGCAGGGTTTCAATCTGTTGCCGCGCATGGACGCACTGAGCAACGTCATGCTGCCCATGGTCTACGCGGGCGTACCCTCGCGCTGGTCGGCAGCAACGCGCCCAGGCGGCGCGGCAAGCGGTGGGCCTCGACGAGCGACAGCATCATCGGCCGAACGAATTGTCTGGCGGTCAGCAGCAGCGTGTGGCCATCGCCCGAGCGCTGGTCAACGCGCCGAGCCTGATCCTCGCCGATGAGCCAACGGGCAATCTCGATTCCCGCCCCAGCGTGAAAATCATGGCCATCCTCCAACGTCTCAACCGGCCGGTGCGACGATCGTCCTGGTGACGCACGAGCCGGATGTATGACGCCACGAGCGGGACGACCCAGCCTGTGCCATTCGGCGAGTACCTGAAGGCCATCCTGAGTGGGCACAAACTGCCGGCGGATGTGGCGGTCGAAGCGGCATCGTCGCCGCTCCTGCACGCTGGCCTGCTGACCAGCACGAATCTCACCGGCGCGTTCGTACCGGACGCCACCTGAGCGCCCGTGAGCACCAGCGTGTTGTCACGTCTCGCTTGTCCGCTCGCCCATCAGGTGGAGCTTCAAGAATTCGACTGCCATGGGATACGCCGTCAGTTTGTTCTTGAGCTTGGCGATCTGGTGCCCCTCATCTTCCAGACGGAGGAACTCGACGGTTCGTCCCAGCGAGCGGAGACGGCTCACCATCTGTTCGGCCTCGCCGATCGGAACCCGCGGATCGTTGGCGCCGTGGATGACCAGCAGGGGCGCTCGGATCCGCTCGACCTGTCTGATCGGCGAGATCTCTTCGAGAAAGTCGCGATCTCGCTCCAGGCTGCCGTACTCTGCTTCGCGCAGGTGACGTCGCCAGGGTCCAGTGTTTTCCAGGAAGGTGACGAAATTGGCGATGCCGACCAGATCCACACCAGCCGCCCACAGGTCAGGGTAGGTGGTCAGCGCAGCCAGGACCATGAACCCGCCGTAGCTGCCGCCGTAGACGGCGATGCGCTTCGCGTCCGCGCGACCGGTCTGGCGCAGCCATGTGACGGCATGCGCCAGGTCGGTTACGGAATCCATGCGCTTCCGCACGTCGTCCAGGTGCACATAGGTCCGCCCGTAGCCTGAGCTCCCGCGTACGTTGGGGGCCAGCACGGCGAAACCGGCTTCGACCAGGCCCTGAACGACTGGCTGAAACGTCGGTCGATACTGGCTCTCGGGTCCGCCGTGCACGAAAACGACGCACGGCGCGGGCGCGTGGCCGCCGGGCGCTGGGTAAAACAGGGCCGGAATCTGGCGGCCGTCAAAGGTTGGGTACTGAATGTGCTCGGGCTCCGGCAGCTGCGCGGCGTCAACGCCGATGCCACCGGCCAGGGTCGCCGGGTGCGCCTCGTGGTCGAGTACCGAGGCCACGAAGACGTTTGGATTCGCGCGTGAGGCGGTCCACGAGATCGCCAGGCGTTGGCCAGACTGGTCCCAGGCCAGCGCGTTCTGCCAGTACTGGTACAGGGCACCTGACGGAAGCCCACCGATGCTGCGCTCGCTGCCTGAGGCGAGCGTGCGGACGACGATCCGCGATTCGCCGTCGGTGTTCACAGCGTACGCCAGACGCTGACCTGTCGGATCGAGGGTCGCCTCGTCGACGTCGAGGTCCGGTTCGACCACAAAACGCAGTTGGCCGCTGGCAACGTCCAGTTGCGCCGGCGCAGCGAACTCGCGGCCGGCGTCGGTGAGGCAAAACAGCGAGCGTCCGTCTGGGCTCCACTCGGGCCGCTCATAGCTCGCGTGCTCGTCCGGGCTGGTCAATAGCCGCGGCTGCTCGCTGCCCTGCGTGTCTACCAGCCAGAGCTCTCGGTGCGCGTTCGAGAACGAACGCTCCACCACCAGCCAGCGCCCGTCTGGCGAGAACGGCCCAGCCTGATTGCTCGAGTCGTGTTCCAGCACGCGGACGACCTCATCAGTGGCCAGGTCGTACAGGTAAATATCGAACCAGCGCGGGTTGCGGGTGTTCGCGGCGAAGCTGATGGTCTTGGCGTTGGCAGCGAAGCTGCCAAACGTGTGGATGCGATCGGGAGTGTTGGTCAGAGCGCGCCGCGGCGCGCCTGGACCGGCGTCGGAGTAGAGCATCTGGGTGTGCTCGTTGCCACCGACGTCGGCGCCGACCACGAGCTGGCCGGGGCGCGGGCCGGGAAAGACGGTCTGGGCCCGATCCGGCGGCGCCACCAGCAGCTCAGGCCAGCCTGAGCCGTCGACTCCCCAGACCTGCGGCACGCCGCCCAGGTCGGCCACGAACACGAGGTAGCCGCTGGCGTCGAAACGCCCAGCGTACGCCGAGCGTACGCGCAACAGGTGTCGCAGGTCTGCCATACGCCTGCGAGGCTAACACGGCCGCAGGGCCGCAGGGACCCATGGCCGCTGACGCTCGCGCCGAGGGAGCGCACGGCGTGGCACACTGCTAACGCCGCCGATGAAGACCCGCGCCTGCGACCTGTTCGGCATCCCGCATCCGGTCGTGCTGGGTGGGATGGGCAGTGGCACCAGCCCTGAGCTGGTGGTGGCCGTTTCCAACGCCGGCGGTCTTGGTGTACAGGGCTGCGCCGGCCGCTCGCCAGCCCAGATTGCGGGGCTTGCGCAAGCCATTCGAGCCGCCACCGACCGCCCCTTTGGACTGAATCTGCTCCTGTTCCAGGCTGACGAGGTGGCTGTCGAAGCCGTGCTCGCGGCGGCGCCAGCCGTCTTCTCGACAGCCTGGCCGCGTCCCGATCAGGACCTGGCGGCGTTGTTCGCCCGCGCCCACGCCACCGGCGCCAAGGTCATGCACATGGCCTCGACGGTGCACGAGGCCAGGCGGGCCGCCGAATCTGGGGCGGACGTCGTAGTTGCCCAGGGCAGCGAGGGCGGCGGCCACGTCGGCTTGATGGGCACGCTGGTATTGGTGCCGCAGGTGGTGCGGTCAGTGGCGCCCGTGCCCGTCCTCGCCGCTGGAGGCGTTTCGGACGGCGCCGGACTTGCCGCGGCTATCGTGCTCGGCGCCGAAGGCGTCCTGCTCGGGACCCGCTTTCTGGCGACGGCCGAGTCTCCGCTGCCGCTGGCGTACAAGCAGGCCATCTGCGCAAGCGACGGCCATGACACGCTGCTCACCGAGCTGCCAGACGTGGTTGCCGGCCAGGTCTGGCCGGGCGCGTTCGCGCGTGTGCTGCGCAACCGTTTTGTTCAGGAATGGCTGGGACGTGAGGGCGAGGTGCGCCAGCGACGCGCCGAGCTGCTCCGCCGCATCCAGCGCGCTCGCGACGAGGGTGACGTCGAAAACGGCGCGTTGCTCATCGGTCAGGACGCCGGGCTGATCCAGACGATCGATGCGGCCGGGGACGTCGTGCAGCGCGTCGTGGCGGAAGCGGAAGAGGTATTGTCTCGCCGCGCGGCTGAAGTCGTGGTCCGCTCGCGCACGGCTAATTTCTGACTTGGGACTCGATCCGATACAATCAGGGCTCGCCTGTGCCGGATGGGGTAACGGTAGCCCGGCTGGCTCGGGAAAGGCACTCGTTTCTGAAAGCGCCCTACTCATTTGGTCAACCTGAGATTGACGGCGCTGGTGAAAAGGAGTTAGTTGGTCGCGGAGACGCACTGACTAAAATCCCCAAGAGTCACTAACTTTGCCGGATCGTCCAATGGTAGGACACGCGCCTCTGGAGCGTGGTATCAAGGTTCGAATCCTTGTCCGGCAGCCCGACATCACACGGGGCTCCACTGCGGGCATCATCGCGGCGGCCGTGCGCTTCTGGATCAGTCTGTCTAGGTTCGAGTCCTAGCGCGAGTTGCAGGCCAGTCCGTCGTTCACGGAAAGGAGATCCCAGCCGCTTTCGCTAACACCGTTAAGCTCACCGGGCGAGTGACGGGCGCGGCCCACCGGCGCGCCGCCCAGGAGCACGAACACGACCGCGTGGCAAACGACCTGCGTGGCAAACGACACCGCGGAGACCGTACCGATCTGGAGGGCAGACCTGGGGAGTGAAGAAGGCCACCGCCACGCCGAGGATAGTTGCCGCCAGATACGAGTAGCCCCGGCTGCGCTCAGACCGGCGACGATCGTCAGCACGAGGCCCTCACCGGATCACTGAGCGGAATGACCAGCCGGCGTCACTGCCCAGCGAGAACCTCTGTCGCCCGACACACACCAAGGTGAAAGGCTGCTGCAACGAGCGGGGGGGTCTCGTTTGCCTTCCTCACGTCGTATAGTTGCGGGCTATTGGTCATTGGCGAGCATGAGCCCGTCGCATGCAGTCCACAAGTTGCCTTCTGGCAAGCGAGCCGATCCGCTTTGGGCCGCCGGAACGCGCGGCTTATAGCCATGTGTCGTTGGCAGAATGATCTGTGGCGAGTTCGCGGCTGGGATGGCACTGGGCCCACCGCCCGCCGAAGCAAGATCAGTGGCGCGATGAGCACCTGTCGTGTCATTCGAACGGTGCGCTGCCTCCGGCGCCGGACTGAGGCCGATGCAGGTTGATCATGGCATGCTGGCCCACCTCGCAGCCGGCGGGCGCTGGCTTCGCGTTCTGGACGCGGCGCGCGACCGCGCCCGAGGCGTGGGCCTGATGACCGAGCCACTGGCCCCGTTCGATCCGCTGCGGTTGCTTCGCCTGCTGCACGAGCACGAGGTGCGCTGTGTCCTGATCGGTGGCGTTGCCATGCGTTTATACGACGAGCGCCGTCTGACCGACGACCTGGACGTGTGCTTCGCGCGCGACCGCGACAACTGCCTCCGCATAGCCAATGTCCTGGCGCTGGTTCACGCCCGTCGACGGGGCTGGACGGCCGAGCTGCCGGACCTCCTGGATGCATCCGCGCTGTTACTCGGCGGCACCTTCACACTTGCTACCGACTTCGGTCCGCTCGACCTGCTCGGTGAGCCAGCTGGCACGCGCGGCTACACGGACCTCGCGTCCAGCGCGACGCCTATCGAACTGGATGGCTTGGCGGTGCTGATCGCTTCGCGCGAGGCGATGTTGCGCATGAAGCGCGCCGCGGGCCGACCCGTCGACCAAGCGGACATTTTGATCCTGGAGGATACGCCGTAAGAGAGTTGGCTCCTAGCTCCAGCGACTGTATTACACGATCTTCACTCTTATTCGGCCCGGCGCATTTGCTATCTGGTGGAAGAAGGCCGGGCGCACTTCCTGCTTCCTCAGTGGCAATAGTCGCCTCGGCGACGCCCCGCCGGTCGACACTTGGTCGTGGTGAGTTGCAGCAAGTCCTGCGCGCGGCCGCCTGCTACCGGCTCCCCTGGCTTCGCAGGCAGGACCATGGCACGGATCTTTCGCTTCGCGCCGGGGCGCTCACCGCTCTACTTCTTCGGCAACTACCGTTTCGACGACCCGCTCGACAGTTTCGGGGTGGTGTGCGCGGCCGAACACTTGGCTGGAGCTTTCGTTGAGACTTCGGCAGGGCAGTCACATCTGATCGCCGTTCTGATCTGCAGCAGCGGCACCTCGCCAGTGTTCGCGCAGCAATGGTCGCCACCTCGCCTGTGGTAACACAGGCGAGCTACTGCCGACCGATCGACCTCGAGGCCCTGCACAGTGGCGATCTTCTCCGGGATGCGCTGCTCCCTGACCTTGCGGCGCTATAGTCGTCGGCGTCTTGGCCGAAAAAGACTTCAGCCACCGCGATGTCGTAGACAAGCTGGGTATCAAGCCAGGCTTTGCGGTCGCCTTCGAGGCGGCGCCACTGGCGATTCCAGTTGAGTTGAGGGCGCGTGTGCTTGCTCGCGCAGGCCGTGAAGAGGTGCGGGGCGACGAGACGGTCGACGTGGTGCTCGTCGGCGTCGACGCGTCCACAGATGCTCCCGCGGTGCTCAGCCGCTGGCGCGACCGCATCGATCAGGCCGGCGGGATCTGGCTGCTCACCCCCAAGCGCGGCCAGGCTGGTTACGTCGATCAAACCGAGCTGATCCTGGGCGGCCCTGAGGGCGGGGTCGTCGACAACAAGACCTGCAGCGTCTCAGACACCCTCAGCGGCATCCGCTTCGTGATCCGCAAGGCCGATCGCGTATACTCGTGAGGCTCCATCGACCGCGCTGCAGCACGCTCCGGCCCGTTCGTCTAGCGGCCCAGGACGCTACCCTCTCAAGGTAGAGATCGCGGGTTCGAATCCCGCACGGGTCACCCGCGGCACCGAGGAGCGCGCGGCTCGATGCGCCCAGTTGCTCGCCACAAGAAAGAGAACCAACAGCGTGATTCTGGACGTTTGGCAGGTCGTCGGCATTCTGGTCGTCGTGCTCATCATCCTGGGCGCGGGTCGGCTAGCCAATCTCGGCGGCCGGCCCCGTAGAGCCCCTGCACCCGCCCGCCAGCGCGGCGCGCCGCCGCCAGCTGCACCCACCGCGGCGGTGCCAGTAGTCGCCGCCGTGGCCGTGCCCGTAGCCGCCGGCCCCGACGTGGCGTTGGTGATCGTCGAGAACAAGTGTCCCTCGTGCAACACCCTCAACCCGACCGGCCAGGTGTTTTGCGGTCAGTGCGGCAGCCGGCTCACGCCCGTCGTCTGAGGCGTTGCGAAGCGCGCTCGTCTTCGCTGGCGGGCGTGCCTCGCGCCTGGGCGGCGTCAACAAAGCGCTCCTGGAAGTAGGCGGCGCCCCGATCGTGGCTCGGATCCTGGCTGCGCTGGGGCCACTGGTCGAAGAACGCGTCCTGCTTACCAACGACGCCTCGCTCGCGGACCTGGAGCAGGTCAGCCTGGTCTTCGATCCGACGCCACATGCTGGCGTGCTGCCAGCCCTGGCAGCTGGTCTGGAAGTTGCCGCGGGCGAGCTGTGTCTGGCGGTGGCTTGCGATATGCCGTTCGTCTCGCGCGAGGTGTTTGCGCAGCTACTCGACATTCAGCGCCATTCCGGTGCTGACGTCGTCATTCCCCGCACGGCCGGGTTCCTTGAACCAATGCACGCCGTGTATCGCCGCGAGCCGGTGCTCGCAGCCATTCGAGCCGCGCTCGCCCGCGGCGATCAACGCATGATCAGTTACTTCGGCGACGTTCGCGTGCGGGAGGTGAACGACGCCGAGTTGCGCCTGATCGACCCGTCGGGCAGGGCCTTCTTCAACGTAAACACGCCCGATGACCTGTTAGAAGCGCGGCGTCTCGCCAGCGAAGGCACGGAGTAGCTCTGGCTTGGCTCAGGTTCTCGAGCACGGCCGTTGTGGCCCCGGGCGCTGCACCGCTCTGACGAGCTCGTCGAGATCGAACGGCTTGGCGAGCACGCCCTGAGCCCCCACTTCACGTGCCCAGCGGCGTGCATCGGCCGCCGCCGTCATGACCACCACCGTCAGATCCAGGCCACGTTCCCGGACTGCGCGCATGAACCCCCATCCGTCGAGGACGGGCATACGCATGTCCAGCAGGACGAGTGACGGCTGGGTGCGATCGACGGCCTCCAGCGCTTCCGCACCGTTGGTGGCGGTAACGAAAGGGAAGCCCTCCATGTCGAGCGCGTCCGAGAGCGTGGCCAAAATCGCCGGGTCGTCGTCGACGATCAGTATCGGACGTCTTTCAGGCATTGGCCAAACTGCCATCCGCGATGAGCTGGGGGCCGGCCACCGCGGCCTTGACGGCGATAAAGAACGTGGACCCTTCGCCGGCCGCGCTTTGCAGCCAGATGCGTCCGCCATGTTGGACCACGATGCCTCGAGCGATGTAGAGGCCGAGACCCATGCCCGCGAAACGTCTGTCATCGACGTTGCGCGCGCGATAGAAACGGTCGAACACCAGGTGCTGATCCTGGGTCGGAATGCCAATGCCGTTATCTTGAATACTGATCCTGGCCTCCCCGTCTCCGACCCCCAGCCGGACGAGCACTCGGCTCTGGATCGGGCTGTACTTGAGCGCGTTCTCGACCAGATTCGTGAGCGCCTGTTCGAACCGCAACGCATCCACCGCGGCGTAGACGGGCTGCTCTGCCTCGACATCGACCCGTTGCCAGCCCACCCCGTCGCGGCCAACCATCGTCATGAGCAGCTCGCGGAGGTCCACCTCCTCGAGGTCGTTGAGCAGGCTGGCGTGCTCGAGCCGCGACACGTCCAGCAACTCCAGGGTGAGGTCCTTGAGCCGGAGGCTCTGCTCGAGGAGCCGGCTCAGCCCGCTCCTGTCGGCTGCAGCGTCTGGATTGCGTTCGGCTCGGCGCAACAAGACCTGAGCCTGGGTGATGAGGGTGGTCAGTGGGGTCTTCAAATCGTGCGCAGCCGAAGACAGAAAATCCTCCTTCAGACGCACGGCCTCTTCGCGCGCGCGGAGGCTCGCCGACTCTTCGATCAGAGCTCGCGTCTGGAGGATGACCGCGGCCTGATCGGCCATGAACTGCACCAGCTCGAGGTCGCTATTGGCGAACACCGGAGCACGCGGCGCATACACGTTGAGGACGCCGAGGCGTGTTTCGCCCGCGGTGATAGGCGCGGACAGGATGGCCCTGGCGCGGTAGCGCTCGAAGTCGGCTGCATGTTCAGGATCGGCAGGCCCGGTCTTGGTTATCAGCGTCGCGCGTTGCTCCAGAAATGCCCGACCAGTGACCGGAGGCGTGTCCGGGTCCGAGAGGGCAATACTGGCTTCCGAAGCGCCGAGCGCGTCGGCCGTCCCGCGCTCGAGCTCCTTGACGATGTCGCCAGTAGCAGGCAGGTGAGGTAGGTGAGAAGCACGCCCGAGAAACGCGCGCAGCTCGGGGTCTTGCCACACTCGCCGCAACCACGTGGGTGGAGCGAAGGCCACGAAGTAAAACACGCCCGAGGCCAGTCCCACCGCCGCGCCGAGCTCGGTCCAGAGCCCTGCCAGCTCGGGAAAGCCGACGGACAGGCTCGTCACGGACAGTGCCAGGCCAACGCACAGGGAACCGGCCGCGGCGGCCTGCATGCGTCGGCTCGTGACCCCGTGGGTCCTGGTTGCCTGACGAGCAAACGCCCAGGTGCCGTAGACGAGCACGAGCACAAGGTAGGCCACCAGAATGATTGACGCCAGTCCAGGCAGCGGGGACGGCAAGATGAGGATGGCCACAACCGAGGCCACGAACCCCACTTCCACTGCTCGCAACACCAGCTTCGGCACGTCGGTAAAGTCCTGCACCAGCCGCAGGAGCAGGTACCCCATCGACATGGCCAGCGCGCCACTGACGTCGTTGACGAGCCATTCCGGCTGGACCAGATGCAGCCGCGAGGCGAGACCGGTCAGGACGACCAGGATGGCAATGGCGCCGAAGAACAGCGACACGTCCACGTGCGCCGGCGTCGGACGGCGGATGGTCCGAACCAGGACTGAGGCGAACACCAGGATGTACAGCAGCCAGCTCAAGAACTGAAGCTGGTCGAGCCCACTCACCGCCGCGGCCCCCGGCCGCGGCCGAAGGCAGGCACACGCCAGTCGCCCGCCCATGTTGAGCTGGCGCACCAAACGTCAGTGCGGATGACGCCAGGCTTCACTTCACCCTGATACCAGTGTACGACGACGGATCGGCCGTCGCCGCACACAGCCTTGAGCGCTAAAAGATCGACTAGCTCGAGGCCGCTTCGGCCGTCTCTGACTCGGTCGGAGCCGTAGTCTCGGCTGCTTCGGCCTCGGCTTCCTCGGGCTCAGGCTCGACCCTCGGCGGCTGCACCATGGCCAGCACTTCCTCGGGTGGATCGAGCACCTTGTAGATAGCCGATTCAGGCAGGTCGCTCACGAGAATTGCGTCGTGCAGCTCGACCAGCGAACTCAGGTCGACCTCGATGGCCTCAGGCAGGTCGACCGCCCGGGCAGTGATGCGCAGCTCGGTCCTGGGGTGAGTCATCACCCCACCTAGTTTGGTGACGGCGACGGACTCGCCAACAAAACGCACTGGCACGCTGCTCGTGACGGATTCTTCCATCGACACGGCCTGAAACTCGACGTGCAGGATCTGGCCGGAGCGCGGGTCACGCTGGATGTCTTTGAGCAGGGCGATCTCGGAGCGGTGTGCAACAGCGATGGTAACGACGCCGGTACGGCCGCCATGCGCCAGGAGATACTCGATCGCCCGCGCCGGGGCCTGAATGGCCCGGGAATCGCCGTGGCCGTAGATGTTGGCTGGCACAATCCCAAGGCGGCGCAACCGCCGGACGTGCTTTCCAAACACACCGCGGGACTCGGCGAGCAGCTCTACCTGATGCGTGGGCATGTGGGTCGGAGTATACGGTGTTTGCGCTCTCGAGCCGCTACAGGCCCGCGACGCGCGCGACAACGACGACACTGCACGCGGCGACGCTGGCGGCCAGTACGTTGAGGTCGCCTATCTTCAACGGTTCTGGCGCCTGGATCGCCGCGCCCACCACCTGGCCCAAACAGGCGGCGAACACCCCCAGGGCCGCGTACCAGGCCAGACGCGACACGCGCCGACCGATCAACATGAAGCAGGCCGCGGCATTGATGACGCCGAGTAGGCCAGCCAGGACGAGCCAGGGCGGTACCGCGGCGAGCAGGGATGCCACGTAAATTCGGCTCGCCTTGAGCCTACCCAACGCACTGACGGATCGTCAATGCCGCAGTCGGCCAAAGCTAGAATGAGCGAGCCCCGATGCTGGCGCGCTTCGAGCAACTCATGCAGCATGCGGTCGAGGGAAGCTTGCGGCGTGTCTTTCCGACCACACTCCAGCCCGTGCAGCTTGCCAAGGCCGCGGCTCGAGCCATGGAGCAGACGCAGCTGATCGGCGTGCTCGGCCCGCAGGTACCCAATGCCTACCGGCTGCGTCTCGCGCCCTCAGACCTGGCGCGCTTCAGCGACTACACCGGTACGCTGTGTCGCGAGCTCAGCCGGTACCTGGAGGAGTATGCGCGCGAGCGCGGCCTGCGGCCGATCGCCGAACCGCGTGTCGAGCTGCTGGAAGATGGCAGCGTCAGCGTCGGCACGGTGCGGGCCGAGGCGCGGTTTGTGGATCTTGCGCCGCCGCTGAAGACGGCGGTCGAAGCTGCTACGGAAGGCACGCGCCAGCTGCGGCTTGCAGATCTCGCCAGCGCCCGATCGCGGTCCTCATTGGGTCACTTGGCACGGGTACCGGCATAAGTGAGAGCGACA
>JAABUQ010002512.1_pt1 | contig 36042 bp, 29 predicted proteins | sample 5560001 | NCBI WGS metagenome assembly JAABUQ01 (sample SAMN10711888, study PRJNA513371) | rock metagenome | isolation source: Antarctica rocks | place: Antarctica: Victoria Land, Finger Mt nord | collected 2015-12-18
CCATCAACTCGGTCAGCGGGAAGTCCATCGCGGTTGCCTCTCGGTGTGCCTGACGCCTCCACCCTGATTACAGCACCCCGAGGGACAGCCGGCAAGGGCCGACCACCAAACCGGGATCATGAGCCACTATCCGCTCGACAAGAATTCTGATTAGGCCGAAATAGGTGTTTGTAATTTCGTCCGTTTCTGTAAACTCCAACGCCGCAAGGGCTTGTAAATGGTAAAAATAGGCATAGTTGGGGTGGGATTTATGGGGATGATCCACCACCTTGCCGCCTCGAAGCTGGCGGGGGGGCGGGTGGCGGCGGTTTGCAGCCGGGACCCGAAGAAGCTGGCGGGGGACTGGACGGGCATCCGGGGGAACTTCGGGCCGAGCGGGGGGCAGGTCGACCTGTCGGGCGTGGGGAAACATGGGGATGTCGGGGACCTCCTGGCCGACCCGGGGGTGGACTTGGTCGACCTGTGCGTGCCCAATGACGAGCATGCCCGGCTGGCGATCCGGGCCCTGGAAGCGGGCAAGCATGTTTTGGTCGAGAAGCCGATCGCGTTGACGACGGCCGACGCCGACGCGATCGTCGCGGCGGCGAAGGCGAGCGGCAAGCTGTTGATGGTCGGGCACGTGTTGCCGTTCTTCCCCGAGTTCGCGTTTGCCCGCGAGGCGATCGCCTCGGGGCGGTACGGGGCCCTCCGCGCGGCCCACCTGACGCGGGTGATCGCCCGGCCGGACTGGTCGAGCGGGATCGCCGACCCGGACCGGAGCGGGGGGCCGGCCATCGATCTTCATATCCACGACACCCACTTCGTCGGCCTGGTCTGCGGGGTCCCGCGGGCGGTCCATTCGCGGGGGGTCGTCGAGCGGGGGGCGGTGGTCCACCTCTCGACGCAATATCTCTTCGACGACCCGAACCTGGCCGTCTCGGCGGTCTCGGGGGCCCTGAGCCAGGCGGGCCGGCCGTTCGCGCACGGGTTCGAGTTCTACCTGGAAGGGGCGACCCTGGCGTACGAGTTCGCCAACCTGGGCGGGCAAGGCCACCTGGCGACGCCGTTGTCGGTGATCCTGCCCGACGGGACGGTCGACCGGCCCGACCTGCCGGGCTCGGGCGACCCGGTCGACGCCTTCGTGGCCGAGCTGACGGCGGCCGTCGAGGCCGTCGCCACCGGCATCCCCAGCCCGACGCTCTCCGGGGAGCTGGCCCGGCAGGCCCTCCGCCTCTGTCATGCCGAGGTCCGGAGCGCGTCGGAGGGGCGGGCGGTCGCTATTGGATGAATCGAGGTTGACGGTCGGGTCGATCTTCGCGATTTTGTGAAGGTTTGATCCGACCGCGACCGATCCGTGATCTACCGAGGGGACAGGATGTCCCCCGGGACTCGCCGGAGCAAGGAGGGACGGGGTGATGTCGACGATCACATCGGAGTGGATTCACTCGACCGCCGTGATCGCGGCCGACGCGGACCTGGCCGAGGACGTCCAGGTCGGCCCGTACGCGATCATCGAAGGGCCCGTCACCGTCGGCCCGGGGACGATCATCGAGGGGCATGCCTGCCTGAGCGGGCCGATGAGCCTGGGCCGGGGGAACTTCGTCGGCCACGGCGCCGTGCTGGGCAAGGGGCCCCAGCACCGGGGATACGCCGGCGAGGAGACCTCGCTGCGGGTCGGCGACCGGAACGTGTTCCGCGAGCATGTCACGATCCACCGGGGGACCCCCGCCGGCGGCGGCGAGACCCGGGTCGGCGACCGGAACCTGTTCATGGTCGGCAGCCACGTCGGCCACGACGGCACGGTCGGCAACGATTGCACGATCACCAACGGCGCCCTCGTGGCCGGGCACGTCACCCTCCACGACGGCTGCATCCTGTCCGGCCACAGCGCGATCCAGCAGCGGGTCCGGATCGGCCGCCTGGCCATGCTCGGCGGCCTCGGCTCGTTGACCCGGGACATCCCGCCGTTCGTCCTGGCCCAGGGTTACAATTGCGTCAGCGGCCTGAACCTGGTCGGCCTCCGCCGATCCGGGATGGCCACCGCCTCGATCGCGGCGCTCCGGCAAGCCTTCCGGATCTTCTACAAGGAAGGCCGGACCCAGACCGGCGCCCTGGAGGCGATCTCCGCCGACTTCGGACAGATCCCCGAGGTGGCCGAGTTCGTCGAGTTCGTCCGCTCCAGCACCCTCGGGGTGACCCCGGCCCGCGACGGCGGCCGGACCCGTCGCGCGTTCTGACGGGACCCGGGCCGCCGGATTCGTCGCGACGGCGCGCCGGTTGCCGCTGGGAAGGACCGGCGGCACCCTCGAAGCGGGGGCGCCCCGTCCGCTCCGGCCTCAAGGGGACCGACACCATGCTCATCCTCCGCAGACGAACGGCCTTGTGCCTCATGGCCCTGGCGGCCTGGCTCCCCGGCCAAGCCCCGGCGGCCGACGACCCGCCCAAGGTGGCCGGGACCTGGACCTGGAAATGGAAGGACGCGCAGGGGGAAACCCATCGCCACGTCCTCGAACTCGAAGGCGCCGGCGCCAAGCTCGTCGGCCGCGAGCGGTTCGACGACGAGGCGGCCATCAAGGTGGACGAGCTGAAGCTCGACGGCAAGAAGATCACCTTCTCGGTGATCCGCAAAGGCCGACGGGCCGAATACAAGGGGACCGTCGCCGCCGCCGACACGATCAACGGCGACGTGACCGTCACGATGGACGGCCAGGCTAGCGAGTTCGGTTGGACCGCGACCCGCGAGGCCGGCGCGAAGTGAAGTGACTTGAAGGGACGAGTCCGCCCCTTCACCCCCCGCCGAGGCCGAGGTCCGACCCCGACGTATCCGCCCGGGGCGGGGAGGGCGGCGCGGCGGGAGCCTTGGGGGCGGGAGGGCCGGCGTCGAGCTTGCCGCGGTTCATCGACTCGCGAATGCGGAGGAATTCCGCCTCGTCCATCAGGCCGGCGTAGTACGCCTTCTCGAGCGGGCCCAGGAGATCCTTCTCCGTCGTCGGGGCCAGGTCGTCGTTCACCTCGCGCTGGAAGCGGTAGGCGACGAACAGGCCGATGACGACGCAGATGCCGAGCAGGCTCAGCGTCAGGTAATAATACTTGGGGGCGATGCCGGCCACGATTCGTCGATGCTCCGGGGGCGGACGCCTGGGGACTCGCTCCGACCCCTTCAATTTTGGAGGATCGGACGCCGCCCGTCCAGCCGTCTCTCCGAGGTTCGCGCCGGCGGCCCGAAAAGAAGCCGCCCCGTCCCGCGAAGGCTCGCGGACGGGGCGGCTCGGATCATCCGGGGTTCGGTCCGGGCTCACCAACGGCGATAGCCGCCGTGCTCGCGGAACTCGTGTTCACGGTGTTCGCGCTGCTCGCGGAACTCGTGCTCGCGGTGTTCGCGGAACTCGTGCTCGCGGCGTTCATAGCCCCGGTTGTAGTAACCCCCGCCCCCATAGTACCCCCCACCGCCGTAATAGGGCCGGGGGCCGTAGTAAGGCTGGGCGCCATAGTAGTAGGGAGGGGCCACGACCACGGGCGGGGCCACGACCACGGGCGGATACGGGGCGTAGCCGCCGTAATACGCGGGGGCGCCCACCCCGAGGCCGAAACCAGGGGTCGAGATCGACAGGCCAAACTGGGCCTGGGCCCGGGAAGTCCCCAAGGCGAGGCTGCCGACGGTCAGGACGCCGACCCACGCCAACGACCGCGAGAACGTTTTCATGGCCGATCCACTCCTCGTCCAGACCCGTTGGGAAGCCCCGGATGCTCGCCCGAATGCCGCTCGTTCCGGGAGCCGAGACGACAATGTCGCAAGCCGCGTGCCGCCCCGAAGGTCGCGCCCCCCGGGCGTGATCGCGGGCGGATTCTCGCGGAAATCGCCCGGCGTGGCCATCTCAATGCGAGCGGATCGCGCCAGGAACCTGGCCGGGCACCAGGTTCCTGGCGTCGCTCAGGCGTCGACGATCCGGCCGTCCCGGAGCCGGACCTCGCGGTCGAGGGCGGCGGCGACCTCGCGGCTGTGGGTGACGACGGCGAGGGTCAACGACCGATCGCGGCGGAGCCGGTCGAGCAGGGCGAGGACGTCGGCCTGGGCCCGGCTGTCGAGGTTGCCGGTCGGCTCGTCGGCCAGGATCAAGCTCGGCCCGTTGGCCAGGGCCCGGGCGATGGCCACCCGCTGCCGCTCGCCCACGGACAGCCGGGACGGGCGGTGGTGCCGGCGATGCCCGAGCCCCACCTCGTCGAGCAACGCCCCGGCCCGCCCGGCCCGCTCCCGGCGCGGCCAAGGGGCCTCGAACATCGGGACCTGGACGTTCTCCAGGGCCGTCAGGGTCGGCAGGAGGTGGAACGACTGGAACACGAAGCCGAGCCGGAGGGCCCGGAAGGCGTCGAGGTCGAGATGGCCCAGGGGCCGCCCTTCGAAGTAAACCTCGCCGCCGGTCGGCCGGTCGAGCCCGCCGAGGAGGTGGAGGAGCGTGGTCTTGCCGCACCCGCTCGGGCCGGTGATCGCGACCGCTTCCCCGGCCTCGATCGCCAGGGAAACCCCCCGGAGGGCGTCGACGGCGCCATCGGGGTAGGTTTTCGCCAGGGCCTCGGCCCGGAGGAGCGGCCCCGATGGGGGCGCCGGGTCAGTCATGGCGGAGGGCCTCGGTCGGGTCGAGGGCCGAGGCCCGGAGCGCCGGGTACAGGCCGCCGAGCAGGCTCAGGATGACCCCCATCGCCAGGCCGATCCCGACCACCCCGGGCGGCAGGTCGGGGTCGATGAACCCGCGCGACGTCGGCGCCAGGAGCAGGGCCCGGACCCCGAGATAAGCCAAAGCCGTGCCGACGATCGAGCCGAGGAGGCCGAGGACCACCGCCTCGCCCAGGATCAAGGCGAGGATGCGCCGCCGACGCCAGCCCAGGGCCCGGAGCAGGCCGACCTCGCCGGTCCGCTCGAAGACGGTCATGACCATCGTGTTCAGCAGGCCGATCGAGCCCAGGACCAGGGCCACCGCCGTGGTGGCCCAGGCCATCGTCTTGGTGAGGCGGATCTGCAAGTCCCCCTGGACGTAGTCCCGGGCCGGGACCGCCGCCACCCCGGGGACGTCGGCCTCGATCCGCCGGGCCAGCGCGGCCACGTCGCCGGTGCTCGACGACCGGGCGGCCACCACGAACCCGGTCACCTGGCCGGGCCGGCCCATCATCCTCTGCAATTCGGCCAGGGGGATGATGAGGCCGCCGTTCTCGAAGAGGCTGTCGCTCTCGAAGACGCCGACGACCCGGAACGGCTCGCCGGCGACCGCGATCGGGTCGCCGACGTCCTTGCCCAGGTTCATCCGCAAGACCCGGCCGAGCATCACCGCCCGGCCGTCGTCGGGGCGGAGGGCCCGGCCTCCGAGGACCCGGACCCCCCGGAACAGCCGGCTCCCGCCTTCCCAGCCGTTGGCCAGGACGCTGACCAGGTTCTTGTCCTCGAACGCCACGGTGTCCATCAGGCTCGGCGTCACGTCCGCCACCCCGGGTATGGCCCCGATCCGGCCCGCGAGCCCGGCGTCGAGGTTGCTGGAAAGCTGGTTGCCGATCCCCGCGCGGACCACGACCAGGTCGATCCCCTTGGCCCGGTAGATCGCCAGGAACGACCGCTCGAACCCCCAGGCGATCCCGGTCAGGATCATCACGGCGGCGATCCCGACCGACAACCCGAGCACCGTCAGACCCGCGCGTGCCTTGCGGTTGAGCAGGTTTCGGGCGATGAACGTGGCGAATCGCATCGGGCCGTCGGCACTCCATCCCTCAACCGGGAACTTGACCCACCAGGACGTAGCCCACGCCCATCCAGATCCGCTCGTATCGGCAGCCCGGCAGGACCCGCTCGGCGATCGCCCGGACGTCGAGGGTCCGGTGCCGCTCGACCATGTCGGTGAACGGGTCGCCCAGCTTCAGGCCCTTCGAGACGATCCAGCGGTCCACCTGGGGCAGGCCGATTTTGCGGAACAGCATCCGGTCGGTCAAGTCGGGCAACTCGTCGGACACCACGATCGTCCCGCCGGGCTTGACGGCCCGGGCCATCTCGCGGAGGGCCTTCTCGGGGTCGTTGAAGTAGTTGAACCCGCCGATGCTCAAGGCCGCGTCGAACCGGGCGTCGCGGACCGGGATGGCCTCGGCCTCGCCCAGGATCAGCCGGAGGTCGCGGCCGTCGGCCCGGCGTCGGCAGGCGGCGAGCTGGACCTCGGACACGTCGATCCCCACGACCGACCAGTCCTCCGGGAGCCAGTCGAGGTACACGCCGTCGCCGATGGCCACGTCGAGGAGCTTCAGGCCGGGTTGCCGGGGGAGGTGGCGGAGGATCTTGGCGCGCGACCGCTTCTCGCCGCCGTTGCAGACGAAGGTGAGCCACTCCCAGAACCGGAACTGGGGCCAGAGCGGGCCGTCGTAGAAGTCGCTGGCCACCTTGTTGTTGGCCGACACGCCGTCGATGGCGACCAGGACGCCGTCCTTGAGCGGGTACGACCGGCCGCAGGTCTCGCAAGCCAGGGCCGCGCCCCCCCCGGCCTCCCGGAGCGGGCCATCGCCGCAGCCGAGGCAGCGCCAGAGGTCGAGGTCGGGCGCCCCGTCGGTCGTGGGTCGTCGGTCGTCGGTCGTCATCATGGGGTTGGTCCCGGTGGTGGGGAGATTTGGCCGGCGGATTCGGGATCGGGGGCGGTGTCGGCGTGGACGAAGCAGTAGCCCAGGCCGCCCCAGATCCGGTGCTTCGAGGCCCCCGGCCAGGCCGACTCGACGACGGCGGCGGGGTCGAGGTCGAGCCCCAGGACCATGTCCGCGAACTCGCGGTCGAGCCCCAGGGCCCGGAGCCAGGCGGCGTCGAGCCGAGGGACGCCGATCAGGTGGCCGATCCCGAGGCGGTGGAGGTCGGGTACCTCGTCGGCGACGACCACCGATCCGCCCGGGCGCGTGACCCGCTTCATCTCCCGGAGCGCGGCGGCGTGATCGCGGAAGTAATTGAAGCCGCCGATCGACCAGGCGGCGTCGAACGTCCCGTCGGCGAACGGCAACGCTTCCCCCTCGGCCAGGGCCAGCCGCCCGGCCAGCCCCGGCCGCCGGCGGAGGGCGTCGCGGAGCGGGGCCCGGGCGATGTCGACGCCGTAGACCGTCCAGTCGCCCGGGACCTGGTCGACGTTCTCGCCGTCGCCGATGCCGACTTCGAGGACCCGGGCCAGCGGCGGGGCGTGGAGGTGGCGGAGGATCTGGCGGCGGGCCCGGCCCTTCCCCCCCTGGACCCGGAGGAACAGCCGCTCCCAGGGGCGGAACCGGGCCCAGCCCGGCCCGTCATAGAAGCGGGCGGCGATCCGGTTCCGGCCGGCCAGCGGGCCGATGGCCCCCAGGATGCCGTCGGACTCGGGGTAGGACCGCCCGCACCCGGGGCACGACGCCCGCCCGGCCAAGCCGGCCCCGCAATCCAGGCAACGCGCCAGCTCGGCGATCCGGGGGGACTCCGCCGGGTCGGTCGCTCGCGTCGAGGTCGGCGCTGTCCTGGGCATTGGTCGCCACGCTTTCCAGTCGTCCCGGATCGAAGTACGGCCCCCGCGAGCTGCCTTTTCTTCTGATTTCGGCATCCGGCCAGTTGACGTGCATGTTCCGGGGGATCGGCTTTTTCTGGGAATCCCCATCACCCATGACTCATCAGTCATCACCCATCCTCAAAACTCCGTCGTCAACGCCCGAGGCCCGGCCCGGTCCATCATCCAGTCGAACACGCGATCGGGGAGGTGGCGGAGGACCGTCATCCCGATGGCCGTGCTCGCCGGGAAGACGCAGTTCCGCGGCCGTCGGAGCGCGGCGCGGGCCAGGTGGCGGCCGGCCTGCTCCGGCTCCATCATCGGGACCGGCTTGCGGAACGGGGTGTCCCGGGTCAAGGCGGTCCGGACGAAGCCGGGGCAGGCGGTCGTGATCGTGACCCCTCGCCGCCGGAGCGCCGGGCGGAGGGCTTCGAGGTAGGCCGACAGCGCGGCCTTCGAAGCCGAGTACGACGCCATCCACGGCATCCCCCGGAATCCCGCGACGCTCGACACGCCGACGATGTGCCCCCGCTCCCGGGCGATCATCCCCGGCAAGACCGCCTCGATCGACCGGGCCACCCCCACGACGTTCACCTCCAGGATCGCCCGGAGGCCGTCGATGTCAAGGTCCGGGACCTGGGTCAGCCCGCCGATCCCGGCGCAGGCGACCAGGACGCCCGTCGGCCCGACCCGGCCTTCGAGATCGCGGACCGCCCGAGCGAGACCCTCGCCGTCGACGACGTCGGCCGCCTCGAAGGCGACGGTTGCCCCCCGGGCCGCCAGCTCGGCCGCCACCGAGGCCAGCGCCTCGCCGTCGCGATCGATCAGGCCGAGCCGGCAACCTTTCTCCGCCAGGGCCAGGGCCGTGCCCCGGCCGATCCCCCGCGCCGCCCCCGTGAGCAAGACCACCGGCGCCGTCATGAGGCCACCCCCTCGGCCCGGGCGACCCCGGCCCCGTCGAGCGACCCGAGGAACGCCCGGACCGCCGCGATGAAAGCCGCCGGGTTCTCCTCGGGGGCCCGGTGTCGCGAATCCGGGATCAAGACTTCCCGGCAGTCCGGCAGGTGCTCGGCCAGATACCGGGCGGTCGAGAGGAACGGCGAGGCGTCGCCGTAGACCGCCAGGACCGGCCGGTCGACGCCGAGGATCTTGGCGACGCTCAGGCCGGCCTCCGCCTTGGAGTCGTCGCCGCACGTCGTCGTCCCCAGGCGGAGCAACCGGCCCATCGTCGGCAGTCCGACCGCCCGGCGGAACCGGAGGAGGCGGTCGCCGTCGAGGCCGGAAACCTGGTCGAAGAACCGGCCGAGGTCGTACCAGTGGTCGCTCGACAGCGCGACGCCCGCCTCGGCCGCTTCCCGCTCGAACGCCCGCCAGTGCCCCCACCGGCTCAGGTCTTCGAGGTGCCGGAGCGCCGGGAAATACGGGTCGGACAGGACCACCGCCTCGACCCGATCCGGGGCCAAGACCGCCGCGTGCATCGCCACCACCCCGCCGAAGCTGTGCCCCACCAGCCGGGCCCTCGCCGCCCCGATCGCGTCCATCAAGCCCAGGACGTCCCCCGCCATGTCGGCCGAGGTGTAACCCGCGGGCGGGACGTCGCTGTAACCATGCCCCCGGAGGTCGAACGCCGTCACCCGATGCGTCGCCGCCAGCTCGGTCATCGCCCGGCACAAGAACCAGATCGACAGGTCGCCCGTCACCCCGTGGATCAACACCACGTCGGGCCCCTCCCCCGCCTGCTGGACGTGCATCGACAGGCCATTCACCCTGAGCTTGGGCATCGTCGAATCCCTCGATTTGTCTTGATGCTGATAGGTAGGGTGGGCCGAGTGCGACGAGGCCCACCAACGAGCGATATCGAACCCTGGTGGGCCTCGTTTCCCTCGGCCCACCCGACCCAATAAGTTTTCATCTTTAGCGGGCGAGGAAGGCGGCCAGCTCGCCGATGGTCAAGTCCCGGTCGGCGCGTTGGCCGAGTTCGCCCATCAGTTCGCCGAAGGCGAGGGGGCGGCCGTATCGGGATTGCAGCTCCTCGCCCAGGACGACGGCGTCGATCGAGGCCAGGCCGAGGTCGGCGAAGAACCGGGTCTCGGGGCCGATCGGGCCGGAGTATTCGCGCCCCTGGAAGTCGGCGAGCAAGGCGGCCAGGTCGGCCAGGTAGTCGGCTTCGGACATCGCCCCGGTCATGATCCGTTCCCCCGTTCGCCCAAGGTCCAGGCCCACGCGAAATCCCCCCGCCGCGCCGTGACGACGCGGACCGTCCCGATCGCCAGCCCGGGCCGGGCCGCCGCCAGGGCCCCGCGCAACCGGACCTCGACCGCCCCGCCGTCCCCGATCGCCACGACCTCGACCCCGGACGGCCCTTCGACGAAGCCCAGGCCGGTGGCCTTGGCGGCGGCCTCCTTGGCACACCAGAGCCGGGCGACCCATTCGGCCCGCCCCGAGGGGGGCCGGCCGTCGAGCAAGGCCCGCTCGCCCGGGAGGAAGGCGGTCGCCTCGAAGCTCCGGGACCGCTCGACGATCGGCTCGACGTCGATCCCGACCGCCCGCGCCGGGTCGGAGCAGGCCAGGGCCACGGCCACCCCTTCGACGTGGGCGATCGAGACGGCGGGCAGGTCGTCGCGGCCCGGCTCGGCCCGCGACCGGAGCGACGGCCGGCCGAGCGGGTCGCGGTCGACGAGCAAGTCGGCCGGGTAGACCGGCGGGTGCCCCCGGTCGAGCCAGAGCCGCCGCGCCGCCTCCTTGGCGGCGATCCGGCCCCAGAGCCGATCGGTCCGGCGGGCGTCGGGACCCGGCGGGGCCAGGAGCGCCGCCCGCTCGTCGGGCCCGAGCTGGACGTGCTCCAACACGTCGCGCCAGACCGGCCGGCCCATGTCGGCCGGCGGCTCTAGCCACACGGCCGCCGCCGCGCCGGGGTCCTGGCCATCGATCGGCAAGGCTTCGCCCAAGAGCGTCCGGTCGGGCTGGCGGAACCCGTCGCGATACCGGCCGGGCCAGCGGAACCGCCAGTCTTCCCAGTCCCGGATCTCCATCCAGGTCCGCCCGTCGGGGCCGACGAGGTCGGCGTCGACCCGGGCCCGGTGCCGCTCCAGTTCGCGGACCGTGATCCGGCACGCGACGTCCGACCCCGCCGGCGGCCCCGGGCCGAAGATCGCCAGCCGTCCCATCCCGAGGGGGAAGATCACGTCGCCGTCGTCCGCCAGCTCGTCGAGCCCCCAGGCCCCGAGCAGGTGGGTGAAGTTGTCGAGGATGATCGGGTCGGTCAGCAACCCGCCCGCGTCCAGGCCATCCCGGAGGAGCGGGGCGAGCGGGAGGACCCGGAGCGTCCCCTCGATCCCGCCCCTGGCGATCGGGCCGATCCCGACGACCGCCCGGAGCGCAGGGCCGTGGAACAACCATTGGTCTTCATAGATCGATCCGGCCGTGAACCGGCACGGCCGCGCGCCTTCCAGGGCGAACGCCGGCGCCGCGGGCGGGCCCGGCCGGGCCGCCTCGAAGACGGCCACCCCCTCGAACACCGCCGCCTCGATCGTCCGCGACGCCCGCGCCGGCCCCCGGTTGTGGATCGCGACCCCCACCCGCCCGGGCGCGGCCGGGTCGACCGTCGCCCGCAGCTCCAGGACGACCGGCTCGTCCTCGAAGCGAATCCAGCGATGGGCCCGGACGTCGAGCAGCCCGACCAGGACCCCGCCGGGTACGAGCCGCGCCCCCGCCTCGGCCAGCATCTCGGCCATGACGCTGAACGGCAGGACCGGCAACCCCCGCCATTCCGGGCGCAAGGCCGAGATCCGCCGCCCCCCGAGCGTGTGGTGCTCCGCGACCGGGTCCCCCGCCGCCGCGATCGTCACCCGGGAAACCGCCTCCCGACTCTCGGCGAGCGAGACGAGTTCCCCGGCCCACGGTCCCGACGGCCGGGGGGCTCGATCCTCGTGGACAAGGCTATCGATGCCGACGCCCCGATAAGCGTCCATCACGGACTTCTGGACTTCCAGGAAGGCGTCCAACGTCGATTGGAAGTCAAGCATGGTCGCGTCCGACGCTTCCGGCTCGTCGCGCGGTCCGACTTCGATCAACGCCGGGTGGTCGGCATGGCCGTTCCTGGCCGGATGGAATCCGTTGCGGCCCGGGGGTTCGGCCGGCCTGGGGAGGCGGGATGGGAGGCCTTCTCTTGGACCGAACGAAGATGTCGGGTCCACCCGCTCGGCTGCCGGCGTGCCCGGGCCGTCGCCGCGAGGGGCCCGGAGTCGGTCGATCATCGCCCCGGACAGGTGCATGGTCGGGAATCCGACCGCCAGGGCCGGCGCCGCCTTGGCCTTCCTCGGCGGGGCGTCGAGGTCGAGCCGGTGCGGCCGCCGCCGCGCGTAGAGATGGGCGGGGTCGAGCGCGACCCCCCGCGCGAACAGCGAGGCAACCAGGTGATTGAGCTGCGCCAGGCCCGACCGGCGCGGGAGGTTGGCGGCGACGGCGAAGGCCGGGCGGCCGCGCAACGTGTCCTCGACGAAGCCGGCGAGGTTGCCCCGGGCCCCGACGTCGACGAACACGCGGAGCCCGTCGCCGTGCATCGCCTCGACGGTTTCCCGGAACGCGACGGGTCGGGTCCACTGGGCGACGGCGAGGCGGCGGATCGCCTCGGGGTCGTCGGGCATCCGGCCCGTCGAGGCGCACGAGTAGAGCGGGACCCTCGGCCGGCCGAGGTCCAGCGCGCCGAAGAACGCCGCGATCGGCCCCAGCGCCGGGGCGAACCCCGCCGTGTGGTAGGCTCGGGCGAACGGCAGGACCTCGCAGCCCGCCCCGCCCGCGCGGAGCCGGGCCACCACGGCCTCGGCCTCGGCCGGCGGGCCGGCGACGACCACCTGGTGCGGGCAGTTGTCCATCGCCACCGCGACGGACCCGCCGCCAACCTCGCGGATCGCGGCCTCGACCCGGCCCCGGTCCGCCGCCACGGCCACCAGTCGGGCCGTCGGCAAGTCCCCCGACGATTCGAGCCCGGCGAACAGGGCCCCCAACTCGCCGAGCCTGGCCTCGAACGTCCGGTCGACCGCCACCACGCCGGCCGCCGCCAGGGCCAGCAGCTCGCCGCTGCTGTGCCCGACCACCGCGTCGGGCCGGAGCCCCAGCCGGATCAGGAGTTGATAAAGGGCCCACTGCGCCGACAGGACCACGTTGGCCGCCACCCCGGCCGACCAGAGCCCGGGGTCCTCGCCGGATTGGTGGGTGAATAAATGTTCGCTCGGCCAGCGATCGGCCCCGGCCTCGCGGGCGATCCGGTCCGAGGTGTCGAACAGGGCCCGGACCTCGGGGAAGTGCGGGCACAGGTCGGCGAGCATCCCCGGGTACTGCGACCCCTCGCCCGGGAACAGGAACGCCATCCGGGGGGCCTCCGATCCCGCCGGCCGGTCCCAGAAATAGGCCCCGCGCGCGTCGCGGATCGACCGGCAACCCCGGTCGTCGAGCTTCGCCAGGCTCGCCGCGAGCCGGGCCGCGAGGTCGGCCGGGCTCGTCGCGACCAGGCCGAGCCGGGCGGGTTGAAACAGGTCGCCCGCGTTGATCGTGGCGGCGATGTCCTTCAACCGGGCGTCGGTCCCCCCTTCGAGCCGGGCCAGGAGCGACCGGGCCCGGGCCGCCAGGGCCTCGCGGTCGGGCGCGGCCAGGAGGATGGCCTCGCCGTCCCAGGCGAGCAGGGCCCCGGGCGACCCGGCGGCGTCGGCCGAGGCGTCGTGGCTTTCGAGGACGGCGTGGGCGTTGATCCCGGCGAAGCCGAAGGCGCTCACCCCGGCCCGTCGGGGGGCGGTCGGGTCGCCGTGGACCCAGGGGCGGGCCTCGGGGGCGATCGCGAACGGGCTGTCGGGCCGGTCGAGGAGCGGGTGCGGGGGCTCGGCGTGGAGCGTCGGCGGCAAGACCCGATGGTGGAGCGCCAGGGCCGCCCGGATCAGCCCGGCCATCCCGGCGGCGGGCATCGCGTGGCCGATGGTCGACGACACCGCCCCCAGGACCCGCCGCCCCGTCGCGACCGGCGGGAACGTGGCCCGGAGCGCCCGCAACTCGGCCCGGTCGGCGGCGGGGACGCCCAGGCCGTGCCCCTCGACCAATCCCACGGTGGCCGGGTCGACCCGGGCGTCCCGGTACGCCCGGCGGATCGCCCGCGCGTGGCCCCGGGCGTCGGGCGCGGCCAGGCCGGCCCCTCGGCCGTCGCCGGCCACGCCCACCCCCCGGACCACGGCATAGATCCGGTCGCCGTCGCGCTCGGCGTCCCCTCGACGCTTGAGGACGACCACGCCCGCCCCTTCGCCCGGGACCATCCCGTCGGCGTCCTTCGCGAACGGCCGCGACCGCCCCGACGGCGACGCCGCCCCGAGCTGGCCGAAGACCATCGCGAAGTCGACGTCGGCCTCCAGGTAAACCGCCCCCACCAGGGCCAGGTCGGCCCGCCCTTCGGCCAGGGCCCGGGCCCCGAGGTCCAGCGCCACCAGGGCCGAGGCGCTGGCGGCGTCGACGACGAAGCTCGGCCCGAGCAGGTCGAGCCGGTCCGCCACCCGACCGGCGGTGGCGTTGGTGAGCTGGCCGGGCACGGTGGCCGGCCCGAACGGCGGCAGGCTGGCCTTGAGGTCGAGCCGGACGGCCTCGAAGTCGGCCTCGGGCCAGTCGGGGTGGAGCGACCGGAGGATGGACACGGTTTGCGAGGCGATCCGGCCGTGCTGGAGCCGGGCGAGGTTGCCCCGGTTGAAGTAATTGCCCCGGCCGATGATGACCTGCGCCCGCCGGCCGTCCGGGACGCCCCCGGCCAGGCCGGCGTCGGCCAGGGCGGCGCGGGCGGCGTCGAGGATCACGAATTGCTCGGGCTCGCCGCCGTCGACGGCGTGGGGCATGATCCCGTGCGCGGCGGGGTCGAACGGGATCGGGGATTCGAGGTAGCCCCCGCGCCGGCAGGCGACGCGGTCGTTGGCGGCCGAGGCCGGGTCGAAGAATTCGGCCGAGGGCCAGCGGTCGGGGGGAACGTCCGAGGTGGCGTCGACGCCGGCCAAAATATTTTCCCCGAAGGCGAACAGGTCGCCCGCCCCCGGGAACCGGCAGGCCATCCCGACGATGGCGACGTCGAGCGGCCCCCGTCGCCGCCGGCGGCTCATCGACCCGCCCCCGCCAGCCGGGGGGCCCGCCCTTCGACCGGGACCGGCCCGTCGAGCCCGCCGAGGTCGCCGGCGGCGATGACTTCGACCATCCCCTTGCGGCCGAGCCGGAGTTCGTCCAGGAGCAGCGACCGGCCGACCTCGGGGGCGATCATCCCCAGCCCTCGGCCGCCGAGGTGCCCTTCGAGGTCCGACACCATCCCCACGCCCGACCACGGGCCCCAGATCATCGACACGACCCGCCCCGGCCATCGGCGGTCGAGCCAGACCGCCAGCTTGTTGAGGACCTCGTTGGCCGCCGCGTAGTCGGACTGGCCGAGGTTGCCGAACCGGCCGGCGATCGACGAGAACAGCGCGGCGAACCGGATCGGTTCGGGGCGGAGGAGCCGGGCCAGGTTCAGGGCGCCGTCGAGCTTGGTCCCGAGGACGTCGTCGAACGACCCGACGGCCTTGTCGCGGATCAGCTTGTCCTTGATGACCCCGGCGCCGTGGATCAGGCCGACCGGCTCGCCGAACCGCCGCCGCCAGCCGTCGAGGGCCGCGCCCAGGGCCCCGGCGTCGCGGACGTCGACCCGTGCATACTCCACCGTCGCGCCGGCGGCGCGGAAGGCCCCGAGGTTGGCCCGGATCTCGCGGGCCCGGAGCAACCCCTGATACGCCCGCTCCAGGTCCGCCGGCTTCTCGCCGCGGAGCCGGACGTGGAGCGCGGCCTTCAAGTCGGCCGGGCCGGCTAGGCGGGCGGTCTCGGGGTCCTCGACCGGCGTCGGCAGCGGGCTCCGGCCGAGCAGCAAGAGCGTCGGCTTCCACCGGGCGGCCATCTCGGCGACCACGGCGGCGGTGATCCCCCGGGCCCCGCCGGTCACGACGACCGGCTCCCCCGGGGCCAGCTCGATCGCCGGGCTTCCGCCGGAGCCGAGCGGGCTCGCCACCGCCCGGAGCCGGACCCGGCGGTCGCCCTGGTAGCCGACCTCGGACCAGTCGTCGACGGACCGGGCCTCGGCGACGAGCCGGGCGGCCAGGACCCGGGGGTCGGCCCGGGGGTCGAGGTCGACCACCCGGGCGCGGACCCCCGGCCACTCGCGGGCCAGGGTCTTGACCAGGCCGGCCACCCCGCCATGCCCGGGGAAGAAGTCGAGGGCCGGGCCCGTCGAGGCGAACGCGCCGCCCATCGACGTGGCCGCCACCAGGGCCCCGCCCCCCCCCCGGGCCGCCCGTTCCAGGTCGGGCGCGGCGGCCTTGGCCAGGAGGAACAGGCCCCGGACCTCGGGCCCCATTCGCGCCGCCCAGGCCGCCGGGTCGAGCCCCGCGCCGGCGTCGCGATCGTCGCGGAGCGGCAGCGCGTGGATGATCCCGGCCAGCGGCCCCGACTCGCGGGCCCGCTCCAGGAACCGCCCGACCGACGCCGGCGACGCCAGGTCGACCCCGCCCGGCCCGGCCAGCTCGACCGGGTGGCCCGCCGCCTCCAGCTCGTCGGCGATCGCGCGGGCGACCCCCCGACCGTCGTCGGTCACGACCACCAGGGCGCCCGGCTCCAGGCCGGCTTCCTCGGCCCTTCGCGGGGCGTCGACGGCTTCGAGGACGAACCGCCGGACCGCCCCGGCCGGGGGCCCCGGCGCCGCCGGCGCGGCGGCCCCGTTCGCCCCGCCCCGGCGGCGGAGGATCGCCCCGACCCGGTCGACGATCGCCCCCAGGGTCCGGACCCTCGACAGGGCGTCCATGTCCGCCGGGTCGGTCGCCCCGTCGAGCCCGGGGACCGTGTCGCGGAGGGTCCCGAGGATCTCGACCCGCTTGATCGAGTCGATCCCGAGGTCGGCTTCCACGTCCAGGTCGAGCCCGAGCATCTCGGCCGGATAGCCCGTCCGGTCGCGGACGATCTCCACCAGCCGGGCGGCCACCGCTTCGCGATCCGTCGTCGGCACGGGGGCCGCGACCGGAGCGGGGGCCGGCGCCGGTGCCGGGAGCGGCGCGACCTCGGCCTTCGGGACCGGCGGGGGCGGCGTGGCCCGGGTCGGGGGCGGGACGACGATGGGCCCGACGGGCGTGGGGCTTTCGACCTTCGGCCGGCCCGCGAGGTAGGCGAGCATGGTCGTCCGCTGGACTTCGAGGAAGGCCCGCATCGTCTCCTGGAACGCCGCGAGCACGCGCTCCTCGTTCGAGCCCGAGCCCGAGCCCGAGCCCGAGCCCGAGCCCGAGCCCGAGCTTGACGGGGCCGGGCCGGCGGCCACGGGGACGGCGGGACGGGGCGGGGGGGGATTCATGGGCTTGCCGTTGCTCGGGACACTCGGGGCCGGGGCCCGGCCGTTCCGATGGGGGGCCGGACGCTCGGGTGGGATCGAGGGCAGGGGCGGGGACGGGGACGGGGACGGGGGCAGGGCGGGGGCTTGCCCGAGCCGGCGCGGCTCGGGCTCGGCGATCGGCCGGGCCCGCGAGCCGTTGACGAGCCAGGTCGTCGCCGACGGCGCGGGCGAGCCGTCGCCGACCGGCAGGTCATCCAGGTCGAGCGCCCGGTCGGACCGGCCGTCGGCCAGGCGGTCGAGCTTCGCCGGGACCCCGGCCGCGACCAGCCGCGCCAGGGCCAGGAGGAACCCGGGGATTCCCGAGCGGTCGGACGCCACGGCCAGGTGCGGCCGGTCGCCGAGGATCGAGGCCACCAAGGGGGTCAGGACCGACCCGGGCCCGACCTCGACGAATACCCGGGCCCCGTCGCGGTGCATCGCCTCGACCATCGGGGCGAACCGGACGGGCCGGGCCGCGTGGTCGCCGAGCCGCTCGGCGATCGCGGCGGGGTCGGCCGGGTGGACCTCGCCGTCGAGGTTGGAATAGACCGGGCGGTCGGGCTTCGCCCCGATCCGGGCCGCCACGGCCCGGGCCAGCGGCCCCCGGACCTCGTCGAGCATCGCCGAGTGGAACGCCCCGGCCGCGGGCAGGACTCGCGCCCGGACCCCGGCCCGGGCCGCCGCCTCGACCACGGCGGCCACGCCCTCGACGGGGCCGGCCACGACGGCCTGGCCCGGGCCGTTCTCGTTGGCCACGACCACCCCGGGCGCCCCGGCGATCCAGCCGAGGACCGCGTCCGGGCCGGCGGCGACGGCGGCCATCGCGCCCGGGTCGGCCCCGAGCGCCGCCTGCATCAACCGGCCGCGCTCGTGCGCCAGCTCGGCCAGGGGGGCGGTCGCCAGGCAGCCGGCGGCGTGGAGGGCGACCAGCTCGCCGAAGCTGTGGCCGGCGACCACGTCGGGCTCGACCCCCAGGCTCGCCAGGAGCCGGAGCAGGCCCACCGACGCCGCGCCCAGGGCGGGCTGGGCCGCGGCGGTCGCCCGGAGCGCGGCCCGGTCGCGGTCGCGGCCGGCCTCGTCCGGGGGCGGGCTGGGATAGACCAGCGGGCCGACCCGGGGCCGGCCATCGGCGAGCAGCGCCGCGTCGAACGCCTCGAACCCTTCGCGGACCTCACCGAACGCCATCGACAGCCCGGCCAGCATCCCCGGCGCCTGCGACCCCTGGCCCGGGAACAGGAAGGCGACGGGCTGTCCGAAGAATTCGGGCCGGGCGGCGAAGAACACCCCGCGCGGATCGTCCAGCCGGTCGCGACCCTCGGTGATCGCCGCCCGGGCCCTGGCGAGCTTGTCCCCGAATTCCGCCAGCGACCCGGCCACGATCGCCAGGGTGGGCCCGACTTCGCCCGGCGGGCTGGCGAGGTTCACCGCCCGGGCCAGGTCGCGGAGGGGGGGCCGGGCCCCGGCCGCGAGCGCCCGGGCCAGCCCGTCGAGCCGGGCCAGGAGCCGGGGCCGGTCCGGCTCGCGCCAGGCGAACAGCTCGGCCGGCCAGTCGCGGGCCGGGGCCGTCGACGGGCCGTCGTGGGCTTCGAGGACGGCGTGGAAGTTGGTCCCGCCGAACCCGAAGGCGCTCACGCCCGCCCGCCGGGGGGTGGTCCCGTCGCCGATCCAAGGCCGCGCCTCGGTGTTGACCCGGAACGGCCCGTCGGCGAGGTCGGCCTTGGGGTTGATCGTCTCGACCCCGATCGTCGGCGGCAAGACCTTGTGATGCAGCGCCATCGAGGCGTTGATGAGCCCCGCCAGCCCCGCGGCGCACTTGGCATGGCCGATCATCGACTTGACCGAGCCGATCGCCGTCGACCCCGGCGCGGCCCCCCGGTCGCGGAACAGGCCGGCGATGGCGTTGACCTCGACCACGTCGCCGACCGCCGTGCCGGTCCCGTGGGCCTCGACGTAGCCGACCGTGGCCGGCTCGACCCCCGCCTTGGCATACGCCCGTTCCAGGGCCCGGACCTGCCCCTCGGGGCCGGGCGCGGTCAGCCCCCGGGCCCGGCCGTCGCTGGAAGCCCCCACCCCCTTGATGACGGCGTAGATCCGGTCGCCGTCGCGCTCGGCGTCGGCCAGCCGCTTCAAGACCAGGACGGCCACGCCCTCGCTGATCACGATCCCGTCGGCCGAGGCGTCGAACGGCCGGCACCGCCCCCGGGGGGAGAACGCCTGGGTCTTGCTGAACGCCAGGTACGTGAACGGGTTCTGGACCGTGTCGGCCCCGCCGAGGAGGACCACGTCGGCCGAGCCGGTTTCCAGCTCGCGGACCGCCATCGAGGCCGCCGCCAGCGACGACCCGCACGCGGCGTCGACCGTGTAGTTGGCCCCGCCGAGGTCGAACCGATTGGCCACCCGCCCCGCCGCCACGTTGAGCAAGAAGCCCGGGAACGAATCCTCGGTCCACTCCGGCAACAGCCCCCGGCACGCCTCCAGGGCGTCGCGCCCGGCGCCTGGGGTCACGCCGTCGAGCATCGGCAAGTACGACCGGAACGCATACCCCATCGCCAGTTGCGCCGCGCCGCCGCCCATCCCGAGGACCACCGCCGTCCGGTCGCGGGCGAACGGCCGGTCGGCATACCCGGCGTCCTCGATCGCCGCCCGGGCCGCTTCGAGGAGCAGGAGCTGGACCGGCTCGATCGAGGGCAGGCTCGCCGGCGGCATCCCGTAGCGGAGCGGGTCGAACCGGACGTCGGGGACGAACCCCCCCCACTTCGAGACGATCTTGTCGGGGGCCTTGGGGTCGGCGTCGTAGTAGAGGCGCCAGTCCCAGCGGTCGGCCGGGATCTCCTCGATCGCGTCCCGCTCGCGGAGGGTGTTCTCCCAGAACGTCCGGACGTCCCCCGCCCCCGGCAGGATCGCCGACATCCCGACGATCGCGACGTCCGACGGGCCGCCCGACGCGGACGCGGGGATGCGTGGCTCAACTCTCATGACGCTCGGCGACTCCTCGCGAGAAACCGGACGCCGAAGCCCGGGAACGGCCCAGCAGGGAGGTTCCGGCCATCCCTGCCGCCGATCAAGTATACGACAAAAACGCTAACGATCATCGTGACCTGGTAAAATGGGCGATCTGGTCGCCCGGTTCATCCCTTCTTCGGGCCCCGTCGGGTTTCGATCTCGCGGCGGAGGCGGCGGACTTGATCCTGCGCGATGACGCCGAGTTTGGACCGGAGGATCGGGGCCCCCTGGAACCAGTCGTGGGGCTCGACGAACCCGAAATGGACCTCGACGAACAGGGCGCCCGGTTCCGAGGCGAGCCGGGTGATCTTGCAATAGCCGGCGCTCCCTTCGTAATCGCGGGCGGGGCCGGGAGCCTCGGCGGTCCCCTGGCGGGCGAGCGTCGACCAGCGGTTCGGGGACGTGGCGTCGCGGTCGAACGCGCGATCGGTCCGCCCGGCGACGACCAGCGAGTCGGCCGATCGGGTGGCGACGACCCGGTCGGTCGCCTCGACGGCGATCCGGTCGAGGAGGCGGCCCGTGGCGTGGGTGTACCACTCGTGTCGGCCGGCCAGCGCGGCGAGGGGTTCGACCCGTCGGCCGCGCAAGTCGTCGTTCCCCAGGGTCTTGCTCGCGAACCGCATGTTCCCCGCCTCGGCCGACCGGCCGTCGGCCTGGCGGGCGACCTGGCCGGGGTCGACCTCGTCGAGGTCCGCGTGGACGATGAAATACAGGTCGGCCAGCCGGAGGATCGAGCCGCCGGCCTTGACGTCCCGGGGTTTCAGGAGGAACGGGGCGGTGACCGAATTCCGGGCCAGCTCCCGCGCCGCGCGGTCGTCGCCGGCGACGGCCCGGAGCTTGGCCCGGGCGGCGTCGGCGTCGAGCCCGTCGGGGAGGACGGGCTCGGGCAACCGCGCGGTCGCCCCTTCGACCGCGATCCCGGCGTCGACGAGGCCCCGATACACCGGGTTGTTGGCGTGGTCGGTGGTCTGGGTGACCGCCAGCCCGGCGAGCCAGAGGACGAGGTGGGACATCGATCGATTCTTCCGATGGTGAGGATCGCGCGGGCAAGTTTCCCGCGTCGCGGACCGATCTAGGGAAAGGGATGGCGGGCGGTCCATCCTCGTTGGAATTCATTCCCGACCGGAAATCGGCGACTCATGGCCGGGCCGAAAAAACGATTGTATTCCGGGTGGGCTCGCGGCAAAGGGGGGTACGGACTTGGTCGGGCTTGGGTTCGTTTTTCCCGGGTGGGGCCGGAGCGAAGTCTGCCCCCCCTCGTCCTCCGGGAGAGGGGCCGGGGGTGAGGGACGCGGCACGACCCTTGGGGCTCGAACGAGTCTCCGATGGGCCCCACTCGACCGGCGGCGGCCCTCACCCCAACCCCCTCCCGGAGGGAGAGGGAGCCAGAAACGTCTTGGGTTCGTTTTGCTGCTGACCCTGGCCGGTTGCCAGCCGTTGCCGCTGGGCGGGCGGATCAAGGTGGACGCCGACGCCCGGGTGGCGGCCGACGCGACGGTCCGGGGGACGGTCGAGGTCAAGGTCCCCACGGCCCCCGACCCCGGGCCGATGACGGCGGTCGTGGTCCGGGCCGGGCCCTCGGGGCCGGGCGGGGGGCGGGTCGGGCTGGTCGACGTCGACGGGTTGCTCCTGAATCAGAACCTCACCGGCCCGTACTCGGCGGGCGAGAACCCGGTGGCTTCGTTCCGCGAGAAGCTGCAAGCCGCCGCCTCCGACCCCTCGATTCGCGCCGTCGTGGTCCGGATCAACAGCCAAGGTGGGGGGGTCACGGCGTCCGACATCATGGCCGACGAACTCCGCCGGTTCCGCGACGAGGCCGGCAAGCCGGTCGTGGCCTGCCTGATGGACGTGGCGACCGGCGGGGCCTATTACCTGGCCGTCGGCGCCGACCGCGTGGTGGCGCTCCCGACGAGCCTGACCGGGTCGGTCGGGGCCCTCATCAACCATTACAACCTCCAGGACGCGATGGCCCAGCTCAACCTGGTGGCCGACCCGATCAAGGCCGGGCCGCTCCTCGACATGGGGAGCGTGACCGCCCCGCTCGACGACGAGGCCCGTCGGCTCCTCCAGGAGGTCGCCGACGGCTTCCGCGACCGCTTCCGCGACCGCGTGGCCCAGCGACGACTCGCCATGACCCCCGCCGACCGCCTCGCCATCGACGACGGCCGGGTCGTCGCCGCCACCCGGGCCCTCGCCCTCCACCTGGTCGACCGCCTAGGCTACGTCCACGAGGCCATCGCCGAGGCCGAACACCTCGCCCAAATCTCCGGGGCCGAAGTCGTCCTCTTCCAACGCGCGGGATACCCGGCCCGCTCGATTTACGCCATCACCCCCAATGCCCCCATCCAGGGGGAAATCGTCCCGTTCAGCTATCCGGGGCTGGATCGGAGCAAGGTCCCGACGTTCCTGTACCTGTGGCAGCCCGACCCGACGGTCTTCCGGCAGGCGGGGCGGTGACGGATCGGCCGTCGAGCCTGGACCCGGCCGAGTGGCCGGTCCTGGTGACGGGGGCCTCGGGGTTCGTGGGCGGCCACGTCGCCCGCGAGCTGGCGAGGGCCGGGCATCCGGTCCGGGCGTTGACCCGGGGGGGGCCGACGGACGAGCCGGGGGACCCGTCGATGACATGGGTCGTCGGCGACCTTCGCGACCCCGGCGACCGGCGGCGGGCCCTGGCGGGGGCCCGGGGGGTGGTCCACTCGGCGAGCTGGGTCAGCCTGGGGGCCGACCCGGGGGGCATCGGGCGGGCCGTGAACGTCGAGGCGACCCGGGGGCTGTTGGCCGATTCCGTGGCCGCCGGGGTTGAGCGGCTGGTCTACACCTCGACCCTGCACACCCTGGCCGCCGGGACGGCCGAGGCCCCGGCCGACGAGGATTCCCGATGGAACCTCGGGCGGGTCGACTCCCCCTACGCCCGGACCAAGCGCGAGGCCGAGGCCCTGGTCCTCGATGGCCTGGGCGGGCGGTTGCCGGGCGTGGCCCTCTGCCCGGGGATGGTGATCGGGGCGAGGGACCGGAAGCCGACGTCGACCAGCGTCCTGCTCCTGATGGCCCGGTCGCCGGTGGCGTTCCTGCCCGGCGGGGGCATCCCGGTGGTCGACGCCCGGGTGGCGGCCCTGGCCCACCGACGGGCCCTGGGGGCGGGCGAGGCGGGCCGGCGGTACGCCCTGGCGGGCCCTTATCTGACGTTCGCCGAGATCGCCCGCGCGGTCGCCCGGGTCGCGGGCTGGCCCCGGCGGGTGGTGGCCCTGCCCGACGCCCTGGAAGGGCCGCTGACCTGGGCCGCCGGCCGGCTCGATCGGCTCGCCGGGGGGCGGCGGATCGAGGTTTCGGCGGCGGCGGTCGCCGGGGGGTTCCTCCGGCTCCACGTCCGGGGGGACCGGGCCGATTCGGCGTTCGGGCTGGTCCACCCGCCGCCGGTGGCCTCGATCTACCTGGCCCTCGACGACGCCCGGCGGTCGGGTCTGGCCCCCCGGCTTCGCACCGCCCGGCCGCCCGAAGTCGATCAGGCCGGGGAATTCTCGATGTGAACGGCGACCCGATTTCCGCCCTCGGCCTTGGCCCGGTAGAGCGCCCGGTCGGCCCGGCGTCGGAGGGTGGCGGGGTCGATGGCGGTCGCGGTCCCGGCGACCCCGAAGCTGGCGGTGATCGGCCCGCCGAGGCGGTCGACGTCGGCCCGGAGTCGTTCGGCGAGGGCTTGGGCCTCGGCGAGCCCGGATCGGGTCGCGATCAGGGCGAACTCGTCCCCGCCCGGGCGATAGGCGGTCGCCCCGGCGGTCGCCAGGATCGAGGCCAGGTCGCGGAGCGCCTCGTCGCCCGCCGGGTGGCCGTGGGCGTCGTTGAACGCCTTGAAGCGATCGAGGTCGACCACGACCAGCGCGGCCGGCCGGCCCGACCGCGCGGACTCGGCCAGGGCCCGGGCCAGGTCGCGGCGGAAGGCCCGGGCGTTGCCGAGCCCGGTCAGGTCGTCGGTCGCCGCCAGGCGGGCCAGTTCCGCTTCCCGGACCGACCGGAGAAAGACCCAGCCGCCCGCGACCCCGGCCGCCCACCCCGGCCCGAGCCGGCTCGCCGCGAGGTAGACGGCCAGGGCGACGACCGAGGCCAGGGCGAAGGCCCGGGGAGCGCCATGTCGAAAGCGGAGGAACGATCGCGGATCGCGGATTTCGGACTTCAAAGCATCCAGTCGCTTTGTTTCGAGATCTACGATGTCGGATCTGCGATCCCCCCCACCGGGCGCCGTCAGAGGCTCTTGAGGTAGGCGATCAGGTCGTCGCGCTCGGCCGGGGTCAGGGTTTCGCCGCCGAGGTTTTCGGGGGCGTGGGCGTCGGTCAGGGCGTCGCGGAGGGTCCGGGCCCGGCCGTCGTGGAGGTACGGGTCCTTGTCGTGGGCCCCCTTGAGCGAGGGGGGGTTGTACCCTTGATAGACGTCGCCCCGCTCGCCGAGGCCGACGTCGTGGGTCTTGCCGTCGGTGAACTCCGGCCCGGAGTGGCACGAGGCGCAGCCGGCCCGGGCCGACCGGAACAGGGACTCGCCGCGGCGGGCGGCGGGGGACAGGCCGCCGTTGGGCTCTCGGTGGGGATTCCGGGGGAAGTCGAGGGTCCCGAGGTAGGCCGCCAGGGCCTCGACCTCGTCGGGGGCCGGGCGCCTGCCTTGCATGCTCTTGGTGAACGACTCCACGATGGCGTCGTCGAGGCCGGCCTGCCAGCCGTGCCAGGTCCAGGGGGCCGTGAGGGCGACCCGGCGGAGCGTCGGGACCTTCTTGCGGCTCCGGAGGTGGCTGGAGGTCAGGTCCTGCCAGCCGTCGTTGGACGTGTCGAAGTCGAGCCCGTTGGTGTGGCCGTCGGAGTGGCAGGTGTTGCAGCTATACCAGTGATTGGCCGAGCGGTTGGCGTCGTGGAACAGGGCCTCGCCCCGGCGGGCGATCGAGGGGGTTTCCGGGCCGCCGAGCGGGATCGATCGGGCCAGGGTGGCGGACCCGGCGTCGACCACCTGGATGGCGTTGGCCAGGTAGTTGGCCGCGTAGAGCGTCCGGCCGTCGGGGGCGAAGACGAGTTCGGTCGGCCGGCCGCCGAGGGCAACCCGGCGGAACCGGGCCGGGTCGCGGAGCAAGTCGACGCCCATCACGTCGCGGCCGTGCCCTTCGCGCCAGGGTAGGGGGGTCTTGGACTGGCGAAAGAGCATGACCTCGTGGGTCCCGCCGCAGGCGACGGCCAAAAGGCTCCCCCCCTCGCCAAGGGCCAGGCCGTGAGCGTCGCCCGCCGCCTCCCCCTTGGGGTCGAGGGTCAGGCTTTCGCCGGGGCCGGTGCCGTCGAGGGCGACCCGGACGACCCGCTGGCCCAGGACCCAGCCGGCGTCGATGTTGTTCAAGGTGGTGGCCATGCCCCGGGTGTTCATGGCCGCGACGTAGGCGTAACGCCCGTCGGGGCTCACGGCGACCTGGCGGAGGTTGTCGCCGTCGTGCGGGAGCGTCCGCTCGATCGCGAACCCGGCCAGCCCGATCAGCGACAGCGACCGCGAGCGGTTGTTGGCGACCACCAGGCGGGCCCCGTCGGGGGTCAGGGCGAGGCCCCGGGGCTCGCGGCCGACCGCGACCCGCCCGGTCACCTTCAGGGCGTCGAGGTCGACCCGGACGACCTCGTTGCTCGCCCCGACGGCCGCGTAGGCCGTCCGGCCGTCGCCGGCGATGACCACCCCGCGCGGCTCGGGCCCGACCACCACCCGGCCCAGGACGGCCAGGCGATCTCCTTCGAGGTCGAGGACCGCCAGGTCGTATCCATACCAGTGCGCGACCACGCCCCGCTTGCCGTCCCTCGACACCGCGACCCCGGCCGGGCGGTCGCCCGTCTTCGCCTCGCGGACGACCTTGCCGGCGACGGGGTCCACCAGCGAAACCGAGCCGGCCGCCTGGTTGGCGACCAGGAGCCGCCCCCCGTCCGGGGTGGCCGCCAGCGCGATCGGAGAGCGGTCCGGCCCCCCCTCGTCCGGGGCGGCGCCGGCGACGGTCAACGCGACCAGCGAGAGGAGCCGGGCAAAGGCCGGGCGTTGCGAGCGGTGGGGCATGGCCGATGCGGCTCCTTGGACACGAGCAAGGGTCGGGCGGGTGGGTCGACCGTCGAGAAGATTCCGGGCGGGCGCGAGGCCGCTTGCGAGTGGAGTTATCCTAGGGAACCCGCGCCCCGTTCGGCAAGCGTCCAGCGCCGGGGCCCTCGGGGCGGCGGCCGATCCCTCGGCCCACGCCCCAAGGGCGGGGAGGTCGCCCGGGGAACCAAGGGGCGATCCCCGGCGTCTAACGGGAAGATCCGGGAAGCAGTTGCGGCGCGGCGCGTTGGCCCTTTCGCTTCCGGGAAATCTCGAATCCTGGGAAAGATGGGATGTCCTGGCAACTCGCCCAGAAACTTGACAGTCGGCGTCCGGCGGGTTACGCTGGGTTGGAAATATCGCCGTCGATTTCGCGACCAGTTGCCGTCGAGGCGGTGGGCAGTCCGCGGGCTCTCGCGGTTTTCCGGCCCGGCGCGACCGGCCCCGATCGATCCTTCCGCCCCCATCCCGGCGTCGGGGATCTAACCCAAAGGTTCTCGAATATGAGCCAAGCGTTCGCCCCGAGGATGCCGGGGGGATTCTCGTGGATCATGCTGGCGATCCTGGCGGTGGCGTCGGCGGGGGCCCGCCCCGCCTCGGGCCAGGCGACCGCACCGGACCCCGGCAAGGCCGCCCCCAAACCGGCCGATCCCAAGCCTCGCGGCGATGACGCCAAGCCGGACGCGGACGACGACGGCGACGACAAGGGCAACAAGGGGGAGGTTTTCCTCGACCCCAACGCCAAGAAATACCTGACCAAGTTCGACCCGATCCCGTTCGTCGGCCCGCAAATCAAGGTCGGCAACCCGCCCGACGACCGCTCCAAGATGCAGAACATCGCGGCCGGCAACGAGAACATCGACCTCGGCTTCATCAAGCGGTACATCGAGTTCTTCGCGTCGGAACTGACCAAGCGCGAGAACCTCAACGCCCTCCTCAGCCCTCCGCCGGGGATGAAGCCCGACGCCCCCCAGGCCCGCGCCCTGGAACGAGCGGTCGCCGCCCTGACCCAGCCGATCATCGATAGCAAGGCGCTGGACAAGACCGAATTCCTCAACGCATACACCCGGGCCTTGTTCGATTCGACGTTGCCGAAGCTCCTGGAGAACAACTACCTGACCCGGATCGACGCCATGATTGTCCTGGGGATGGCGGGGAGCACCGCGACCAATGCGCTGGACCTGTACAATGCCCAGTTGCGGAAGGCCGACCAGGTCATCTGGGTGAAACTCTGGGCCGCCCGGGGCCTGAGCAACGCGGCCCAGGATGGCCGGGTGAACCTGGAAGCCTCCAAGGCCAATCAGTCGGCCGACGCGGTGCTCGCGTTCCTCGACTCCGACCCCAAGCTCCCCTGGCCCGCCCAGTTGCGGGCGATGGAGGCGCTGGGGTCGATCCGCCTGGCGTCGGTCAACACGCCCAAGGGGCGGGTCGACTCGGCGTCGGTCGTCCTCCGCTACCTGGCCGACCCCGCCGCCCGCCCCGAGGTCCGCGCCCGGGCCGCCTGGGCCCTGGGGATGATGCGGACGGCGCCGGTGAACTCGTACAACTTCGCCCTGGCCGGCCACGAGGTTGGCGAACTGGTCGTCCTCCTCGGTCGCAAGGTCGTCGAGGAGTACGACGACAACCCCGCCGGGTTCGACCGGGACAAGGACCAGGCGGCCTATTACGCGGGCCTCCTCTTGTTCCAGGCCATCCCGGCGCTCTCGGGGGTGGACGCGGTCTCCGACTCGGGGCTCCTCCGGGCCCCCAACCTCGCGGCGTCGGGGGCGAAGCCGTACCTGACCAAGCTCGACGAGAACGTGAAGGCGGTCGCCCGCGAGGCCTACGAGCTGCTCAGGGCCGGCGGGACCAACCAGAAGGCGAGGCGCGACGAACTTGACGCCAAGGTGGCCGCCTTGCAGGGGTTCCTCAACCAGTCGCCGCCCAAGGATCGCCACCTCGTCCCCGGCGGCCCCGAGTTCCCCGTGAGCGTCCCGCGGGTGGCCGGTGCCCCCCGCCCCTGACCCGGGCGAGGGCCCGACGCCCCCTTCGCTGTTCATCCCCGAGATCCGCGATTATCAGCGGATCAACGCCGATCTGGCCAACCTGCTCGACCAGGGCCACCCCCGGATTCGCCTCGAAGGGGCCGAAGGCCAGCGGCTCCTGGTCGCGGGCCTGGCCGGCCCCTGGCACGCGGTCGTCGAGGTCGACGGCCGGACCGGGCCCGAGCTGGCGGCCGGCCTCGACGCCCCCCACCTCGTCGTCGTCGCCCGGGGGGCGACCGCCGACGGGGTCGGGCTTGGGCTCCGATCGGGGGTCGTCCTGGTCCTGGGGGCGGCCGGCGACGCCGCCGGTTATGGCCAGTCCGGCGGGGTCCTCGTCGTCGACGGCCCGGCCGGCCACCGGGCGGGCCTGGCCCAGTCCGGCGGAATCCTGGCCCTGCTCGGGCCGGCCGGGCGGCTGGCGGGCGACCGACAAACCGGCGGCCACCTGTTCGCCCCCCTCGGGGCCTTCGGCCCCCACGCCGGCCGGGGGCGTCGCGGCGGCCGGCTCGTCGAAGGGCCGACCGCCGGGCCGCTCGACCCCGACGCCGCCCGCGCCTGGCGCGAGGCCCGGGCCGCGGCCGCCCCCTGGGTCGACCTGGCGGCCGGGGTGGCCCTTTGAGCCGGGATGCGCGGGAGGCGGGGATGATCCGACGGATCGGGCCGGCCCTGGCGATGGCGGCCCTCGGGATCGGTTGCGGCGAGGAGCTGGGCCCCGAGCGGTTCCCGACGGCGCATGTCCGGGGGTCGGTCGCGGCCGGCGGTCGCCCGGTGGGGGGCGGGTTCATCGAGTTCCAGCCGATCGACGGGACCCGGGGCAACCTCCGGGTCGGGCCGATCCGGCCCGACGGCTCGTTCGCCGTCGACCTCGTGCCGGTCGGCAAGGTCGCCGTCGGCCTCGCGCAGCTCCCGATCGGGCCGATCCCGACCGCCTCGGGGCCGGTCGACCCCCGGGACTTCCGGCTCAACCGCGCGCCGCTCCGGCGGACGATCGCCGAGGGCCCCGACGTCGTCCTCGCGATTGACCTCGACGTGGAAGCGAACCGGCTCAAGCTCCGGGGGCGAGGCCGATGAGCCGCCGGAAACGCTCGCCCCGGGCCCCGAAAGCCGCCGTCGCCCCGATCGCGGCGTCCCCGGGCCGCGACGGCCGCCGCTCGGACCCGACCACCCGCGTGATCTACCGGGATTCCCGGGGGATGATCCACCTCGAATGGCCCCCCGACCAGGTCGCCCGCGCCCTGGCCGACGCCGGGGGGACCGTCTGGGTCGACATCGAGGACCTGGAGTCGGCCAACAACGCCAGCGTCGAGGTCCTGCTCCGCGACGTCTTCCGGTTCCACCCCCTGGCCATCGAAGATGCCTTGAAAGACACCCATGTCCCCAAGATCGACGACTGGGGCGAATACCTGTACCTGGTCGTCGACACCCTCGACTTCGACCCCGAGACCGACAACCTCCGGCTCCACGAACTCGACCTGTTCCTCGGCCCCAACTTCCTGGTCACCTACCACAACGAGGCCACGGCGGTCCTCGGACGTCACCGCCGGAACCTGGAACGCGAGCCCGAAAACCGGCTCAAAGACGGCCCGGGGCACCTGTTGTATCGCCTGCTCGACGAGGTCGTCGACGAGTTCCTCCCGGCGATCGAGCACCTCGACGACGCGATCGACCGGGCCCAGGAAGAGGTCTTCCACCACCCGACCCCGCGGACGCTCCAGAGAATCTTCCACCTCAAGCAATGCGCCCTCCACCTCCACCGGGTCGTGGTCCCGATGCGCGAGGTCCTCAACCGCCTGGCCCGCGACCCCTACCAGCAGGTTTCCGCCGAGCACCGGGTCTACTTCCGCGACGTCTACGACCACCTGGTCCGGGTCCACGACATCGTCGAGAGCCTCCGCGACCTGATCGCCGGGGCCCTGGATACTTACCTGTCGGTCGTCTCGAACCGGACCAACGAGATCATGAAGGCTTTGACGCTGGTCAACGTCATGTTCCTGCCGATGTCCTTCATGGCGGGCTTCTTCGGGATGAACTTCTTCGGCGAGACCCTGATGTTCGCGTCGCCGCCGCTGCCCAAGGCCGTCCTGTTCTGGGGGGCGATCGCCTCGATGGTCGGCACCCCCCTCGTGATGTGGCAGGTCGCCCGGCGACGGGGATGGTACTGATCGCTTAAGATCAAGGGCGGGACGTCCGCTTTCCGGGGAGGACGGTCGAAGATGACCTCACGCTGGCGACTCCGACCCTTCGACTCCGACCGAGTGGCCGCCCTGAGCCGCGAGGCGAACCTGTCGCCCCTGATCGCCCAGCTTTTGCTCAACCGGGGTGTGGTCGACGCCGAGGGGGCCGCGACCTTCTTCGACAAGCGGCTGGTCGGCCTCCACGACCCGTCGACGATCCCCGGCGTGGTCGAGGCCGCCGACCGGATCGTCGCCGCGATCCGCGACGGCCGGAAGATCGTCATCTATGGCGACTACGACGTCGACGGCGTCTGCGGGACGACGATCCTCTGGGCCTGCCTCAAGCTGGCCGGGGCCAAGCATGTCGATTACTACATACCCCACCGGGTCGAGGAGGGGTATGGGGTCAACGGCGACGCCCTCCGCCGCCTGGTGGCCGAGGGGGGGGCCGAGTTGATCGTGACGGTCGATTGCGGGATCTCCGCCGTCGCCGAGGCCCGGCTCGCCCGCGAGCTGGGCGTCGAGTTCATCATCACCGACCACCACGCCATCGGCCCCGACCTGCCCGGGGCCGATGTGCTGGTCCATCCCGGGTTGCCCGGGAGCCGGTACCCGTTCGGCGACCTCTGCGGCTGCGGCGTGGCGTTCAAGCTGGCCTGGCAGATCTGCAAGGGCTTCGGCGACGGCAAGCGGGCGTCGCCGCACCTCCGCGACTTCCTGCTCCGGTCGATCGGCCTGGTGGCGATGGCCACCGTCGCCGACGTCATGCCGATCCACGGCGAGAACCGGATCTTGATCCGGAGCGGCCTCGTCGAACTCTCGCAGACGGCCAACGAAGGGCTCAAGGCGCTGATGGAAGTGTCCGGCTTCGTGGGCAAGAGCCTGAACACCGGCAACATCGGCTTCGGCTTGGCCCCGCGGATCAACGCCGCCGGCCGGCTCGAACGGGCGATGCAGGCCGTCGAGATGCTCACGACGCTCGACCCCGTCGTCGCGATGGATCACGCCAAAGCCCTTGATTCCTGCAACAAGCAGCGCCAGGAGGTCGAGAAGCGGATCGTCGACGAGGCCCACGAGATGCTGGCCGCGCAGGGGGGGCTCAAGGACCGGGGGGCGATCGTCCTTGGTCGCGAAGGGTGGCATCCCGGCGTGATCGGGATCGTCGCCGGCCGGATCGCCGAGACGTACCATCGGCCGGCGATCGTCGTCGCCCTCGGCGCCGAGCACGGCCAGGGGTCGGCCCGGTCGATCGCCGGGTTCAACCTTTACGACGCCCTCCGCTCCTGTTCCGAGGGGCTGACGGCCTTCGGCGGCCACGCGGCGGCGGCGGGCCTGAAGGTCCCGCGTGCCCACTTCGACGCCTTCGCCGAGCGGTTCGAGGCCCATTGCCGGGGGGCCTTGTCGGCCGAACAGTTGCAGAAGTCGCTCCTGGTCGACGCCGAGGTCCCGCTCGGGGCCTTGACGCTCCGCGTCGTCGAGGCGATCGAGACCTTGGAGCCCCACGGGATCGGCAACCCCAAGCCCTTGCTGGTGGCCAACCGGGTCCGGGTCGCCGGCGAGCCCAAGGCGTGCGGCGACCGGAAGCAGCACCTCCAGGTCCGCTTCTGCCAGGGGGAAACCTCGCACAAGGCGATCGGCTGGAACCTGGCCGAGCGAGGCAAGGCCCTCAAGGCCGGGACGCTCTGCTCGGTCGCCTTTTGCCCGTCGATCAACGAGTGGAACGGCCGGCGCGACGTCCAGCTTGAGTTGAAGGATTTTCGGATCGAGGAGGAGGGCCATGCCCAATCGGCCTGAAACCCCGGGCGCCGCGATCGTCCGTCAGGTCCGCGCCAAGGGGGTCAGCGACCCTCGAATCCTCGACGCCCTGGCCCGAGTCCCCCGGGCCCGGTTCCTCCCGCCCGAGCGCCGCGGCCAGGCCCTCGACGACCGGGCGGTCTCCATCGGCTGCGACCAGACGATCAGCCAGCCGTTCATCGTCGCCGTGATGACCCTGGAACTGGCCCTGACCGGGACCGAGCGGGTCCTTGAGATCGGGACCGGCAGCGGCTACCAGGCGGCGGTCCTGGCCCACCTCGCGGCCGAGGTCTTCACCGTCGAGCGGCACCGGGCCCTCTCGCTCCGGGCCCGGGGCATCCTCGACGGCCTGGCCTTGACGAATCTCCGCTACCGGATCGGCGACGGGACCCTCGGCTGGCCCGACGAGGCCCCCTTCGACCGCATCCTCGTCACCGCCGCCGCCCCGAGCCTGCCCCCCGCGCTGTTCGACCAGCTCGCCGAAGGGGGCCTCCTCGTCGCCCCGATCGGCGGCGACGACTTGCAGCAGGTCACCGTCGTCCGCAAGGTCGAGGGCCAGCCCTCGGCCCGCCAGGTCCTACCTTGCGTGTTCGTCAAGCTGATCGGCGAGCAAGGCTGGCGGGACGAGGGGTGATCGCCCCGGGCTTCAAGGCCCGAGCCGCCGGAGCAGGTTGACCATCTCGATCGCCGCCATCGCCGAATCGGCCCCCTTGTTGCCGGCCTTGAGGCCCGATCGGTTCAGCGCCTGCTCGACCGTTTCCGTCGTCAAGACCCCGAAGATGACCGGGACCCCCGTGGTCAGCCCCGCCTGCAAGACCCCGCCCGCCGCCTGCCCGGCGACATGGTCATAATGCCCCGTTTCCCCCCGGATCACGCATCCCAGGGTAATGATCGCCGCGTATTTGCCCGACTCCGCCAGCTTGCGGGCGACGAGCGGGATCTCGAACGCCCCGGGGACCCAGGCGACGTCGAGCCGGTCCTCGGCCACGCCATGCCGGGCGAAGGCGTCGCGACAGCCCGAGAGCAACGCCTCGGAGATCATCGAGTTGAACCGGGCCGCCACGATCGCGAACCGGCCGGGGGGCGGGGAAAAGTCGCCTTCGAAGGTGGGCATGCGTCGGATCACTCGGGAGGGTGGGATCGGGCCAGGCGGCGACGGTCCAGGGCTCGCCCGAGGAATCCGCCGGCTACCGCCGAGATCATGGTGAACCAGAAGCCGACGACCGCGATCACCATCGTGATGTGCCGGGTGAGTTGGCCGGCCGGGATGCTCTCCGCCATGAGAATGGCGACGTATTCCCCGAACGATCCGGTCAGGTCGGCGACGTCGACGCCCTGGACGGCCACGGGCTTATTCACGGCATACCAGAGCCCCGGGACGCTGATGAGGAGTCTCCCCCAGCCGAACGTCGCGAACCCGAACCACCAGCCCGAGCCCTTCGCCGACCCGAACCGCGCCAGGAACGTGGCCGCGACCACGACCCCGAACTCGACGTACATCAGGGCGACCAGCCAGGCGTCGGAAAGGCTCGCCAGCGGCGCGAGCCCCGCGCCCACGACCGCCACGACGACCATCAACCCGGCGATCGAGAGTCGGGATTCTCGCATAAGAGGATCTCCTCGATCGAGAAAAAAGCCATCATCAAGCCTCGCCGGCGGGGGGACCGCCCAGGCGTCGGGCCCAGTCCTGGAGCAGGCGGAACCAGGCCGATTCGACGAGCCCTTCGCCCATCGCCAGCGCCTCAAGCACCAGAGCCGGCGTCAGGATGGGAAGGGCCAGGCTCCGGTCGATCGGCTCGTATTCCTCTCCCACGAGGCGGAGGAACTGCAGCCTCTTCGTCCCGGCCCGATAACGCCAAACCTCCGGGACACCCAGCGCGGCGCAAACCGGGAGCCGGCCCGCCGAACTGACCCGGTTGTCGCCTTCAATCCAGAGGTTGGGCGGCGGATCGCCCGCGTCCAGGTCGGGCTCCCTATCCTGGGGGAGGCGATCGAGGTTGGCGAGGTAGAAACTCTTGTCCGGCTCCTTGCCCTTCCCCTGATAGGGCCCCTCGCCGGCCTTCGAGAAGGTCGCGCTGTCGGTCCCTTCGTACTCGATCTGGAACGCGTTGGCGACGGTCGTGACCACGAGTCGCAGTCGCGCGGAGGGTCGCTCATGTTTCCCGAGTCGAAGTGTCACGATTTCGAGCGTCCCATCGTGATAAGCCATCCGTTGATGACGATTGGCCTTGGCACGAGTGAGGCGCACGTAGGTCTTATACGGCACATGACGCAAGACCGCCACCTGGGCATGCCTTCGGGTGACCGTGGCCATCGCGGGCGACCTCCGGGTCAGGACAGGTTCATGCTCATCAAGATCCCGACTCGGGCCGATCGTTCGAGGATGTCGCGGCTTCCTCGACATTCGGCTTACGCAGTCTCGTCGCCAGCAAAAGGTCGATAGACTCGAAGGCATCGCCGTCGACGATGACCGCGGTCCGGCTTCCCGACTTGTAGGCGATGAGTTCGGGGTGCGGAACCGGGATCGCCCGGCCGTCGGCCATGTGGATGACGAACGGCTGGAACGGTTGGCTTCGAATCGCATTGATGAGCGTGTCGCCAGCCACGGGTGCTTCCTCCAAGTGGGATGGTGGAACCTTCCTCGGATCACGACAGGTTCATGCTCATCAGGAACTCGGCGTTGGACTTGGTCTTGCGCATCCGGCCGGTGAGCAGTTCCATCGCCTCGACGGGGTTCATGTCGTTGAGGACCCGGCGGAGAATCCAGACGCGGCGGAGTTCCTCGGGGTCCATCAGGAGCTCTTCGCGGCGGGTTCCCGAGCGGTTGACGTCGATGGCGGGCCAGACTCGCTTGTCGACCAGGCGGCGGTCGAGGTGGAGCTCCATGTTGCCGGTCCCTTTGAACTCCTCGAAGATCACGTCGTCCATCCGGCTGCCGGTCTCGACCAGGGCGGTGGCCAGGATGGTCAAGGAGCCGGCGTCCTCGATCTTGCGGGCGGCCCCGAAGAACCGCTTGGGCTTCTGGAGCGCCGAGGCGTCGATGCCGCCGGTGAGGATCTTGCCGGAGTGCGGGGCCTCGGTGTTGTAGGCCCGGGCCAGGCGGGTGATCGAGTCGAGGAGGATCACGACGTCTCGGCCGTACTCGACCATCCGCTTGGCCTTCTCGATGACCATCTCGGCCACCTGGATGTGGCGGCTGGCGGGCTCGTCGAAGGTCGAGGAGATGACCTCGGCGGTCGGCCCCTTGACCGATCGCTCCATGTCGGTCACTTCCTCGGGCCGCTCGTCGATCAGCAAGACCATCACGTAGGCCGACTCGTGGTTGGCCAGGATGCTGTTGGCGATCTTCTGGAGCAGGATCGTCTTGCCGGTCCGCGGCGGGGCGACGATCAGGCCGCGCTGGCCCATCCCGATCGGGGTGACGAGGTCGACGACCCGCATGTTCAGCTCCTCGGCGCCGTTCTCGAGCTGGAGCCGGCCGAGCGGGTGGAGCGGGGTGAGGTCGTCGAAGCCGACCTTCTCGCTGAGCTTGTCGGGGTCCTCGTAGTTGATCGCCTCGACCCGGAGCAGGGCGAAATAGCGCTCGTTCTCCTTGGGCGGGCGGATCTGGCCGGCGACGATGGCCCCGGTCTTGAGGCCGAACCGGCGGATCTGGCTGGGCGACACGTAGATGTCGTCGGGGCAGGGGAGGTAATTGTAATCCGGGCTCCTGAGGAAGCCGAAGCCGTCGGGAAGAACCTCCAACGTCCCTTCGCCGAACATCAGGCCGTTCTGCTTGACCCGCTCCTTGAGGATCTTGAAGATCAGGTCCTGCTTCTTCAGGCCGGTGTACTCGACCACCCCCTCGCTCTTGGCGGCCCGGATGAGCTGGGGCATGGTCATCTTCTGGAGCTCGGTGAGGTGGATCTCGCCGCGCTTGATGTCTTCATATCGGTCGTGGATCGCGTTGTCGCCGAACTCGTCCTCGTCCTCGACGGGCAGGCCGTCGAGGGTCGGGGCGGGGGCCGGGTCGTCGGCCGCGACCGGGGCGGGGTCGCGTTCGACCTTGGGGGCGGGGGTCGGGGCGGGGTCGCGGT
>JAABUQ010002513.1_pt1 | contig 36024 bp, 33 predicted proteins | sample 5560001 | NCBI WGS metagenome assembly JAABUQ01 (sample SAMN10711888, study PRJNA513371) | rock metagenome | isolation source: Antarctica rocks | place: Antarctica: Victoria Land, Finger Mt nord | collected 2015-12-18
CGGTAGCGGCGGGTTCGTGTCTCCTGACGATCGCCGACGCGTCGTCGCCCTCCTTAACCACAAACATTTCGATTAACGTGGCTGCGGGCGCGCCGACGATGACCCTTTCACCGAATGCGGTCAGCTTTGCCGACCCGACCGCATCGCCGCTCAACGTAACCATCGCCGGTGGTGCGGCGCCCTACGCATTCGCCGGCTGCGCGGGAATCGCGTCGGGCTCCGTAACGGCGCAAACGCTGACCGTGACGCCGCGAACCGCCGGCGCATGCTCGATCGTCGTTACCGCCGCCAATAATGCCGTCGCTTCGCTTGCCGTGTCGGTGAACGCGTCGCCGGTCACCTCGGCCCAAGATAATCTAACGTTCCATCGCGACGCCGCCCGCACGGGTTGGTATGCGGCCGAGGCGGCATTGACGACGAGTAACGTCAACGCGGCGACGTTCGGTCTGCTCAGGACCCTCACTGCGCCGAGCGGCGTGCCGGCGATGAACAAGGTGATCGCGCAGCCGCTCTTCGTTTCGAACCAACCGGTATCGGGCGGGACGACGCATAATCTCGTGCTCGTCGCATCGACGTCGGGGCAAATCTATGCTTTCGACGATCGGACCTACGCGCTCGTATGGCATCACGACTTTACGCGGCCGGGCGTCGTGCCGCAGCCTTGGACGGACTCCGGTTGCGGTGATATCAATCCGACGTACGGCATCGTCGGCACCCCCGTGATCGATCGCCGGCTCGACCGGCTGTACGTCGTCGTTGCGGCGGACGATAACGGCACGCCGGCAATGCGTATCCACGCATTATCGCTTGTCACCGGTGCCGACGCCGTCGCGCCGAGCGATGTGGCGCAGACGATCGCGCGCGTCGGCGGCGGCACGACGTCGATCAGCCCGCTCAATAATATGAATCGTGCGGCGCTGCTCGAGGCCAACGGGAACGTCTACGTCGCCCTCGGGTCGCATTGCGACAATGCGAGTGCCACGACCCATGGGTGGATCCTCTCCTACGACGCTTCGTCGCTGCGCATGACGGGATCGGCCGCCGAAACCAACGGCGTCGTCGCGCGTAATCAATATCTCGGTGATGCTTGGATGAGCGGTTTCGGCCCGGCCGCTGATGCGCAAGGTAATGTATACCTCGCAACCGGTAACGGCGCGTACGCCGGCGCGAGCAATATTGCGATGTCGGTGATCAAGCTACCGGGCAATCTCGATCTCGCAGCCGCTTCGACTTTCTCGCCGCAGAGTGCGCAAGTGGATTCGAATTACGACCTCGATCTCGGCTCGGGCGGCGTCATGCTCTTCCCCGACCAGCCGGGACCGTTTCCGCACCAACTACTGCAAGGCGGTAAATGTTCGTATAATGCGGCGGGTGGTTGGCCGTGCTGGAAATACGTGCTCGACCGCGACGCTCTGGGCGGCCACCAGTCGAATAATGCTGGTGCGCTCGGCGTACAAAACATAGCCGGCGCCATGTTCGGCGGGCCGGCGTACTTCCGCGATGCGACGAATCAGCACGTCGTCTACGGCGGCAACCCGCTCATCGACTTCATCGCGGCGCCCAATGCAAAGGGGGCCATCGTGTTGACGCCGAGCGCGCGGTCCAGCGTCGGATGTTTCATCTGTCGCGACTCCGGCGGTTCCCAGCCGATCGTGTCGTCCAACGGCACGGTGGCGGGAACGGCGATCGTCTGGGCAATCAAAGGGAACCCGCCCGGGGGCGGACCGCTCTCGCTCTATGCGTTCGATGCGATCAAGATGGGCGCGCCGCTTTTCTCCGCTAATGCGGGCGTCTGGTCGGTAGCCGGTGGCGCGAGCTACGTCGGTTCGGCATTGACGTCGCCAACGGTCGCCAACGGGCGCGTCTACGTTCCGGTCGATGGCGGGGTGGCCGTCTTCGGCCTGCTCTCCAAGGGAACGCACGCCGCGCCGCCCCTGCAGCGCATCTCGGCCGCAGCGGTCCCGTCATCCGTCCTCGCACGTGCGGCGCAGCACCTCAAAGCCGACCATAAGTGGCATCACAGCCCGCACACGATGTACGGCACGATCGCGAGTATCAATGGCGAAACGTTCGTCCTGCAATTACGCAACGGACGCTCGATCGAAGTCGATGCTTCGACGGCGATCGCGAGCGACGCCTATTCCGCGCCGCTCTTCGTCGGCAAGGCGGTCACTGTGGAAGGGCGACGGCATGGGCGGCTGTTTTACGCCGACGACATCGTGCGCGTCGAGACGCTCATCGAACTTCCGCCAGACCAGTAGTAGGAAACATGCCGCCTGGCGCGGCGTCTAACCGCTGGTGACGGCTCTCTTTCGCGGGCTCGTGCTCGGTCACGTGCGCGGGAACCGCCTGCGCTCGTTCGTCACATTCGTCGCGGTTGGACTCGGTGTCGCGATCTCGCTCGCAATCGAGTTGGCTAATGCAACGGCGGTTGCGTCGTTCGCTCGAAGCGTGAACGTGGTCGCAAATCACGTCAACCTGCAAGTGCTCGGCGTGGGACGGGGCTTCGACGAACGGGCGTTGTTGCGAGTTCAATCGCTTCCTGGAGTCCGCTACGCGAGCCCGACGATCGAGGAATCGGTCGTAATCGGTGCGCGGCCCGGCGATCCGTTCTCCGGTGAGATTCTCCGCGTGCTTGGAGTCGATCTACTGCGTCCGCTACCGAGCGACGGGGGCGCGGCGGCGACGGCGGGAGCTTATCGAGCCGGCGTCGCGGGGGCGCCCGATCCGTTCATACTCGTCGCCGGCGGCGGAGCCATCGTGTCGTCGCGCATCGCACGGCGGTACCGGCTGCACGCCGGGAGCGTACTGGAGGCGCTGGCGGGCGATGCGCCGGTGCGCTTTCGCGTCGCAGCCATTTTGCCGTCGTCGGTCCCCGGCATCGACACGAGCGTCCTATTCATCGACATCGCGACGGCGCAAGAGACGTTCGGTAAAATCGGTCTACTCGATCGCATCGACCTCATGGCCGATCCGGCGCAACTGGCCAGCGTGCGCAGGGCGGTCCAACGCGTGATACCGCCGGGCACGCGGGCGGTCGAGCCGACGGTCCGCACGCACGAGATCGAACGCATGTTGCGCAGTTTCCAACTCAACCTTGCCGCACTTTCGTATGTCGCGCTGCTCGTCGGCATGTACTTGATCTATAACACCGTCGCGATCTCGGTCGTCGCGCGCCGGCCGGAAATCGGAACGTTGCGCGCGCTTGGCGCCAGACGCCGCGAGATCTTCGCTACGTTTCTAGCCGAAGGCGCCGCGTTCGGCGTGCTCGGTTCGCTGCTCGGGCTCGGCCTCGGGGCGCTTCTCGCACGGCTTGCAGTCGGCGCCGTATCGCGCACGGTCGACACGATGTACGTTGCGTCGCACGCTGACGGTGTCGCGTACGATCCGCTCGTGATGCTCAAGGCGTTTGTCGTCGGCACGATCGTCGCGACGGTGTCGGCGGTTGTTCCGGCACTCGAGGCAGCCGGGACTCCCCCTGCCGGAGCCATGCGGTCCGCAGGCTTCGAACGTCGCCGGGTGCGACCGGGCGTTGGCCTCGCGCTCGCCGGATTGTGTGCTTTCGCGATCGCCTATGTGCTGACGTGGCTTCCTGCCGTCGACGGCATTCCGCTGGCGGGATACGCGGCCGGGATCGGCATCATCGCCGGCGGCTCGCTGTGCGCGCCGCTCGGCATCGTGATCGTCGCAGCTGCGGCTCGCCGGTTGCGGGGGCGGCTGTCGCCTGCGGGCTCGCTCGGTGCGGCAAATCTTGGTGCGGCGGTTCGCCGTAACGGCGTAGCGGTCGCATCGCTCATGGTCGCAATTGCGATGATGGTTTCGATCGCGATTTTGATCGGTAGTTTTCGTACGACCGTGGTCGCCTGGGCTGACGAGACGCTGAAAGCCGACCTGTTCGTGCGGCCGCTCGGGCTGCAAGACGCATCCTACGATGCCCGATTTTCACCGCGCGTCGCAGCGATCGTCCGCGGCGTGCCGGGCGTCGCGGCCGTCGATACGTTTCGCGCCGTCTCCCTTCCGTATCGCGGCTCGCTGACGACGCTTGCCGCGGCCGACTTCACCACGATCGCCGAACGCAATAAGCTGCGCTTCATCGGCGCGGTCGATACGCGCGCGCTCGCTCGAACGTTACCTGCGACGCGGAACGCGGTCGTTAGCGAACCGTTCGCCACGCGTTTCGGGGCACGCGTGGGCGACGACGTCGTGCTGCCGACGCCGCAGGGTGCCACGGCGTTTCACGTCGTGGCTTTGTACAACGATTATTCGAGCGACGCCGGCGTCGTGCTCGTCGACGCGCGCACGTTCGCGCGGCTGTTTCGCGACGATAGCGTCAACTCGCTAGCCATCTATGCAAAGCCGGGCGTCGATTTGCACGATCTACGCTCGCGCGTGGTGCGCAGCGTCCTGCCGCAACGCATCGACGTACAAACGACGCGCGAATTGCGCGCGCTCGTTATCACGATCTTCAACCGCACCTTCGCCATTACGTACGCCCTGTACGTCATCTCGATCACGATCGCGGTGCTCGGGGTCGTCAGCACGCTGTTCGCGCTCGTGCTCGAACGCAAGCGAGAAACGGGGCTGTTGCGGTATCTCGGCCTGACGACGCGCGAAGTGCGCACGATGGTGCTCTACGAAGCGGCGCTGGTCGGCGGTCTCGGGGGTCTGGGCGGCGTCGCGGTCGGCGTGCTGCTGTCGCTACTGTTGATTTTCGTCATTAACCGGCAAGCGTTCGGGTGGCTGATCGAACTGCACGTGCCGTGGGATTTCTTAGCCGAAGCGATCGTGCTCGTCATCGTCGCGGCCCTTGCGGCGGGATTGTATCCGGCGAGCGTCGCGGCCCGCATCCGGACGGCAGACGCGGTGCGCAGCGAGTGAAGCGCAACATGCGGCGCCCGTCGAGCGCGATGGCGGCGGCTTTTGTGCTCGTCGCGTATCTTGCGGGCGTCGCGCCTGCCTGCGCTCGAGTCGCGGCGTCGCCGCGGATCGCGGCGACGTTCGCGCCGGCCAGAAGCGGCTACCGCTTCGCCTTTCCGCGCGACCACGCGTCGCATCCGGCGTATCAGACGGAATGGTGGTACTACACGGGGCACGTACGCGGGGCATCGGGCCGGCGGTTCGGATACGAGCTGACGTTCTTTCGCATCGGCCTGCATCCGGGCGACGTGCCCCCCACTCGCGGTCAAAGCCGCTGGCGCGGGAACCAGCTGTTTCCCGCCCACTTCGCGTTGACCGACGAACGTGGCGGCGCGTTTCATCATTACGAACGCTTCGCTCGTGAAGCGCTCGGCATGGGCAGCGCCCGAACGACCTCGCTCGACGTTCGCGCCGCCGATTGGTGGCTGCGGGGAACCGTGTCCGCGCACGCTCGCGATCGCGAAGCAATGCGCATGTCGGCCGGCGATTCGGCAGCAGGCGGCCGTGACGCGATCGACTTCGAGCAGATCCCCGACAAGCCGCCGGCCATTCACGGCCGCGACGGCGTGTCGAAGAAGGCCGGCTGCGCCACCTGCGCCTCCCATTATTATTCGTATACGCGCTTACGGACCAGCGGGACGCTTACGTATCGCGGCGAGCGGATGCGCGTAGACGGAATTTCGTGGATGGACCACGAGTTCGGTTCGGGTGAGCTGCAAAGCGATCAAGCCGGCTGGGACTGGTTCTCGATCCAGCTCGACGATCGGCGCGAGCTCATGCTTTATGTGCTCCGCAAGAAGGATGGAACCGTCACGCCCGAGTCGAGCGGGAGCGTGGTGGAACGAGACGGTACCGTGAACCATCTCGAACGAAAGGCCTTCGATGTCGCGCCGACCGGCACGTGGAAAAGTCCGCATACCGGGGCGACGTATCCGAGCGGCTGGCGCGTTCGTGTGCCGAGCGCCCGCGTCGACGTAGTGTTGGCGCCGACGGTTGCCGATCAGGAGCTGGCCGCAGGACCGAACGAAGTGTCGTATTGGGAAGGCGCGGTCGACGTGCGCGCTGTGGGAAGCGGAACGCCCCTGGGCACGGGTTACGTCGAGCTGACCGGCTATGCGGGCAGCGTTTCCTTTTGACGGCCTAGCTGGTTGCTAACAGCCGGTCCACGGGCCGGCGGCTAGGCAGCGAGCCTACGGCGCGGGTTGCGAACCGCCGTTCTACTCTGCGGCAGCACCACGAGCCGCTCGAGCAGCCACGCGCACTCAAAGCATCGGGCCGACAATGCGAAGGTTGCTTCACCCGGTTCTTCATAGAAGTCGCGGCAGTCGGGGCACTCGAACATCTGGCTCACGATTGGGTACCTCCATACGAAGTACACCAGTCCCGCGTGCCACCAGGCGGCACAAAACGTCCGACCGCGGCGGCCAGACGTGTGATCCGGCGCAATTGTTCGATGCTGACGGACACCCGACAATCATCGTTAACCGAACGATAACGCCCGAAACGGCCGCTTCTCCGAGCCCGTCGTCGCTCGCACGCTCCGACTCGCACGCGCGCCAGCCCTCCGAGGTCTCCGTCATGTTTCTAGCTGCAGGCGCCGATCGCGCCTCGCTGCAGCTCTGTATCGCGGTACTGGCGTGTGGAGCGTCGATCGGTGCCGCGCTTCAAACGAGCGCTTTTCCGTCGTCGCGGCTGATGCGCGGCGTACGAGGGTTCGTCACCGCTTCGGCGCTCGCGTCGGTCGCATTGGTCGCGACCGTCGCCGACGCGCTCGGCAACGGTTGGTCGCTCCTGACCATCTCGCTTGCAGCGCTGGCCACCCTGGCTCTGGGCGCTTCCTATTGGTCGCTCTATCGCGCGGCGGCCAAGGCGAAGAACGCCGAAGCGTCGCTTGATGCTCGCCGCGTGGCCGAACTCGAAGCGAGCGAACGGCGCTTTCGCGTTCATGCGCGGCGCCTCCAGGCCTTGCACGACGTCGCGAGTGCTCCGGCGGCCGCGAACCGCGACGTCGTCTCCGCCGCGCTCGCGCTAGCGGTCGACGAATGCGCGCTGGACTGGGCCTATTGCGGAGCGGTCGACGCCGACGGCCAGTCCTTCGTGATCGAGCGCAGCGTCGGGGCGAGCGACCGGCGGCCCGCCGTCGGAACCCGCGTGCCGCTCGAAACGACGCTCGCGGCAGTGGCGGTGGAGACGGACGAGCCGCTCGTCGTACGCGATGTATCGAAGGTGGCTCGCTTCGGTCAGCGCCTCGCGCTCGCCGCCCGCGGCGGCTACGTGGCCGTTCCGCTTCGCACGACCGGTACCGTGCGCCGCGTCGTCGGTTTTTCGTCGCGCCGGCCGCTCGGAGAAGACTTCGCCCAGGAAGGCTTGGACTTCTTACGCGCCGTCAGCGACGTCGTGGGCACCGCGATCGCGCGCGAGATCGGACGGCGGGGACTCAGCCGTCTGGCCTTCTACGACGCGCTGACCGGGTTGCCGAATCGCGTGTTGCTGGGCGAACGCATCGCCGAGTCGCTCGTTGCGGCCAAGACGTCGGACGCCCGCTTTGCGGTCATGTATCTCGATCTCGACGGCTTCAAAGCCATCAACGACCGCTTCGGGCACGCTGCCGGCGACGACGTGCTACGTGCGTTCGGGGGCCGTCTGGCCGGCGCGATGCGCGAGAGCGATACGACCGCGCGGCTCGGCGGCGACGAGTTCGTGGTGCTGGCGCAAGGGGTCGCGGGAGAGCGAGATGCGGCCCGCGTGGCTGCACGCATCTTCGATGCGTTGCGCGATCCGATCCGCGTCCGCGGACGGGAACATGCGCTCAGCGCGAGTATCGGGATCGCGCTTTTCCCGCGTGACGGAGCGACGCCGGAAGTGCTCCTTGGTGCATCGGACGCCGCACTTTACGCGGCTAAGGCCGCGGGCAAGAACGCCATGCGCTTCGCGAATGCGGAAGCCTCTTCGCTCGACGCGCACCGCAACTCAAAGCGCATTTCATAACGTCCACGATCACCTTCGAAATCGTCGTCGTCTTCGCGTGAGCCGTATTCGGTATCGTGTGATTCGAATGCTATGCGTGCGCCTGCTTCACGTGTGCGGCGAAACGAGCATTCGGACGTACGCAACATCGATCCAGCAATGCCGCGCGGCGTCTGTCCGAGATCCTGACGGCTTCAGCTGGAGGCCGTCAACAATTCGACTGTAAGGCGCTTTCGGCATTACGCGGATGGCCGTAAGCCGTCCGCGATAGGCATAAGCGCGAGTCGGAGGATTTGCGAGATCGCACCCAGCGTCGCGATTTCAGAATCCGTGAAGTGACCGACGTTGCGGCGCACGACGCCAAAGGCCCCCCGCAGCCCGGACGAGTCCCGGATGACGCCGCCCGCGAAGCTGCGATAGCCGGCGTCGTACTCTTGCCTTCCCTCGGCATCGGACGCGCTCAGAGCGGCAAGATCCGAGCACACGAAGACACCTCGACTCGTCGTCTGCCATAGTACGACGTCGCTCTGCCACGATTCGAGCCTGCCCTCATACGAATCGGCACCGATGCCGCGCAGTGCAACGCCCCGCGAACCGTTGACTTCGGCGCGATCGGCGAAAAACAAGTCGCCCGAAATTGCGGAACTCGCAAGCCGCAACGCGCTTTCACAGAGTTCTTCGATGCTCGATGCCGCAGTAATTCTGCGCAACTCACTGTTTAACGCGACGCTAGAGAGACCCGGACTTTCGCGCAGTGCCGTGCGGAAGATGTCGAGCTCCGGTATGGCAAGGCGCGTCAGCCGATCGCATTCGAGTCGATTGAGCCGAAGCACATCGCAGAGCCGTTCGATAACGCGAGGCGAGACGCGCCGCTGCCCCGTCTCGAAGCGGGTATACCACACCTCGCTAATGCCGGTCAGCGTCGCGACCTCAGATCGCCGAAGGCCGGGGCAGCCGCGTCGACCACCCGTGTCGAGATTAACGTCCGCAGGAGTCAAGCGGTCCCGAGCAGTGCGGAGGAGCGTTCTGAGCTCGTGACGTCGCTGCGCTTCCGCGACTGACCCGCGATCCGGCATGCTGCCTTCTGTCCCGGTTCGCACTCGGTAAAACGGTTGCGGACTCCGCACTTTTTAGGGACCTCCCCGAACCGGCCTGATGTCGTCTATGCTGACGAGCATGAACACACGACTGCGCAACATCGAGGCGAACGGGCTTCGGTTCGCCTATCTCGAGACGGGGCCGGCCAACGGACCGCTGGTCCTTTGCGTGCACGGCTTTCCCGATTGCGCCCACACCTGGCGACACCTGACGCCGGAGCTCGTCGAGGCCGGGTACCGCGTCGTTGCGCCGTGGCAACGGGGGTACGCCCCGACGTCCGTTCCCGCCGACGGCCAATATCAGGGCGGCGCACTTGCGGCCGACCTTATCGCTCTTCACGAGGCTCTTGGAGGAGACGGGGAAGCCGTGCTTATCGGCCATGATTTTGGCGCTACCGCTGCCTATGGCGCTGCTGCGTATGCTCCGAACCGCTGGCGTAAAGTCGTTACCATCGCTATCCCGCCTGCCGGTGCGATGGCGGAGAAGATCATGAGCTACGACCAGCTTCGACGCTCCTGGTATGCCTATTTCTTTCAGAACCCGATGGCCGATAGAATCGTCGCCGCCGATGGCCTTGCGTTCATCGATCGTTTCTGGAAAGACTGGTCGCCGGATTACGATGCTGCCGACGACTTAGTGGAAGCAAAGGCGGCCATAAAGGCGCCCGAGCATCTCGCGGCAGCCATCGCATACTACCGTTCGATGTTCGGCGCCATCGCGCAAGACGAGAAGTTGGCGCAAATTCAGAAAGCCGTCGCTCAGTCAACGCCTCAGCCGGCGCTCTACCTCCATGGCGTCGATGACGAGTGTATGGGAATCGAGTTGGCCGAAAATGCGGAGCGCTTTTTTCCGGCCGCCGGTTCGCGTGTCTTACGCATCGAAGATGCGGGGCACTTCGTGCACCTCGAACGGCCCGACGTCGTCAACGGAGCCATTACTGACTTTCTAGCTGAAAAGGCATAGGGCCCGACGGAGAGCGGTCGCTATAGGTTCGTGAACGGCAAAGACGCGGGACTGCGTGCCGTGATGCCGCCTAGCTGCCGCGGCGTCTTGGCGGGATACGGACCGTCGTCGCGTGCGCTGCCGAGCATGAGCCGGGCGCCCCCGAGGATCGGCTCGGCATGTGCGACCGTGTTGTCCGGGCCTTCATAGACCTCTTTTGCTCGAAGCCGAAGGCGCGCTCGAGCCAGCGGATGGCGTCGTGCGCGTCGGTGTAGCGCAGAGCGGGATACAGCACTTGTGCAGATGTTGCATTCCGAGCCATGCGACGATGTTAGCTGGGCACAGCCAATTTTGCTGCGGCCTTTCCTATGACGTCGTGTAAGTCGACGCCGTCGTCGATGAGCGCATGCAGCGGCGTGCGTAGCAGAGCACATACCCCGGTCGGCATAAGACGGATGCCTAGGAAGCGTACGCGCCCGCCGGGGCCCTCGACGGTCATCGTGATCCTGCTGATGCCGCCGACGGAAAGCGGCAGAAACGGCTGCGTCGCATATTGCGCGTCAGACGCGGTCGATGCGTGCGGCGTAGCATCCCCGTTTGGCGTAATGTGCTTGCATGTACGCCACGTGCGGGTTCTCGAAGAATTGCTCGATTAATGATTCGACGTGCATCCCGTCGACCAGATCTGCGTCCACCATAAGATGGCCTTTGTCGAAGGCACGGAGACTCAGCGGTCGCACGCGCAATATTTCGGGCACCTCGCCGATCCGATCGTACGTCTGCGTCGCACCCTCGCGCACGAAGATCGCATGACTTGCGCGATACGGCGTGTCGGCGTCTTGGTGAACGTAGTTGAGAAGCAAGGCTCGTTCGCCAGGTTCGAGATCGCGCAATTCGATTCGGTCGGGAAAACCGGGCTTGGCGTCCACGACGTAGCGCATGACGCCTTTGGATGCGAGTGCGGCGTCGTCAAGATCGAAGAGGTTAGAGAATGGTTCGGCGTGCAGGCCGGAGATGCGAAAAGCGTCCATGGCCTGATCCTAGCCGAGCGGCTCGAGCGGCGCATCCCGAATCTTGCGCACGCATCGCTTTGCCCGCCACATCGTCCGCAATGCGAAAGCAAGATTCGGCTCGCGCGTGGGACGACGCTACGGTAAAATCAGCTGTATGATCGACATGGATGCAGACCGTTGGCAAGCTGTCCGCCGGCGGGATGACGGCGCCGCATTCATATTTGCGGTCGAGACGACGGGAATCGCCTGCCGCCCGGGCTGTCCGTCTCGTACGCCACGACAAGAACACGTGCGGTACTTCGATGACTTCCCGGCGGCGCAAGCTGCAGGGTTCCGCGCCTGCAAGCGGTGTGCACCGGATGATCTGGCGGCGGATGCCGAACGGCAGCGGCTGGTGGCCCGGGCGTGTGCGCTGATGACTGCGGATACGTCGCTGCCGCTCGAAACGGTGTGCCGCGACATCGGCATAAGCCGCTTCCATTTCCAACGCTTGTTTCGGGCGGTTCTCGGCGTCACGCCCGGCCAGTACCGGCGGGCACGACGAGCGGAACGTTTGCGTAAGAATCTCGCGGGTGGCCATTCGGTGACCGAGGCAATTCAGTCGGCGGGTTTCGCATCTTCCAGCCGAGCATACGAAGCAGAGGCGCTCGGCATGACGCCTTCGACGTTCGGTGCCGGCGCGCGCGGCGAACGCATCGCGTACGCCGTCGCATCTTCTGCGCTCGGCCGGGTTCTCGTCGCACGGACGAATCGAGGCGTATGCGCGATCCACTTGGGGGACGACGATACGGCGCTCATCGCTGCGCTTCGCGCCGATTTTCCTCGCGCGATTGTCGTCCCCGACGAACGGGCGCTTGCAGCTAACCTCCGCGCCGTCGTGGCGCTCGTCGAACGAGGCAGCACCACTTCGGGCGAAGCGCTTGCACTCGACATTCGCGGAACGGCATTCCAACGGCAAGTCTGGAACGCGCTCAACGCTATTCCCGCGGGCGAGCGATGGTCGTACGCTCGCGTGGCGAACACCATCGGCCGGCCGCGGGCGGCGCGCGCCGTTGCAGCTGCCTGCGCCGACAATCGCCTGGCCGTCGCAATTCCGTGTCACCGCGTCGTCGGCTCGGACGGCGATCTGCGCGGCTACCGGTGGGGCATTACGCGAAAGGCGGAACTCTTGCGCCGGGAAGCGTCAGAGCCACAGCCGAATCGCAGGCGGCGTTAACGATACCGCATTACAGACCGCGCTCGTCGCGAATAAAACACGCGATTGGCTTCGGCAGTTCGCGACGATTCGAGATACCGTTGGCGGTCGGTGTTCTCGATCATGGCCGGTGGATAGCCTTTAGCGACGAGATGTAAATTCATGAGCAGGCGCGCGGTACGCCCGTTGCCGTCTTTGAACGGATGGATGTGCAAGCGCGAGCGTGCTTCCCTCAATGGCGTTGGTATTAAAGACGAAGAGCGCGTCGTCGTTTTGCCAGGCGGCCCACAGCACGGAGACCTGCTTGTCGGAGAGCGGTCGAAGCGCGTCCAGGCGTTGCTCGAGCATTGCAAGCCGCTCGTCCATATCGGAGTCCATCTTCCGCATCACTTGGAAAGACGCTCGGCGGGGCGCATGACGATCATCTCCGGGCCTTCGTCGCCGAGAACCGGGAAGTATGTCCGATGCGTACGTTGATCGATGCCGACGATATGGGCGTTCTTCGCTACGAAGGCCTCACCGATTTTGACGAGGCCGTGAGTGCTCGCCGACAGCATCGACACCGTTCCGCTCTCGGACGCGACATACAGCAAGCCGCGTGCTTCGTCGTACGCGAGCACGTCGGGATCGGCGCCGATCCCGATCGTCTGCGTCTGTTTGCGCGACGTCAAATCGAACACGACGAGCTTCGCGTTGTCCTCACACGCGATGTATGCTTTTCGGTAAGCGTCGTCGAGGTATAGCCCGTGGTTGCTGCCGCAACCCGAAAGCGGATACCGCGCGACGATCCTATGCCGTGCTGGATCGATCGCGACGAGATCGCCGCGCGTCTGGACGTTCACGAAGATGCGATGCGATTTCGCGTCGTACTGCGTATTGCCGGCGTCGCCGCCGAGCGCGATGGTAGCGGTGCGTTCGTTCGTGGCTGCGTCGATGACGGTATCGGCGTCGCCGTGCTCGTCGGAAACGAAGAGCTTCTTGTCGGCGGCGTCGTACGCCATCCCGTCCGGATAGGTGCCGCCCGGGATGCGCCGGGCGATCTTTAACGTTCGCTCGTCGATGACGGCGACTTCGTTCGTTCCGGTCGCCGTGGCGAAGACGCGTCCCAGCTGCGGAACGGCGAGCACGCCGTGGACGTGCGCGACCTTCGGAATGATCGCCACGACGCGGTTCGTCTTCACATTGAAAACGACGACCTCGCTTGCGGCAAGATGCGCGACGAACAACAGATTCGTTTTGGGATCGAGGCTCTCGTAGTCGAAGCGTGAGGACGCCCCCGGCAGCGGCACCGTCGCTACCGTCTCGAGCGGCAGTCCCGGATCCGCGGCCGCGCCCGCTCTCAGGCAGCCTAGGAGAGCGACACTCGCAATGCCTGTCCTTGTCGAGCGCCTCACCTAGGCCGGCCCCGCGCCTCCGGCCCGGCGTAATGGCGAGCGATCGCCTCGGGGCTCACCTCGACGCCGGCAGCGTCGCCGACGAGCTTCGCGATCTCCGCATCGGTCTTGCCGGCTTCGCGTAGTCGTTCGATTTCGTCGGAGATCATACCGACGAACTGCGCCGTACTGAAGCGCTGCGGCGGAAGTCCGAGTGCCGCGCGAAGGTCCGTCGTCACCGCTGCGGCTTGTTCGGGGGTAAAGCTGTTCGCGTTTTCTTGGGCCATCGTCGCTAGTTACCGACACGGACCGCTACATCCGTCACGCTGACCGCCGATCAAACCTCGGTGTCTTCGGTAGGCGCCGACCCATCGGACGTACTCGCGCCGATGCGCCGATCAGACGTGCTCGACGCTGCGAATCTCAGGGCACTGCGCGCGGACCGCGACTTCAATGCCGCCCTTAAGCGTAGCGGTCGACATCGGGCAGCCGCCGCAGGCGCCGATCAGCTGCACGTACGCGACGGCATCCGCGACGCGGATGAGCCAGACGTCGCCGCCGTCGCGGTGAATCGCCGGCCGGATCTTGTCGAGCGCGGCTTCGATGCGCGATTCAAGCGGGAGCGTGGTCACGAAAGCGAGACCGCGGCCGAGGCGTCGTTCGTTGCGACCGTCGCACGTGGCCCTGGCGCCGCCGCGTAGGCCAGCAGCGCACACACCGTTACGACGAAGAAGAACGCGACGCCGCGCCCGGCCAGCGCCTCATCCCGACCGAGGTCGGGTCCGGCATAGTGCGCGAAGGCCAGGCAGAGCGCGATTCCGAGCGGTAGCGCCACTGCCTGCACCATCGCCAGGGCCGGCGGTGCTCCGCAGACGACGGCAACCGCACTTGCGACGAACGCAAGTGCTACGCAAGCGATTCCGAGGCGCCGGCCCGTCCGGGCACCGAAGCGAACGATGAGATTCTTCTTTCCGCCGGCTCGGTCGGCGGCAAGATCCGGATATTCGACGGCAAGCATCATCGCGAACATCGCCGCCGCGCCGGGAAGCGTGCTCGCGGCGAACGCCGCCGTGAGGTTGCGTCCTTGCGCGAGATAGGTTCCGAGCGGCACGAGAACGGCGACGACGAGTGCGGTGTTAGCTTCACCGAGGCCGCGGGCGAGCAGACGAAACGGCGGTGCCGAATATGCCCACGCGAGCGCTCCGGCTGCTGCAGCGACCAGTGCCGCCGTTCCGCGATGTGCGCCGAGTAATAAGGCGAACGTTCCGAGCGTACCCAGCGCGGCCGTTACGAGCGCCGCGCGCAGCGCCACCGCGGGCGCGAGGTCGCCTGCGACGAGGACGCCGCTCCCTCCGGAGTACGGGGTGCGAATCGCGCGAACGTCGGCGGCACGGTCGTAGTAGTCGTTCGCAAAATGCGTCATCGCATGAAAGGCAGTGAACGTCGCTTGGGCGAGCAGATATATCGGCCAGTCGACGGAACCGCGTTCGTAGGCGGCGGCCGCCGTTCCAAGACCGCCCGCGGCCAGGCCGCCGACCAAAAATTTCGCCCGCGACAGGCGCACGAAGGCCAGCATTCGGCGGCGCGTGCGGGCGCCGGATCCGTTGCGTGCGCTTACCAATAGCGCATGGCGCCATGAAAGAGGTCGGCGAGTTCGTCCGGTCCGACCGGCGCCGGCGCGTTGGCGAGCAAGCGGCGTTGCGGTGCGGCGGAGTCGCGCAGTGCCGGTACGTCGCTCGGCTTGAAGCCGACGCCCGCCACGCCGTTCGGCATCGCCGTCGCGCGCATGAGCGCGACGATCGCCTCCGCCAGAACGTCGCCCGCCTCGCCCGGGCCGGCGCCGCGGACGTCGGCGCCCAGCAGTCCGGCAGCCTGGAGGTGGCGATCGGGCGACGCCGACGCGAGCGCGCGCGCGGCGGCCGGAGTATTGACGATGACGGCCATGCCGTGCGGCACGAGCGGTTCCTGCGGGCCGGTGTAGTCGGGAGCACGATAGCTTCGCACCAAGCCGGCCACCGCGTACGACATTGCGTGCGGCACGTGAACCCCGGCGTTGCCGAAGCCGATGCCGGCCAGGGTCGCAGCCCACATTAGGCGCTCGCGCGCCGGGTGGTCGCCGGCGTCGGTCGTGGCGCGCACGATGTTCGCACCGAGCAGCCGCAGCGCTTCGAGACAGGCCATGTCGGAAAAGGGGTTCGCGCCCTGCGCCGCGGGCCGCAGGTTCGGCGCCTCCGGCCGTTCCCGGTGCGTGTACGGACGTGCCGTGAAGCTTTCGAGCGCATGCGAGAGGACGTCGAATCCGGCCGAGGCGACGACGGTTTTCGGCAACGTCGCGGTCACCTCCGGATCGACGACGCCAAGCGTCGGACGCAGACGTTTCGACGCGATCCCGGTTTTGACGCGGCGTTCGAGGTAATCGAAGATCGCGACGCCCGTGACTTCCGCGCCGGTGCCGGCCGTGGTCGGACAAGCGATGTGCGGTCGCAGCGGGCCGGGCACCGGCCGCCCGGCGCCGAGCGGCGCGTTGACGTACGCTTCGAACGCAGCCGGATAGCTGGCGTAGAGGTTTGCGGCCTTAGCGGTGTCGATCGACGACCCGCCGCCGACCGAAACGAAACCGTCGAAGCGGCCGTCGACGGCGAACGCGGCCGCATGAGCGAACGATGCGTCGGTCGGTTCCACGTGTGTATCGGCATAAACGGCGACGTCGCAGCCGGCAGCCTCGAGCGAACGCAGGACCGTGTCGACGTACGCCGAGGTCGCAAGATAGGGATCCGTGATGAGCGCGACGCGGCGCATGCCGGCATCGCGCGCCTCCGCTCCCACTTCGGTGAGCGCGCCGCTGCCGTATTTGATGCGCGACGCATCTACTACAAACGTCGTGTCGCCGCCCGCAGCGAAGGGATAGCCGGCGCAGCAGAGCACGAGGCGGGCTTCTGCAAGGTCTCGACCCGCTCCTCAGAGTAGCCCCGGCACCGATGATCCTCGGCGCGATCGACGTCGGAACGAACTCGATCCACCTCATCGTCGTCGAGCTGGATACTGCCTATGGAACGTCGCGCACGATCTTGCGCGCGCGCGAAATGGTGCGGCTGGGCGGCGGCGACGCGCTGGTTCGCGGAGTGCTCGGGAAGAAGGCGATGCAGCGCGGCGTCGACGCGATCGCGCGTTTCGCGCAAGCGGCCCATGCGGCGGGCGCCGCCGATATCCGCGCCGTTGCGACGTCGGCCGTGCGCGAGACGATGAACGGCGCCGACTTCGTCGACGCGGTGGAGGCAGCCAGCGGCGTGCGTATCGCGGTGCTCGATGCGACCGAAGAAGCGCGGTTGATTCACCTCGGCGTCAGCCGCGGCTTTGCGTTCGACGGACGCCTGATCTGCATTTTTGACATCGGCGGCGGATCGACCGAGTTCGTGGTCGGCGACGCCGACCGGCCGCATTTCTTGCGCAGCGTCAAGCTCGGCAGCCTGCGGCTCTACGAAGACTTCTTGCGCGACCGCGAGACGCCGGAATCGTACGACGCGCTCGACCGGCATATCGCGAGCGTGGTCGAGCCCGTCGCGAGCGAGCTTGCGGGATATGCGTTCGACGTTCTGGTGGGGACGTCGGGAACCGTGCTCGGCCTCGCGGCGCTTGCGGCGGCGTCCGCCGGAGCTGCGCCCGAGCGGGCACACGGCTTCGTCGTGTCGGTCGAGCGCTTGCGCGAATTGCAAGGACGCCTGCGCGCGATGACGCCGGCCGAACGGCGCAAGGTTCCCGGAATGAACGCGCGACGCAGCGATATCATCGTGGCGGGCAACGCGGTGGTGCTCGGCATCGCACGCGCGCTCGGGCGTGAGGAATTCGTGGTGAGCGAACGGGCGCTGCGCGAAGGCATCGTCGCCGATTATCTCGAGCGCGACGTTGCACTGGGGCGCCGGCTCGACGATCAGCGCACTCGGCGCTTCGACGCCGCGCACGCGCTCGCGCGGCGGTTCGGCGGCGTCGGCGGACACGAACGTCACGTCGGGGCACTCGCGCTCGCGCTGTTCGATCGGACGCGCGGTTTGCACGCATTCGAGCCGGCCGACCGCGACGCGTTGTTCGCTGCGGCGCTCGTGCACGACGTCGGCCGCGCGATCGCCGCAAGCGCCCACCACAAGCACGGCGCCTACATCGTGCGCAATGCCGGTTTGCCGGGCTGGCGGCCCGATGAGATCGAGACGATCGCGCTGCTCGTACGCTATCACCGCAAGGCGCTCCCCAAGCCCACGCATCTCGAATGGGAAGCGGCGCCGCCGGCGGTGCGCGCGAAGGTCGAAGGTCTCGCGGCATTATTGCGTCTCGCCGATGGTCTCGACTGCCGCAAGCTCGCGCTGGTCTCGGCGGTGCAGGCGCGCGTGGAAGCCGATCGCGTCGTGTTGCGGCTGCAAGCGACGCAGGACGTGACGCCCGAGACCCAGGCGGCGAGCTTTAAAGCCGATATGTTTCGCCGCGCATTCGGTCGTGACGTCGCGTTCGAGGTAGAGCGGCCGCACGACGACGGCCCCTTCGACGACGCGGAGCTCGGCAGCGCGGAGCTCGGCGTGGCGGCGACTGCATGAAGGCGACCGTCGACCGCGTACGGTATGTAGGCCGCAAACCCGTCGCGCTTTACGCAACGGGAGGGGTTTCTATGGCGGCCTCCGGCCCGCAGACGAAGAAGATATTAATCGTCGACGACGAGTCCGCGATCTTGCAGACGCTGCGCTTCAACCTCGAACGCAACGGTTATGCGGTGGCGACGGCCGGCGACGGACGCACCGCGATCGCGCTTGCCGTTAGCGAGCGCCCCGATCTCATCATCATGGACATCATGTTGCCTCTGCTCGACGGCATCGAGGCGTGCAAAGAGATCCGCAAGCACAGCGGCGTGCCGATCATCATGCTGACGGCGCGCGACCAAGAGATCGACAAGGTACTGGCGCTCGAACTCGGCGCGGACGACTACGTGACCAAGCCCTTCTCGCTGCACGAGTTTCTCGCGCGCGTCAAAGCGCGGTTGCGCCGTCAGAGCGCGACCGATATGTCGACGCGCGTCGAGGCGATCTCCGTGGGCGAAATCTCGCTCGATCCATCGCGCCAATCGCTCAGCGTCCGCGGTCGTCAGGTTTCGCTCGCGCCCAAGGAATTCAGCCTGTTGCAAGTGCTGATGGAGAACCGCGGTCGCGTGGTCACGCGTCAGACGCTGCTCGATAAAGTTTGGGGTTACGACTTCGAGGGCGAACATCAGACGATTAGCGTCCACGTGCGCTGGCTGCGCGAGAAGGTTGAAATCGACCCCAATAATCCGCAACGCATCATCACCGTGCGCAGCCGGGGGTACATGTTCAAGGAGTGACGCCGCTGGATCTGAGCATCGGCTTCGCGGCCGGTGCTGCAACGGTCGCGTTGTCGTGGTCGCGCGCACGCCAGGCGGCGGCTGACGCCGCCATCGCGGTCGAATCTTCCGGCGATGCCGCCGCCGAACCGGCGGCCGACGGGCGCTTCGAACAGTTGCTACGGTCCTTAACCGTAGGCATCCTGACGCTCGACGGACGGGGCCATATCGATTCCCTCAACGCAGCCGCCGGTGCCATCTTCGAGATCGGCGCGCGAACGGTGCTCGGCCGCCACGTGATCGAAATCGTGCCGTCGTTCGAACTCGACCGGCGAGTGCGCGAGGCGCTGGCCGGACATCCCTCGCGCGGGCGCATCGCGCTCTCGCGCGCCAGCGGCACCCGCATGCTCACCGTCGCGACGCTGCCATTCGACGAGGCGAGCGGCGTGCTCGTCATCGCAAGCGACGAGACGCGGCTGCACGAACTCGAGGCGACGCGTCGCGAATTCATCGCGAGCGTTTCGCACGAGCTGCGCACGCCGCTATCTTCGATCAACCTGATGATCGAGACGATCCTGGAGGATACCGAAGACACGGAAGCTCTCGCGCTGTTCTTGCCGCAAGTCAAGCATGAAGTCGACCGGATGGTGCACTTGGTCGAAGACTTATTGGAGCTCGCCCGCGCCGAAGGCGGACGCTTGCGTCTGCGGCGTGAGGACGTCGACCTCGCGAGCGTGGCCGCGAATATCGTGAAAACGCTCGAGCCGCGGGCCGCGCAGGTGAACGTGCGGCTGCGCCTTGCCGCCGCCGCCACGCGCATCGACGGCGATCCCGACCGGCTCGCGCAAGTGCTCGTCAACTTGATCGATAACGCGCTGCGCCATACGCCGGCGGGTGGAACGGTAACGGTGGACGTGCGCGCCAACGACGGCAGCGCAACGCTCGTCGTGCGCGACACGGGCGTGGGCATTCCGTACAACGATCTGCCGCACGTCTTCGAGCGGTTCTACGTGGTGGACCGATCCCGCGCGCGCGAAGCGGCCGGCACGGGCCTCGGTCTGTCGATCGTCAAGCAGATCGTCGAGGCGCACGGCGGCACCGTTACGGCGGATTCGGAATTCGGCTTCGGCGCGACGTTCACGTGCGAGTTCCCCGCGAAACGATCCGCCGCGTTCGCCGCGCGCTAGCGCTTCGCGCGACGCGTCGCCAATCGAATGCGAACCGCTGCGGCTTGATAGTCGCCAGGAGCGGACGCTCGATAAAATAGGTGACCCCCGTGGCGATCGCAAGCGACACGCTCCAGCCGAGTGCGATGTACGGTCCCTTCCAGCGATCGTCGGCATGCGGATCGCTCGTTGCGGCGCGCGGCACGTCGTGTTTCCAAAGCCAGATCATTACGAGCGTGTGCCAGAGGTAGAGATTGTAGGAGACGACCGACAGGAAGCGCAGCGGCGGATTGGCCACGAGGCGGTGCAGCGGACGTGCGGCGTTGCATCCCGCCACGATCAGCCCGCCGAATCCGAGCGCGAGCATCGTGCGTCCGTATATGTCGAAGCGCTCGCGCCCGTCCGGAACGTAGGTGACGTCGCTAGCGCCGGTGGCGACGCGCCAAACGAAGAGCGCGGCCGCGGCGAACGCAAATGTCCATACCGCCGGATGCGGCGCGCGGCGCGCGTCGGCACGGCGTGCGGCGGCGACCAGGTACGCCGCGCCCATCCCCGCGGCGAACAGATCGAGGTATGCGGGCAGCTGGCGCATGACGACTTCGTCTTGCAGACAGCAGCCGGCGAAAACGATACGATAGCCCGCTGCCAGCGCAAAGAACCCGAGTGCCGTTGCGAAGGGCCGGTGGGCGAATGACCGTGCCGCCAGCGGAAAGGCGAGATAGAACTGCACTTCGACCGCCAGGCTCCAGAAAACAGAGTTCGTGTAGCCGAACGGGTCGATGTAGAAGTTATTGAGGAACGTGGCGTGCGCGACGAGGGATCGCGCGAGACCCGGGTCGGGCCGGACCTGCCCGTTGGCCAGCGCGACGAGTGCCGTCGCTGCAAGCGCGAGCGCATACGACGGAACGATCTTTGCCGCACGGCGCAACGCAAATCCGGCGCCCGGCGCGGAATAGCGCCGTGCGACCGCCTCGCTCGCGTAGGGTGCGAAAAGGCAGAAGCCGCTAATGACGAAGAACAGATCGACGCCGAGATATCCGACGCGCGGCAGCACGTCGACCGGGAGATCGACGCCGAAGACCTTGGCCGCCGGGGTGTACCACGAAAAGAGCCAGGTGTGGTAGCAGAGCACCCAGAGCACCGCGAAGCCGCGAAGGCCGTCCACGACGTCCGTGCCGCTGCGCTCGTGTTCGCGCACCCTCTTGATTTCGGCTCGCCGCGCCGAACTTCCGCGAACGAAAGCGCGTTGTTCGTGTGTCGAATCGCCACCCTGCTGCAGCGAAGCGTCGTTAATGAAGCCTTAACAACGGGTTAAGCTTACGATATGCTTCGAACGGCACGCTGGACGGCGCTCGCCGCACTCATTCCATCGGAACGATTCCGAGGAGGACGAACTTCATGCTCAGGTCCGCATTCGCGGCCATTTCGCTCGGGCTGGCCATCGCCGTCCCGACCGGCGCCTTCGCCGATTCGCAGATCACCGCGGCGGGTTCGACCGCCTTACAGCCGCTGGTCACGGCGGCCGCGGAGGCCTATCAAAAGCAGCATACCGACGTAAAAATCTCCGTGACCGGCGGCGGATCGAAAGCCGGCCTCGCGCTCGTTGCAAATAAGTCCGTCGACGTCGGCGATTCCGACGTACAGGCTCCGGCGGGCGCCACGGATCTGGTCGACCACAAGGTCGCCGTCGTCGGCTTTTCGGTCGTCGTCAATCCTGCGTCGGGCGTCACCAACCTCAGCAAGAAGCAGATCCAGGACATCTTCGCCGGCAAAGTTGCTAATTTCAAAGACGTCGGCGGTAAGGATCAGGCAATAACCGTCATCAATCGCCCCGCAAGTTCGGGTACGCGAGCGGTCTTCACCAAGACGCTGATGGGTTCGACGGCGCTATCGAAGACGACGCTGACCGAAGACGCGACCGGCACCGTGGTGCAAAAGGTCAAGCAAACGCCCGGCGCGATCTCGTATGCATCGTTCTCCGGCACGCACAACCAGCAAGGCATTGCGGAAGTGTCGATCGACGGCATGGCGCCGAACGACGTAAACGTCCAGTCTGGCAAGTACCCGTTCTGGTCGTACGAGCACATGTACACGAACGGTCCGCCGAGCACCGAAATTTCGCGGTTTCTCGCGTTCGTGCAAAGCAATAGCGCCTTGATGGCCAAGACCGGCTACATTCTCGTGCGCGACATGAAGGTTTCCGAGACGGATCGCTAATCCCGGCAGGGTAAGACGAATCGGAGGTGGGAGCGCTCTAGCCGGCGTTCCCACCTGCATTTTGACGAGGATGACGTGATGTTAGCCGCTCGAGCCGGAAAGGCGCACCGCGACGAACGAGTCGCGCGTGCGTTCCTCGTCGCGTGCGCCGGGCTGTTCGTCATCGCGATCGCGCTCGTTCTCGGTTATCTCGCGGTCAGCGGTACGAAGCTGTTTTTCATCGACCACGTTTCGCCGTTCGAATTTCTTTTCTCGCCAAATTTCGACGATTCTGCGCATCAATATGGTGCGGCGCCCTTTATCGTCGGGTCGCTCGTGGCGACCGCGTTCGCCATTTGCGTCGGCGGCCCACTCGGCGTCGCGGTCGGCGTCTTTTTCGCGGAGCTGGCGCCGAAGCGCGTCGCGGCGGCGATGAAGCCTGCGATCGAAGTGCTGGTCGGCATTCCGTCGGTCGTCTATGGCTGGCTCGGCCTGACGGTGCTGGTGCCGGCCATCTCCCGGGTTTTTCATGCGGACGGAGACGGGCTGCTCGCTGCGGGCATCGTGCTTTCGATCATGATCCTGCCGACGGTCATCTCGCTATCGGAAGACGCGCTGCTGGTGGTTCCGACGGCGCTGCGCGAAGGCTCGGCCGCACTGGGCGCAACGCGCTGGGAGACGATCCGGCGTATCCTGGTACCGGCCGCGGCGAGCGGCATCGCCGTTGCCGTCATCCTCGGCGTAGCGCGGGCGATCGGTGAAACGCTCGCGGTGCAGCTGGTGCTCGGCAACGCCAACGTGATCCCGCACTCGCTGCTCACGCCCGCAAGCGCACTTACCTCGGAAATCGTCATGGACATGGGCGACGCGCCGGACGGCTCGGCGCTACAACATGCGCTCTTCTCGATGGCGTTTCTGTTGTTACTCATCGCCATGGCACTGATCGTCGCCATCCGCTTCGCGGTGCGGAAGCGGGCGTAACGATGCAAAGCGTTGCTCCGGCGATTCCGGTAAGCGAGTCGTTAGGAAACACGAAAGCTCGCTCGCGGCGCGCGATCGACGGCATTGCGACCGCCCTGCTCTGGACGTCTGCGCTCTTCGTGCTTGGACTCTTGGTGGCGTTCGTCGTGTACGTGCTGTTCAAGGGTGCACGCGTCATCTCGTGGGGTTTCTTAACCGGCTCGCCGTCGGCCGCGAATGCCGGGGGCGGCATCGGACCCGAGATCTTCAACTCGTTCTATATCCTGGTGCTGACGCTCGTCTTTACGGTGCCGATCGCAGTCGCAGCCGGGATGTATCTGCAGGAGTACGCGGGGCCCGGGCGTTTCCGCGACCTCGTGCAGTTCAGCGCCGAATCGCTTGCTACCGTGCCGTCGATCGTGATGGGGCTGTTCGGGCTGCTCGTATTCGTGCAGACCTTTCACTGGCATTTCACCGCGCTCGGCGGCGCGTTGACGCTGACGTTATTAAATCTGCCCGCACTCATGCGCGTGACGCAGCAGTCGCTCGCCGGCGTCCCGGCGACGTACGGCGAGGCGTCGATGGCACTGGGGGCAACGCGTTGGCAGACGATCTTGCAGGTCGTGCTTCCTAGTGCCATCGGGCCGCTAACGACCGGCATCGTCCTCGTCGCCGGACGCATCTTTGGTGAGACGGCCGCGCTCGTCTACACGGCGGGCGCCTCGGTGAGCTACGGCCGTAGCGCCTACGACTGGAGTCCGTTCCATACGGCTGAAACGCTGGCGGTGCATCTCTGGTCGACACACCGTGAGGCGCTCGTTCCCGACGCCGACCGCATCGCCAACGGCTCGGCGCTCGTGCTGCTCGTTATGGTCCTAGCGTTCAATATCTTCGCACGCGTCGTCGGCCGGGCGCTGACCGTGCGTTTCACGGGGAAGGCCTGATGATCGAATCGCAATCGCGCACGGACGCCGCAGCCGTCGAGAACAAGATGAACGTGGACCGGCTCGACGTGTTCTACGGCAGCTTTCAGGCGATGAAGAAGGCGAGCCTCGCCATTCCCGCCCGTAAGGTCATGGCGCTCATCGGCCCGTCGGGCTGCGGAAAGTCGACGTTCTTGCGCGCGCTCAACCGCATGCACGATCTGACGCCCGGCGCGCGGGTCGAAGGCAAGATTACGCTCGACGACATCGATATTTACGCGCCCGAGATCGACCCGGTCACGGTCCGCCACCGCATCGGCATGGTGTTTCAACGGCCGAATCCGTTCCCGAAGACGATTTTCGAGAACGTCGTCTACGGACCGAAAATTCACGGCGAGCGTAACCGGAAACGCTTGGTCGAACGCTGTGAGAAAAGCCTACGGGCGGCGGCACTGTGGGATGAAGTGAAAGATCGGCTGCACCGCTCCGCGCTCGATCTTTCCGGCGGTCAACAGCAGCGCTTGTGCATCGCACGTGTCCTCGCCGTCGAACCCGAAGTCATCCTCATGGACGAGCCGGCTTCGGCGCTCGATCCGATCGCTACGTCGAAGATCGAAGATCTGATCGGCGAGCTGAAGAAGCAGTATACGGTCGTCATCGTCACCCACTCGATGCAGCAGGCCGCGCGCATCTCGGATTTTACGACATTCTTCTTGCTCGGCGAACTAATCGAAGTCGGTACGACGGCCGAAATCTTCACGCGACCTAAAGACAAGCGCACCGAGGATTACATTACCGGCCGTTACGGTTAACAGCTATTCGTGGCGGCGACCGCGCCGGCGGCGTGGGCGCGCAACGTCTCGCCCGTCGAGGAGCGACTTAGCCGGACGCGGCCGCCGTCGAGAGGTATCGCGGACGTAGCTCGATGCGTTCGTTACGGACGCGGACTTCGAAACGCGCGAGCGGATATACGGGCGGACCTTCGCGCACGGCGCCGTCTGCAAGCGAGAACACGCCGCCATGCCACGGGCACTTCACGCAACCGTCGGCGAACGTGCCTTCCTCGAGCGGTCCACCACGGTGCGTGCAGGTCGCCGCAACGGCCGATATGTCGTGCCGTTCGTCACGCGAGAGGAGTACCGGGATGCCGCGGTAGTCGACTCGCTGCGGCGTCGTGCCGGCGAGTTGCGAGAGGTCGAGTACCGCCTCGAAGTCGTCGGACGGTTCGATCGGGCGGGCGGTGTGCTTGACGCCGATCTGATGATTATAGCTCAGCTCGCCGCCGAGGTATGCGGAAAGACCGACGATGACATATCCGGCAAAGGCTGCGCCGATGCCGGCGCGCCGGCGATGCGCGGCGCGAAGCGCGAGCGATCCGGCGTAAGCCATGAGCGCCGCCGTGTTGAGCGATGCGTGCGCCATGCCGAGGCGCTTCGGTTCGTCTTTCGTGTCCGCCCATTCCGCAAGCCCCGTCGCAGCGGCCAAGACCGCGCCGGCGATGCCGGTCACGATGGCGACGTCGGACGCGCGATCGAATTCGCTTATGCCGGCGAACGACAAGCCGTCGAATACGGCCGCCATCGTCCAGGCGCCGATCGGCACGTCTGTCAGGGCCGGGTGCAGCGGATGTCCCAGCGGCGTGCCATGGAGCAGCGACTTTAAAGGCGCCCACGCCCCGTCGCCGTCGAGCGAACGCCGTACGGCGGGCTGCAGCGCGTCCGCGAGCGGGTCGAGCACGGTACTGCGCGAGACGCGATCGACGATTCGGTCGGTCGAAGAAATTTCGGGGTTCATGTGCCGTTCCTACCCACGCAAGGGCGCTCTCGTTCTACGCAACCAGCCCTTTCTCGCGGTCGAATTGCGCCGTAACGGCCGCCCACTTCGTTGCGTCGAGGACTTCGCGTAAGCGTGGGAATTGCGTCGTCTCCTCGTCCTGCGCGTGGGTCGCGGCTTCGTCGCGTAGCGCTTGCGTCGCCCGGCGGTTAGGAGCCGGTGCAGTACGCGAATTGTTCGCCTCAGGCGCTTAACGATTAATCAAACGGTCCGATGCGACGATCGGGTGAGGTCGCCACCGCTGACGAACCCGTTGTGATTAGCGAGCCGGGAGTCAGCAGCTTCGAGACTTGGGATGCCGGCAGACGTTAGCGCAAGCGGATGCAACCGTATCTGCATGGCTAAGCGATAGCGTTGGCCAAAACAAGAAGCCCGCACGTTGCGGGCTTCTTAATGGTTGCGGGGACAGGATTTGAACCTGTGACCTTCGGGTTATGAGCCCGACGAGCTACCGGACTGCTCCACCCCGCGGCGAGCCATACTATAGCCCGTTATGCGAACCGCTGTCAAACAGGAGCGACCTCCGCTCGTTGGAAGGCTACGAGCGATGACGTCGTCCGACTTCGTCCGTGCGCTTCCGAAGGTGCAGCTTCATTGTCACCTTGAGGGGACGGTGCACGCCGATACGTTTCGAGACTTGGCGGCCGCGCACGGTGTGCAGAGCGTTCGCGCCAGCGGACCACCGTCGAAGACATACGCGTTCGCATCTTTCCGTGAATTCTTACTGACCTTCGCAGAGGTGTGCAAGACGCTGCAGCGCCCCGAAGATTATGCACGTATCGCTCGCGAATATGCGCGCACGGCGCTCGAGCAGAACGTCGTCCATGCAGAGATCTACATCTCGCCGTCGGTCTGGACGTTTTTCCACGGCGATCTCGACGTCGTCGCTTGCGTCGGCGCGATTCGGAGCGCGCTCGACGAGGAGACCCGCGCGGCCGGCGTCGAGATGGCGCTTATCTGCGATCTCACTCGTAATTTTGGCGCCGAGCGCGCCTTCGATACGGCACGTCTCGCAGTAACGCTTGCTGAAGCGAACCTCGGCGTCGTCGGCGTCGGCCTCGGCGGCGACGAGGCGAGCGTGCCGCCCGCACCATTTGCCGACGCTTTTGCCTTCGCGCGCTCGCACGGCTTACACGCCGTGGCACACGCGGGAGAGGCCGCAGGCCCCGGCAGTGTGCGCGACGCGATCGAATTGCTTGGCGCCGAGCGGATCGGTCACGGCGTGCGCGCGCTCGAAGATCCAAGCGTGGTCGCGCTGCTCGCGGAGCGCGGCGTCCCGCTCGAGATCTGCCCTACTTCTAACCACCTTACCGGCGCAGCCTCGAGCCGGCTCCCGCATCCGCTGCACGACCTCGATGCCGCCGGCGTTACCTGTGTCATCGATGCGGACGACCCCGAGTTGTTCTCCACGACGCTCACGCGTGAGTACGAGCTCGTCACCGGCTGGCTGGGCATGGCGGCCGCGGCGCGGCTCGCGCGCAACGCCGTCGATGCGAGCTTTGCGACGCCTGAACGAAAACGAGAGCTGCATGGCCTGTTCGAACGCTCGGGCCTGGAAACGGCCCGTCGTTAGCGAAGGTTAAGGCCAGCATGGCTGGCCACACGCACTTCGACGAGTCCACCGAGGAATATCTCGAAGCGATTTATCGGCTCGAGCGGGAAGGCCCGGGCGTTTCGACATCGGGACTTGCCTCAGATCTCGGCGTCTCGGCGGCGTCCGTTTCCGGCATGCTCAAGAAGCTTGCGACCGACGGATATATCGAACACCGTGCCCGCGGTGAGGCGAAGCTCACGCAGACGGGCCTCGCCGTCGGCGTCCGCGTCGTCAGGCGTCACCGGCTGGCGGAATGTTTGCTGGTCGACGTGCTCGGCATGTCCTGGGATGAGGTGCAGCCTGAAGCGTGCCGGCTCGAGCATGCGATCTCCGCGCGCGTCGAAGAACGGCTCGTAGAAGTACTCGGCCATCCGACGACCTGTCCGCACGGCCACCCGATTCCGCCGAGCGATCTCTCGGAGCCGCAGCGGCCCGGCTTCCCCCTCGCGCAACTCGAGATCGGGCGCGTGGCGACCGTGCACGGCGTGTCGGAAGAGATTCCGGAGATGCTCCGCTATTTAGCGGAGATCGGTCTACGTCCGGGGACCGACGTCGTCATTAAAGAGCGAGCGCCGCTCGGCGGGCCGGTGACGATTCGCATAGCGGCCGGCGAGCACGCGATTTCGCTCGAGCTTGCAGCGCTGGTCGTCGTCGTACCGCAAGCGGACGCGATCGCAACCGCGTGAGCGCCGCGGCGGCGCTCGTCGCGCTCAACGTTATCGCGTACGTTTGGGAACTGGCATCGGGCACGCGGCTCGACGACGGCCAGAGCCTCGTCGATCACGGTGCGCTCTACGGACGCCTGGTGCTCGGTCGCGGCGAATGGTGGCGTATCGTCACGGGCGGGTTCATGCACGGCGGCCTGATGCATCTGGCGCTCAACATGCTCGCGCTTTGGCAACTCGGAACGTTCGTGGAAGCGGCGCTCGGCGCGCGTCGCATGCTAGCGATCTACGCCATCGCGCTTGCCGGCGGCGGCCTGGCCATCGTGTATTTCGCACCGGGCGAAGTGACCGTCGGTGCCAGCGGCGCGATATTCGGACTTTTCGGCGCGCTGCTGGCGATCGGCGTGCGACTCGGTGCGCGCGGTCGCGGGCTCATCGCGCAGACCGCCCCGATCGTCTTGATCAATCTCGCCTTCACGTTTGCCGTTCCGAACATCTCGAAGGGCGGTCACCTCGGCGGTCTGTTTACGGGCTTCTTAGCCGGGCTTGCGTTGTTCGTACGGCGCATGCCGGCCGTGGCGCACGTCGTCGACCGTACGACGGGCGAGGTGCACGACGTCGAGATTTTGCCGCCCGACCGCGCGGCACGGCCCGGCGCCTGAGTCCCGTACCGCTCGCGTCGCTCGAGGAGGTCTTCGCGACGACCGGCCCGCTGGCACGCGCTCTACCGGGCTTCGAAGCGCGTCCGGGCCAGGTGCAGATGTCGCAGATGGTCGAGCGCGGCTTCCTGGAAAGTGCGCACACGATCGTCGAAGCCGGAACCGGCGTTGGAAAGTCGCTCGCCTATCTCGTGCCGGCGCTGCGTAGCGGAAAGAAAGTCGTCGTTTCGACGGCGACGATCGCGTTGCAAGAACAGCTCGTGCGCAAAGACATTCCGCTCGTTACCAAGGCGCTCGGCATTTCCGCGCGCGTCGAATTGCTGAAGGGCCGCACGCATTACTTATGCCGCGCGAAACTCGATCGCATGCGCGGTGAGCGACTTATCGCTCAAAGCGCGACCATGGAAGCAATGTGGGACTGGTCGGATCGCACGCTAACGGGCGACCGTGCGGAGTTGCCGTTCGCTCCGCCGTCGCTCGAATGGGAATCGCTCGATGCGGACGCCGACGATTGTACCGGCGAATTTTGCGAGCGCTTTCGCGATTGTCACTTCTTCGCTCGGCGCGAGTCCGCGCGCTATGCGGACGTCGTCGTGGTCAATCACGCACTGTTCTTTCTCGACCTCGCAATGGGCGGCACGTTGCTGCCGCCGTACGACTATGCGATTCTCGACGAAGCGCATCAATGCGAACGCTGGGCGTCGGCCGCGCTGACGGCCACGCTCTCTCCCGCCAGCGTCGACCGGCTCATGCGCCGCCTCCATCGCAACTATGCCGTGCCGGCGAGCCACGACGCCGAGCTTGGCGAGGCGATGCGCGGTCTTTCACACGATCTCGCCCGCATACCGGGCGATCGCTATCCGCTGGCGGCCAACGACGATGCAATCGAAGCGCTGGGCCGCGTGCGCGATTCATTCTTCGGGCTCGAGAACTGGCTGTACGCGAATTGGCAAGCCGCGCTCAAACGGCCGACCGGCAACGTTGCCGAAGCGGAACGCCGCCGCGACAATGCGATGCGCGGCATCCTCGCGCACATCGCAACCGTCGACCGCACGTCGCTGCCCGACGGCGAAGCGATCACGTGGGTCGAGCGCGGTGACGGCGAGCGGCGCTATCAAGTACATTCGGCGCCCTTCGACGTCGCAGACTATTTGCGGACGGCACTGTTCGCCCGCACTCAGAGCGTGGTGCTCACGAGTGCGACGATCGCCACGGAGCGCTCGTTCGCTTTCTTGCGGAGCGCGCTCGGCGTCGACGAAGCGCAAGAGTACGTGGCTCCATCGCCGTTCGCATACCGCGATCAGGCGCTGTTGTATGTCGCGCCGCCGGATTGCAACCCCAAAGATGCGCGCTTCCCTCGACGTGCGGCTCCGCTCATCGAGGAGATCCTCGACATAACGAGCGGCCGGGCGTTCGTGTTATTCACCTCGTACGCTCGCTTACACGAAGTCTATGCGCTGGTACGCGAACGCATCGCGTTTCCCACGCGGCTGCAGGGCGAGTTGCCGCGAGCGCAGCTGCTCGACTGGTTCCGCACGACGCCGGGCGCCGTGCTCTTTGCGACGGCAACGTTCTGGGAAGGCATCGACGTCGTCGGCGACCGTCTGTCGTGCGTCATCGTCGACCGTTTGCCGTTCCCATCCCCGAGCGATCCCGTCGTCGCCGCGCGGCTTGCCGCTATCGAAGCCACCGGGCGAAGCAGTTTCGAGGAGTACATGATCCCGTCGGCGATCGTTCGCCTCAAGCAAGGATTCGGACGGCTGATCCGCTCGAAGACGGATCGCGGCCTCGTCGCGTTGCTCGACGGTCGCGCCGCTTCCATGCGCTACGGCGAGACCATCTTGGCGGCCTTGCCGCCGGCACGTCGCGTCGGTCGCTTAGCTGACGCGCGAGCGTTCTTCGCCCAGGTGTGACGGAGCGCACCTTTCGGGCCGGCCGCAAGGGACGGCAATCCCGTACGCGCAGGGACGCCCATGGACGTTCCGCTGCGCTGTCACGCGTGTTTGCGACTCGTCGCCGGCGAGCCGCAGGCGCAAACGTTCGTTCGTCGCGGCGCGTTTGCGACCGTCGTCAGTTGGAAGACTTGCCCGTGCGGTGCGACGCTGCGTGACCGGCGCGTCGAACCGGTCGATATCGATGCCTCCCCTAAGTCGCGCATGGCGGGGGAACCGTAGCCGGCGGCCATCGCGACGTCCCAGCGGCTGCAACGCGCCGCCGCCGCTCGACGTTTCATGAAGGAACCACTCGTCAGAGACCGCTTCGCCGTGCTCGCTTCCCTCACCCTAGGTCCTTCAGGTCGAATCCTCGCCGTTGGGCTGGCGCTCGCCTGCGCTACCAGCGGCGTCGAAGCCCGCACGCGCGATGGCGGAGCGTCGACGGGGCTGCGGGGGATCGCGTATGCGAAGCCGCCTCCGGATTTCGTCTTCGCCGCTGCGAACGGACCTTCGCGCCTGGCCACCCGAGTCGGTAAGCCCGTCGTATTGGTGTTCTGGGCTACGTGGTGCGAGCCGTGTCGCGCCGAGTTGGAGGCCTTCACGCAGTTACGCGCCCGGTATGGCGACGCCGTCGACGTCATCATGATCTCCGACGAAGCGCCGGGCGTCGCTCGGTCCTATCTTAAAAGCCACGACGTGGTGGCCGAGGCCGTCGAAGACCCCGCGCGCGTGATTTTCGACCTATATGCGATCACGCCGATCCCCACGACGCTGGTACTGGCGCCCAGCGGCAGCGTATCTTACGTGTCGGTTGGCGAAGTGTCGTGGCCGGAGCTAAGCGTGGCCGTCACAACGACGCTTGACCCAACCGTGCGCATCTGATACGGTACGGTGAGATGCTGGCACTCTCGTCCGATGACTGCTAAGGCAGGCGGTTCCGGCGACGACGGGTCTCGCCGCCCGGAGCTCGATAGGCGCAAGGCGTTCATCCTCGCGACGGTCGTGTACGAGTACGTCGCGACGGCAGAACCGGTCGGCTCCAACACCCTCACGCAGAAGTACAATCTCGGCGTCAGTTCGGCGACCATCCGCAACGAAATGGCCGAACTCGAGGCGGCCGGCTATTTGGTGCAGCCGCATACCTCCGCGGGCCGCATCCCTTCCGACGCCGGATATCGTACCTACGTCGATCAGCTGATGCGTCCGGAGGCGTTGCCGACCGGAGAGCAGCGGCGTATCCAAGACGAATTACGGGTTGCGAGCCGCGAACTCGATGCGGTCATCGAACAAACGACGCGTTTGCTCGGGCAGCTCTCGCGCAACGTGGCGTTCGTCGTGTCCCCGGCTCGCGATACGCAAACGTTTCGACACTTACAGCTCATTTGGCTTTCGGAGCGTACCGGACTTGCCATCGTCGTAACGTCGCTCGGACTTACGGTACAGAGAACCTTCGATCACGCAATCGACGTTACTGCGGACGATTTGACCCGGCTTTCCAATCGGCTCAACGTCGCCTTTGGCGGCAAGACGCTTCGCGAGGTTGCGGCAAGCGATCTGACCGCGCTCGTGCGCGATGCGGCTGTTTCCGAAGACGTGGTTCCGGCGCTCGCGGCCGTGCTGCACGCGGCGACCGACGGCGATCTGCCGCCGAACGTCGTCTCGAGCGGAACCCAAAATTTGCTCGACCAACCCGAATTCCAAGATTTGCGCAAGCTCCGTGCGATTCTACGCATCGTCGAAGAACAGAAGGCGCTGTACGATTTGGTCGCCGATAAGATGACGGGCGACGAGGCGACCGTGGCCATCGGGCACGAACTCGGGTCCGACGAGATCACCGAATGCAGCCTCGTCACGATTCCGTATCGCTTCGGCGACCGGACGGTCGGCGTGCTCGCGATTCTCGGGCCGCGGCGTATGCCGTATGCCCGCATGCTCGCGCTCGCGTCGGGCACTGCAACGTCCCTCAATCGTCACTTCGCCGACAGCGAACTGCGTTAGAAAGCACGACTTGGCGTCCGATTATTACACCGTTCTCGGCGTTGGCCGCGATGCGTCCGAAAGCGACATCAAGCGCGCGTATCGCGCGATGGCCCGCAAGTTCCATCCCGACGTCGCGCAAGATAAAGCGTCGGCAGAAGTGCGCTTCAAAGAAATAAACGAAGCGTACGAAATTCTTTCCGACCCGCACAAGCGCGAGCACTACGATCGCTTCGGTACGGCGCCTGCTGCCAACGGCGCGGGCGCGGGCGGGTTCGGCGGATTCAGCTCGGGCGACGGCATCGGTGACATCTTCGATATGTTTTTCGGCGGCGGGGCGCGCGGCGCGAGCGCCCCCGGAGCACGCAATGCCGGGCCACGGCGCGGCGCCGATTTGCGCTACGATCTGACGATCACGCTGGAAGAGGCATACCGCGGCATCGAGCGGGAGCTCGTGTTCGAACACTTGGCCGCCTGCGCGACCTGTAAGGGGTCGGGCGCGGAACCCGGCACGCTCGTGCAGCGCTGCGATCGTTGCAACGGCACGGGGGCCGTGCGCGGCGTGCGTCAAACGCCGCTCGGCCAATTCGTCACCCAAACGACCTGCACGAAGTGCAACGGCGAAGGTTCGTTTTTGCCGAGCCCGTGCAAGACGTGCCGCGGTAGCGGAAGGACCGAACAGCGCCGCACCCTCAACGTGACGATCCCGGCCGGGGTCGACGACGGCAGCCGCATTCGCATCGCGGCAAACGGCGAAGGCGGATCGCGCGGCGGTCCCTCGGGTGACCTGTACGTCTATCTGAGCATTGCGCCGCACGAGCGATTCCGGCGCGACGGTGCCGATCTAGCGGTCGACGTTCCGGTGGGCTTTACGCAGGCGGCGCTCGGTGCTGCGATCGACGTGGATACGCTCGGCGGCTCCGCGGCGCTAACGGTTCCGGCGGGAACGCAGAGCGGTTCGACGTTCCGCATTCGCGGCAAGGGAATGCCGCTCGTGCGCGACTCCTCCGCCGGCGATCTGCTCGTGAGCGTGCACGTCGTCGTGCCGACCAAACTATCGCGTCGCGAGCGCGAATTGCTCGAAGCTTACGCGGCCGAGGGCGGCGGCGACGTCGACGAACGTTCGTTTTTCGAACGCGTGAAGGACGCGTTCGTTCCGTAGCGCCACGCTTTTTCGTCCCCGGCGTCTTTGCGCCGGGCGATACGGTAGAACTCGAGGGCGACGACGCGCGCAAGTTGGTCGTCGTCCTGCGGGCGCGAGACGGCGATTTAGTCGTCGTGGTCGATTCTTCGGGCCGTGCGTTCGACGCCCGCGTGGGCCGCGACGGGCAGCGCGTGAGCGCCGTAGTGCAAGGCGAACGCGCGTCGCCGCGAACGCGGTCGCTCGAACTCGTTCTCGCGCAAGCCGTACCTAAGGGCGCGAAGATGGACTACGTCATCGAGAAAGCGACCGAAATGGGCGTGGCGCGCGTCGTGCCGTTTTTTAGCGAGCGCACCATCGGCGACGGCGCACGCTCCGGAAAACTCGAACGCTGGCGGCGCGTCGCGAAGAGCGCGTCGGCGCAATGCGGACGCAACGACGTGCCGCACATCGAGGACGTGCGGTCGTTCGACGACCTGTTGGCGTCGTTCGCCGGCTACGACCGGGCGATCGTTCCATGGGAGCTCGCGGAGCCGGTGCCGCTTCGCGAACGGTTACCGGGCCTGCTCGAGGGCGTGCGGCGCGTCGTCGTCGCGATCGGCCCCGAAGGCGGCTTATCGCACGACGAAGCCGGCCGCGCAGACGCCGCGGGGGGGCAACTCGTTTCGCTCGGAGCTCGCATCCTGCGCACGGAAACCGCGGGTCTGGTGGCCTGCGCCATCGTTACCTATGCGAGCGGGACTCTATAACGTGATGGTCCCCGCTGCATGAGACGAGGGCGGAAAAGTCGTATACGGGCGGTTTATGAGGCGTCCTCGCGGTTGAAGTTCAGCATCGTCATTCCGACGTATAACGAGTGCGGCGGAATCGAGCGTCTGATTGCGAGCATCGATGCGGTTTTTCGCGAGCACGAACTCGACGGCGAGATGATCGTCGTCGACGATAACTCCCCCGACGGCACGGGCGGGATCGTCGACGGGCTCGCAGCACGGTATCCGGTGCGCTGTCTGCACCGGCCTGGGAAAATGGGCCTGTCGAGCGGCGTCATCGATGGCTGGTGTTTCGCGCGGCCCGACTCCGTGGCGCTCGGCGCGATCGACGCGGACTTCAGTCACGATCCGCAAATCTTGCCCGCGATGGTCGCCGCTCTGAGCGGCGGCACGTATGGGCTCGCGGTCGGCAGCCGTTACGTACGCGGCGGCGGCATCGAGAATTGGCCGCTCAAACGCAAGGTCACGTCGATCGTTGCGTGCATGCTGGCGTGGCCGCTTACTCGGATCCGCGATATTACCAGTGGCTACATCCTCGTCGAGCGCGACGCTCTCGAAGGCGTCGAACTCGATCCGATCGGCTTCAAGATCGGGCTGGAGGTTGCGGTCAAGGCCAAGTACGGGAAGCCGCTCGAAGTGCCGTACGTCTTCAAAGACCGGGTCGTGGGCGAATCGAAACTCAACGGCCGCGAGATTGCAAATTACGTGCGGCAATTGCGGCGGCTTTATGCGGAGCGATTCTTGGGCGCACGTGCTTCCGGCGGCCGCAGCGTGCAAGCCGTTTCCGTCGTCGCACGAGCCGAACGCGTCTGATGCCGATCCCCGACTGGCTGCGGCTCCTGCGCGATCGCGACGTCTCGACGGAGGACGCCGCGCAATGGGCCAAATGTCCGTCTTGCGGCGAGATGCTCTACCGCAAAGATTTAGAAGCGAACCTTTCGGTCTGCACCAAATGCGAGTATCACTTTCGGATGAGTGCCTTCGGCCGAATCAACTCGCTCGTCGATGGCGATTTCGTCGAGGTGGGGATGGAGATTCAACCGGGCGATCCGCTCGGCTGGGTCGATAAGCGTCCGTACCCCGAGAAGTTGGCCGGCGATCGCGAGAAGTCGAAGCTTTCGGAGGCCGTCGTCACCGGCTTCGCAACGCTCGACGGTTTCCCGGTCGCGCTCGGCGTGATGGATTTTGCGTTTCGCGGCGGCACGATGGGCACCGTCGTCGGCGAGCGCATCACGCGATTACTGGAAGAGGCGCGCGAGCGGCGCTTGCCGTGCATTCTCTTTACTGCAAGCGGCGGCGCGCGGATGGAAGAAGGCATGCTCGCACTCATGCAGATGGCAAAGACGACGCAGGCCGTCGACCG
>JAABUQ010002514.1_pt1 | contig 36017 bp, 32 predicted proteins | sample 5560001 | NCBI WGS metagenome assembly JAABUQ01 (sample SAMN10711888, study PRJNA513371) | rock metagenome | isolation source: Antarctica rocks | place: Antarctica: Victoria Land, Finger Mt nord | collected 2015-12-18
CTATCGCCCATGGGTGGGCCTCGCCGCGCTCGACACCGACCTACCTCGTTTTGTCAATGAACGGGTTCGAGGACCAGGATGGGCGGCGTCATCGCCCGGGAAGCGTCGGGACGGTCCGAGAACGAGAGCGAGGGAGGCGTCGGGAAGCCCGTCAGGAGCCGGGCCCGGTCTTCGGAGCCAGGTTCCTTCTCCTTCGACCCCGGGACTTGCTCGGCGGGCGGGCTGGGGGACGATCCCGGGAAAAACGAACCCAACGGGGCGGCGGGGGCCGGGGGAGCTTCGGCCGCTCCGAGGGCCTGGGTTTCCTTCAACTGGCGGAGGGCCCGGAAGAAGCCGCGCTCGGCCGCCGCCTCGTACTTGCGGGCGAGCTGCGCGTCCTTCGAGGCGTCGAACAGGGCGCGCGAGCCCGCCTCGGCGCGGTCCAACGCGACCACTTCCTCGTCGATCGCCGCGCGCCGCTCGCGGAGGTGGGCCACCTCGGCGGCGATCAGCTCGGAGAGGAGCGTTCGCGCGGCCCCCTGGAGCGTCCGGTCGTCGAGGCCGTCGGCCTCGCCGGGGTGGAGGTGGGACCGATCGCCGCAACTCGCCCGGTGGAGGGCGAACGCCCGCGACCGGGGGAACTCTTCCGGACGCCGGCCGCGGAGGTTCTCGATCCTCCCCCAGAGATCGGCAGAGACCGAAGGGGCCCGCGACTGGACGATCTCGGCGTCGACGGCCGAGAACGCCGCGATCAGGGCCTCCAGCCCTTCGGGGGTCCGCCACAGCCGCCGGACGCACCCGGCGGGATCGTCGCCGAGGGCCGCCATCTCGGCCTCGACGCCCGCCATCCGCGCCTCGTCGAACCGCTCGCCGGCATGGCGGACCGCCTCCGAGATCGCCGCGGCCTCCTGCTCGACGCACCGATCCATCCGGAGGGAAAGGATCGCGGCGCGGCGGACCAGGAACCGCGACGCATCTCCTTGGGGCCGGAATTCCGCCTCGAACCCCGCGACCCGGCGTTCCGCCTCGGCGGAATCCTCGATCGACAACACGACCCCCTCGCCCGTCAATCCATGCTTGAGCGAGTTCCCGCGCGAGCGGGCCTTCCCCTCGGCGGTCTTCGGTCCCGACGACTTCAACGAGTTGGCCTGGTTGGCCGCGATCCGGGCGGGGCTGCTGGTCATCGGCGTCGACTCCGGAGGCCACGGCCGGGCGTCGGCCGAGGTCATTCCCTCCAGGAGTCACTATCTTTTTCCCGGGCTGCCGTTAGCACACTTTTCCCCCACTCGACCCGATTTCCCCGTCGGATCGCGAGCGACCACGGGCGAGAAGCCAACAAGTCTTCCCAGGGTCGTGGCCAGGTCGGCCCTCCGTCATTCGGGTGTTTCGTCGCTCTTTTGGTGCTGGGCGTGCTGCTGATAGCTCTCGGCCTCGCCCGTCTCCTTCTCCAGGGGCGGCTTCTTCCCGGGCTGTGGCGTCGCCGTCGCCCCGGGCGCGACTTCTTCCCCGTGATGCTTCTTTTCCTCTTGAACCTTCTTGTCGTGGGCCACGTTCCTTGGGTCCGCCATGATGTCCCCCGATGAGTGAAGTTGCCCTCGCCCGGCCCTCGGATGACGAGAGATCGCGATCGAGGTACTCGGCCTGATGCATTTATCATGCCCCGATGAGTCGCCGAGGGGGTGGGCGCGCAGGTGGAAGGGTCCGGCGAACGCCCTGCCGTTCACCGTCCCGTTCCTCCGAGAAGAAAGCGGGTGTCTTCTCCTTTTTCCGGGGCCCGATCGTAGAATGCCCCTTCCATGGCGTGAGGTTTGGGCCAGACTGGAGAAGAACCCTTCAAGAGCCCGGTTGTCCCGCTCGTGGGGCCGGCGATTGATGGGACATCGGAGGGCCAGGCATGAGCGATCCTGATCTCTTGATCGTTGGCGCGGGGCCGGTGGGGATGACGGCGGCGGTCGTGTTGGGGCAGTGGGGGGCCCGGTTTCGGATCGTCGACAAGAAGCCGGGGCCGGTCGAGTGGTCGCAGGCGGCGGGAATCCAGACGCGGACCCTCGAAGTCCTCCACGCGCTGGGGCTGGTGGATCGCTTCCTCGAGGTTGGCAACCTCCTCAAGACGGTCACCATCCATGCCTTCGGGCAGAAGCTGCCGCCGCTCGGCTTTGATCATGTCGCCAGCCCTTACGCGGGCGTCCTGTCGTGCCCGCAGGATCAGACCGAGCGGCTGTTGCTGGAACGGCTGGGCGAACTCGGCGTCGTGGTGGAACGGCCGATCGAGGCGACCGACGTTCGCCAGGACCCGGACGGCGTGACCGTCTCGCTCCGGCACGCCGATGGCCACGTCGAGGAGGTCCGGGCCCGGTATCTGATCGGTTGCGAGGGGGCGTCGAGCCTCACCCGGAAGAAGGCGGGCATCGCCTTCGCGGGCGAGCGGTACGAAGGACACGTCTTCCTCCAGGCCGACGCGACGTTGCGCTGGACGTATCCGCCGGGGGCCCAGATCTTCCTCCAATCGGGCCTGATCCTCGTCGTCATCCCGTACAACGATCGGGGTCGGCATCGGATCATCGCCGGCATCCCCGACCCGGACCCGGACAACCACGAGCCGCCGACGCTCGGCGAGGTCGAGGCCCTGGTCCGGCGGGGGGCGGACGAGCGGGCGACGCTGTCGGACCCGATCTGGTTGAATCGATTCCGCGGCCAGCACCGCGTGGTCGACCGCTTCCGCGAGGGCCGGTGCTTCATCGCGGGCGACGCCGGGCATGTCCACCTCCCGGTGGGCGGGCAAGGGATGAACACCGGGATGCAGGACGCCTTCAACCTCGCGTGGAAGCTCGCGCTGGTGGCGGGCGGCCGGGCCAAACCCGAGTTGCTGGAAACCTACAACGCCGAGCGCCACCCGGTCGCCGAAGACCTGATCCGGTTCACGGACGGGGGGTTTCACACGCTGATCCAGCCGACGACCCTCCGCGCGTGGGCGATCCGCCATCTCGGGCCGGTCGCCCTGTCGCTGGACGCCGTGAAGGACCGGATGGCGCGGACGGTGGCCGAGGTCGACATCGCCTACCACGCCGGCCCGCTCGTCGAGGGGCACCACCGTCGAGGGCTGGCCTCGGGCCGGAGGGCGCCCGACGCCGTGGTGGTCGAGGCCGCGAGCCTGCGCCCCACCCGCCTGTTCGACCTGATGCGCGGGCCGAAGTGGACGCTGCTTTTGCTCGACGGATCGGGCGAGCCCGACGGCCTCGCCCGAGTCGCCGTCGCCGTCGAAGCCGCGTTCGGGCCGCTCGTCGAGAGCTATCTGGTTATCACCGACGGGTCGGTGCCGGACGCGCCGCCGGGCGTGAAGTCGGTCCTGGTCGATCGGCACCACGTCTTGCACGACAAGTACGGCGGCGGGGACCGAGGGCTGTTCCTGGTCCGGCCGGACTGGTACGTCGGCTTCCAGGGCGGGCCGGGCGACGGCGCCTCGTTGCTCCGCTACCTGGACGGCGTGTTGACCCGGCGAGCCCCCCAAGAAAGCCAGGCAGGCCGGGGCCTGCCCGACGTCGCGGAGTGATCGGTCCGGATAGGCCAGGCTTGGCAACAGGGCCAGGTCTCAAGGCACGGCCTTGTTGAGGTGGGCGGCGTCGTCGTGGCGCTCGCGGGTGTTCTTGGCGGCGATGACCCATTGGAGGGCGGTGATCCCGTTGTTGGTCCGGCCGCTGGTGACCTGGTAGAGGAGGCGACGCTCGTAGCAGAAGCGGTCGACGGCGGCCTTGACGGTGGGCCAGTTGTAGTCGTCGCCGGAAAGGACGCCGCCATCCTCGACGCATTCCCAGGCGAGGCGCATCTCCTCGTAGGTGTCGAGGTATTCGTGCGAGGCGTCGAGGTAGATGTGCGAGGCGTTCAGGCCGAGGTAGTAGAACTTCCGGAAGAAGTCGCGGGCGGTCGCCTGGACCGGGAAGGTGGTCTCGCCCAGGCCCCGGCAAGTGAACATCGTCCCGAGGACGGCGCGGTCGAAGTAGCGGATGAAGCCGTGGCGATGGGCGTTCATGTCGACGCCGATCAGGAGCGTCCCGGCGTAGGTGTCGACCGTCACGATCGGGCACTTGATCTTCTCGGCCGCGAAGTAGTCGCTGATGGCGAGCACGCCTTGGCCGATGAAGGTCCCGATCTCGATGAACAGCCGGAAATTCGGCGACGCCGCGTGGATCGCGGCCAGGGTCTCGTTCGAGATCGACCAGGAATTCCCGGGATAGGGCTCGGTCTCGATGATCGGCAAGGCCGCGTTGGTGGACAGGTCGACGGAGGCCGGGAAGGTCTTCCGCAAGACCGACATCGGCGGGACGGTCCGCGTCGCCGGCTCGGCGATCATGTGGGCGTACATCGGATGATCGAGGTCGAACCGGTTCATGCGCTTGGGCCTCCGGTGGGGGAAGGGTGGCGGCGTGATCCGCCGGGGACCAGCCGTCCTTCGGGCTGGCGAGGGCGTGATTCGTGTCGGCCCGGATCAGGCCGCGCGGCGGTCCCGATCCTCGACGGCCCCGGCGTCCCGTTCGATCCCGAGATAGCGGTCCCAGAACGCGGCGCCGGTGAGGCGGCCGAACGCGGCTCGCCAGTCGGCGGCGACCCGGCCGTGGGCCCGGTAGAGGCGGTGGGCCGACTTCAGGCCGTGCTTGAGGATCGCCAGGAACGACTCGCGGGAGCGTCGGTAGATCCGGTGACTCTCGGTGTGCCAGTCCTCGGCGGCGACGACGTCGCGCCGGGCCAGGAGCCACCAGCGGGCGTAGTCGTCGGGGATGACGTGGTCGGGCTGGACGTGGGCCGGCGGGCTGGCCTCGGTGAATTGGCGGATCAGGCAGCGGAGCAAGAGCCAGCGGACCTGGGCCTTGGTCGTGGGCGGGCCCGGCGGCTGGACGATCGGCAGGCACCGCGCCCGGGGGACGGAGTCCATCGCCAGCGTCCGCTTCAGCGCCAAGAGCTTCTGGTGGAGCTGGCGGGGGTCGGCTTCCATGACCTCGGGCCCCTGGCAGTAGTCGTCCACCGCCTCGCAGAGGATGGCCGCCTCGAAGTAGTTGAGCGACAAGAGCTGGGTGATGAGCCGGCGGAGGAACGTCTTGACGACGTGGCGGCGATCCATCGGGAAGTGGATCGAGGTCAGGACCAGCATGTTCCGGAGGTCGTAATACGCCTGCCAGCCGCCCCGCTTGAGGTAGAACGGCTCGTGCCAGATCCCCATGCCGGGCACGGTCGCCGTCGGGATGCCGGCGGCGTGGAGCCGGTAGCCGAACTCGACGTCGTCGCCGCGGATGAACAGCGGCAACGGCAAGCCGACGCGATCGATGACCCGGAGCGGGAAGGCGAAGAACCACCAGGCGTTGTAGTGGGTGTACGAGACTTCCAGGAACGGCGCCAGCCCGACGGCGTGCTCGGCGTGCTGGCGGTGGATCGGGGTCTTGACGCCGAGCGAGCCGGGGTCGACCAGGGCCCCGGACTCGTAGACTTCCATCGGGCGGAGCATGTCGAGCATCTGGCCGCCGACGCCGATCTCGTCGCGGGCCAGGGCCTGGAACGCGGCGGCCCGGAAGACGCTCTCCGGCTCGGTGACGGCGTCGTCGTCCATCAGGAGCATGTGGGTGGCGCCGGGGATCGCGCGGGCTTCGAGGATCGACCGGGTAAAGCCGCCGGTCCCGCCGAAATTCCCCTGCTCGACGACCTGGAGCTTGGCGCCGACGGCCGCTTCGAGCTCGTCGAAGTCGGGATGGTCGCGGACCCGCGAGGTCCCCTGGTCGACGACGACGATCCGTTCCAGGACCTCGACGACGCCGGGGTCGGCCAGCAAGGCCCGGACGTTGTCGATCAAGAACTTCTCGCGGTTGAAGGTGCAGAAGCCGGCGACCAGCCGCATCGGTCCCGCTTCCACGTCGAGCGCCCGCCATTCCGCCTTGCGGAGCCGGACGCGCGACGACCGGGCGATGATGTCGAAGTGGAGCGCGCCGGACTCGCGGAAGTGGAGCTGGGGCTCGGGGATGTCGATGTCCACGGTCCCGGATTCGGCGTCGAAGTCGACCGATTCGAGGATGCTCAGGCCGGCGGCGAGCGATCGGCGGAGGAGCAAGGCCGTCCCCCGGCCCTCGACTTCCAGGCGGAGCCGGAGCCGGCCGAGCCGGGTGTAGCGCCGCCAGTAGCTCTCGAAGAAGCTGTTGAAGTAGGTGTCGGTGATGAGCTTGCAGCCGCGGCCGATGGTCATCGAGAACCGATCGGCGGGCGTGGGTTCGAGCGCCCGGCTGTTCTGGGGCCGGTCGAGCCGATGGTAGAGCGGCGTGAGCCGCCGCTCCCTCGGGAAGACGCAGCGTTGGATGATCCGTTCCGTCATGGAACCTCGCCCTCAATCAGGCGGCCTCTTCCTGGGCCTGGCCGAAGAAGGGGACGATCTGCCCCCTGAACGTCTTCAAGGCCGCGCCGATGGCCTGGTGCATGTCCAGATACTTGTACGAGCCGAGCCGCCCGCCCAGGATGAAGTTGGGCTCCTGGTCGGCCATCGCCTTGTAGGCCTCGTAGGTCTTGCGGTCGCGCCCGGTGTTGATCGGGTAGTACGGCTCGTCGGCGCGGGTGGCGGAGCGGGAATGCTCTCGGTAGATCACCGTCCGGCCCGGCCGGTACTTCCGCTCGGGGTGGAGGTGCTTGAACTCGTGGACCCGGGTATACGGGACGTCCTCGTCGGCGTAGTTGACGACCGACGTCCCCTGGTAGTCGTCGACGTCGACGACTTCCTTCTCGAAGTCCAGGGTCCGCCAGCCCAGCTCGCCGGCCTTGTAGTCGAAGTAGCGGTCGAGCGGCCCCGTGTACACCACGAGCTGGCTCGGCTTGATCGACCGCCGGACGTCGAAGAAGTCGACCCCCGTCCGGACGTCGATCAGCGGCGAGTCGAGCATCTTCCGAAAGATCGCGGTATAGCCGTCGACCGGCAAACCTTCGTAGCGGTCGGCGAAATAACCGTCCTCGAAGGTGAACCGGACCGGGAGCCGCGTGATGATGCCCGACGGCAGTTCCTTGGGGTCGGTCTGCCACTGCTTCTTGGTGTAACCCTTGATGAACGCCTCGTAGAGCGGGCGGCCGATCAGGGAGATGGCCTTCTCTTCGAGGTTGCTCGGCGCCTGGAAGTCCTCGGCGGCGACCTGGCGGGCGATCAGCTCGCGGGCCTCGGTGGGCGACATGAACCGGCCGAAGAAGCTGCAAATCGTGCTCAGGCCGATCGGCATCGGGTACGCCTTGCCCCGATGCACGGTGATGACCTTGTGGCGATAATTGGTGAACGTGGTGAAGTCGCGCAGATAATCCCAGATCTCTTCGCTGTTGCAGTGGAACAGGTGCGAGCCGTACTTGTGGTACTCGATCCCGGTCTCGGGGTCGACCTCCGAGAACGAGTTGCCGCCGATGTGCGGCCGGCGCTCGATCACGCAAACCTTCCGCCCGAGGACCTTGGCCGCCCGCTCCGCGATCGTCAGGCCGAAGAAGCCGGCCCCGACCACGATGAGGTCATAATCCCGCAAGTTCATCGTCCGTGATCCTCATCGGGACTTCGTCGATCTCGACCGGGGAAGTCAAAGGGGAGCGTCCGAGCCTGGCCCCGTTGGTTCGTCGAAAAACGGCCCGAGATAGCGTCAACCGGCCTGGCCCCCGTGCCACCGGCGGGACCTCGCGCGGCGATCGAGGCGGGGGGCTGTTCGGAATTTGGGAAAGCGGGGGGACGAAGGTTCGGCGGGGTACGATCGGGGGTGCCGCGTTACCAGGTCGGCCCGTCCTCACGCCCCCGACATCCATGCACTCGGATTTGATGCGGCCTGGCCGGCGTCGGCGCGGCACAATAGCATCGGACGTGACGGCGAGCAAGTCGAGTATTCACGACGATCGGCGGACGAATCCGGCCCGATCCCCCCTGCCCCGCCGCCTCGGCTTTCGGTTACCATCGAGGCGTCGCCGAGGCCAACACCCACCGAGCGGAGCGAGTCGCCCCATGCCGGTCCTCGACCGCGAGGAGTACATCGAGCAGGCGTATTTCTTCCGCGCCTTCCGCGAGCGCCTGCTCGACGGCCTCCCGGCGCAGGATGTGCTGTCGAGGGTGGGCGAGGAGATCTTGTCGACGACCCGCCTGCCCCTGGCCATCTCGTTCCTGGCGACCGAGATCAAGGTCCGCGGCCTGATGGGGCCGGCGATGGCCCGGATCGGCCACTACTTCACGCCGTTCCAGGCCCACGTCATCGGCCAGGCCGAGCTGGACGTCCACCGATTCTCGATGGACCAGGCCTTGTTGATCCTGGAGCGCGAGGCCAAATACCGCGCCGACGGCCCGACCACCGCCGGCCTGTTCGTCTATCAATTCGAAGCCCTGTCGAGGAATCGGCTGGGCTACGGCCCGGGCCTCGAAGCCATCGCCGCCGACCCGGCCTACGCCGAAGACTGGCGCGACTACATCATCCAGCTCCGGGCCCGGCTCGGCGACGTCGACTTCGCCGACCTGATCTACATCCGCTCGACCTACCACGTCACCGAGCGCCGGCGGACCCATCCCGACTATCACCCCAAGTTCCCGACCCTCTTCGGCGAGAAGGAAGGCAAGATCGCCCGGGCCAACCGGGGCCGCGATCCCCTCTACCTGTTCTCCGCCCTCCAACGCCAACTCGGCTACCCCGAGGTCCCCCGCCCCCGCCGCCCCGACGAGGCCGAAGCCCGGATCGCCCTCCTCGAACAGCGCGTCACCTTGCTCGAAAACCGCCTCAAGGCCACCGAGAACGCCGTCAACACCGACGTCGACCTCGCCCAGTTCACCGTCAAGCCCGAAGACACCGCCGGCCCCCCCACCGGCTGGGGGACCAAGCCGAAGGAATGACGACGAAGCCGAGGGGCCGCGCGGCCCCTCGGCGGGTTCCTCTCTCTCCTATCAGGACAGACCGCGCGCGGGGCGGGTTCAAGGCTTCGGCGTCGCGATCAGGAGCAGGACATCCTTGCTGGTGGCGAGGTCGCCGGGCTCGACCTTGACCTCGCCGACCTCGCCGTCGACCGGGGCCACAATGGTCAAGGTGGACAGGTCGCGGATGCCGAGGTCGACGAGCGACCTGATGTTGTCGCCGAGGCCGGCGAGGAGCTTGGTAATCTGGTCGTCGGGCATCCCGAAGGTGGCGAGCTTGTCGCGGGCGACCAGGTAATCGAGCCGGCTTTTCTTCTCGTCGTTCTGGGTGTCGGTCCAGACGATCTGGGTGATCCGCCCTTCCTTGGCCAGGGGCTCGCGGGCGACGAGGTATTTGAGGTCGTGGTCATGCTGGACGTATTTGGTCTGGCAGTCCGTCTTCGCCCGGACCAGTTCGAGGCTCCGGATCTCGACGAGCGGGTCGCCCTTCTTGACGGCCTGGCCTTTCGCGACGATGACCTTCTCGATCAGGGCATCATCCAACCGCGTGCGGACCTTGCGGAAGGCTTGCGGGAAGGGCTCGGTGACCTCGGTCGTGAGGGAAGCATCGCGGAGGAATTGATCCGAGGTGGCGTCCACGACCCGGACAACGGCGCGATAACTCCCCACGGTCGTGGTCTGGTAATCGAACGCCATTTGGATGACCTGGCCCGCTTCAAGTGGCGCAGTATTCCAGACCAACGTCCGCGAGTTCGTCTCGAATTTCGAACCCGGGGGCAGCGGCCCCGGTTTCAGCCTGCCGCCTTCCCTGGGCAGCTTGACGAGGACTTTCCATCTCCGCGCCGTCGCCTGGCCCCGGTTGGCGAGGGTGACCTTGTAGGCGATGGTCTCCCCGACGGCACAAGAATTCGTGCCGGAAATCTCGACCGTCGGGTCGACCCCGGCGGCGGTCCTGGTCGGGTCGACCGGGCCTTCCTTCGCGGGGCCGTTCAACTTCCGTTCCAGCTCATCGACCCGGGCCTCTAGCCGCCGGTTGGCCTCCCGCAACTCGGTGATGAGTCGCCCGTCGACCGTGTAGTTGATATCGGGGTAGCTCAGTGGCTTGGTTGGGTCAGTATCCTCCACCCGGGTCGGCTTGGGCCCGGGGTCGGCCACGACGGTCGGCCGGGCGTCGGGCTTCGGCTCCTGGCCCGCGCCGGCGCCGAAGCCAACGGCGACGACCCCCGAGGCGAGTAGCAACGCGGCGACGGTGGACTGGATCGGGTGGATTGACATGGCTCCGTGAACTCCTTCGGCGAGTGAGATCAGCCAGCGGGCGACCGTGCCGGCCGCGACGCGGTCGGTGGCCAGCCGCGCGGCCGACCGGGCGACGAGCCCGGCCAGCATCGGGGGGACGACGGGCGCGGGGGTCGGCGCGGCGGGGGCGAGGCCCCGGCGGGTCAGGCCGCGGCGGAGGCGGTCGCGACCGCGGGCGAGGCGGCTCCGGACCGTCCCGACGGGGCAGCCGAGGCGGTCGGCGGCCTCGTCGTGGGTCAGGCCTTCGAGGTAGCAGAGGACCACCGGCCGGCGGAGCCGCTCGGGGAGCCTCTCGACCTCCTCATGGAGCGCCGGGCCGACCTCGTCGCCGGGGGGGTCGGTCGCCCGGGCCTCGGCCCGACCGGCGGCCCGGCGTTCGAGGGCCCGGCGCCGGCCTTCGGCGACCCGGGCGCCGGCGGCCGTCCGGCAGGCGACGGAATGGAGCCACGGGCCGAGCGAGTCGCGGACCCAGAGGGTCCCGGCGCGGCGGGCCAGGACCAGGAACGTGGATTGGAACGCATCCTGCGCCGCGTGCGGGTCGCCGAGGCCCGCCCGGCAGGCCCGGAGGACCATCGGCCCGTGCCGCTCGACCAAGACGGCGAAGGCCAGCTCGGCGGCCTCGCCCCGGCGGGTCGCGAACCGTTCGAGCAGCTCGCCATCCCCCAGGGCCCCCAGCGCCCCGGCCTCGCACGCCGCCCCGACCCGCCGGGCGACCACGCCATTGAATCGATCGTTCCTCACGGGCCCAATCCTCCTCGATCCTCGCGGACGTCTCGATCAGGAATGGCGCGCGGCGGGGTCGATCAATCCCAAGAGCAAGAGATTATCTGGATCGAAGCGAATCGAAGAGGTTGAACCGCTTAATTTTTTTGATGCTTGCAATCCGCTGGACGTCCGACTACTTTCCTGTTTGACAGGGACGGTTCGAGTCGAAGTCTGTACGACCCCGCATCCACCGATGTCAACCTCAAGACCGGCAGAGGCCCGAACCCGTTTTACCCCGGGGGTACCGATCACACCAGGGCCGCCAACAACGGGATATCGGAGAACAAGACCATCCAGACGCAGCTCTTGAATTCCTTGAAAGCACACATGCCCGTCAGGGGGTTCTAGGGCTTATCACGGCCAGCGAATCTCCGGATGAACGGTTTCTCGAAAAAACCATCAGTTTGGGGTATATCGCCATGCGGTTGCCGGCCGTGATCTCCATCGTCATCGCCCTGCTGGCGGTGACCGTCCCCTTCATTTACATTGACTCAGCGGAACCGCTCGGCTACGACAGCCTCGTCCTCGTCGGGAGGGGACTGCTTATCGGGCTCTCTATCCCCCCCTTCGGCATCGCGGTGGCGATCTATGGATTGGTCAAAGACAAGAGATCCAAGGGGTGCGCGGCCGGCCTCTTCATCAATGTCTTACTGGTCATTGTGATAATTAGGTTTTTACGATCGTGACCTGGATGCATCAGGCACTTTCGAGCGGCACACCCGGCGAGGGCGCGGCAATCGGCCGGGCACTCCTCAACGTCCCAGGCCGGCGACGAGCCGGAGTAGCCACGCCGCGCCGATCAGATAGATCCAGATGACCACTTGGGACGAGGCCCGGGGGATCGGCGACCACCGTTGCCAACCGTCCCGCCAGCGGTTGAGCACGCCGGGGCAGGCGTGCTTCTGACGGCGGAGGAACATCCCGGTCCGGCCGCAATCCAGGCAATGATACTGGAGGAGGTACGGGACGCCGGCCAGGGTCGTCAGGGCGAGCGCCGCCAGGGGGGGAAACGGTCCGAGGAGCAGGCGGCGGACCAGCCCCGCCACGCCGATCAGGGCCAGGACGGCGAGGAACGGGTTGACGAGGACCCGCTGATGGTCGAGCGGGTCGAAGTCCCGGAGCCGGACCGTCGGGCCGGGCGTGGGGTCGAACTCGGGGTCGGGGCCGGGGGGCCGTCGGGAAGCGTCCACGACTCGGGGGGCTCCGAGGCGGGCGAATGGGGCGATCAAAGCCCCGCGCCGGCCTGGTCCCAGGATACCGCGCCCGGCCGCTCGATGGGTACTTTACAACCGGGCCGCCGGCGGGGAAAAATGACGGTTTGCCAGACCACCGGGCGCGACGGGGGCGGTGCCGTGCATGAGGAAGCGATCCGCAAGGCGGACGTGCTGATCGAGGCGATGGCCTACTTCCGCCAGTTCCACGGCAAGTTCACGGTCATCAAGCTCGGCGGCTCGGTCATGGAAAGCCCCGAGGCGCTCCGGGCCCTGCTGGTCGACGTCGTGTTCATGCAGACCGTCGGGATGCGCCCCGTCGTGGTCCACGGGGGCGGCAAGGCGATCACCCACGCCATGGAAACCGCCGGCCTCGAAGCCCGATGGGTCCAGGGCCGGCGCTACACCGACGACGCCACGCTCGCCATCGTCGCCCGGGTCCTGGCCGAGGAGATCAACGAGGACACCGTCCGCCACATCCGCAAGTTCGGCGGCCGGGCCTCCGGGCTCCATCACAAGACCCACCAGTGCCTCTACGGGAATCGCCTCACCCTGCCCGACCCCGACGGGAACCCGATCGACCTCGGCCGTGTCGGGGTCGTGACCGAGGTCGACGCCGAGCCGATCGTCGACCTGTGCCTGGCCGGGGTCGTCCCCGTCCTCCCCTCGCTCGCCGAGGACGACGACGGCGGCCTCCTCAACGTCAACGCCGACACCGCCGCCGCCGCCGTGGCGATGGCCTTGAAGGCCGAGAAGCTCGTCTTCCTCACCGACACCCCCGGAATCCTCGTCGACCGCGCCGACGCCGACTCCCTTTTGCCCAGCCTGACCCCCGACGACTGCCGCGACCTCATCGCCCGCGGGATCATCGACAAGGGGATGATCCCCAAGGTCGAGGCCAGCCTCGCCAGCCTCGAAGCCGGGGTCAAGAAGGTCCACGTCATCGACGGCCGGATGCGCCACTCGCTCCTGGTCGAGATGTACACGACGACCGGGGTCGGCACCGAGATCGTCCTGGCCGCTTCGAAAGTCGTTGGCGATCAGCGGTCAGCGATCAGCGGTCAGCGGTCAGCGGTCAGCCCGGATCGAGTGGTGGTGCAGAACAACTCGCGGCCGAACGGTTGATGGGAGAAGAGCGATCGCTTGAAAAACTTCCGGGATCTGAAAGTCTGGTCGAAGAGCCATCAACTGACTTTGGCGGTCTATCAGGCCACCAGGACGTTCCCGAAAGATGAGCTTTACGGGCTGACGAGCCAGATCCGCCGGTCATGCAGCTCGATCCCCGCCAACATCGCCGAAGGTTGCGGCCGAGGCTCCGACCCCGAACTCGCCCGCTTTTTACAAATCGCGATGGGCTCCGCCTGCGAACTCGAATATCACCTGCTTCTCACCTTCGACCTCCAAATCCTCGTCGAAGACACTTACGAGACACTGGCTGCCGAAGTCATCGACGTGAAGCGGATGCTGACAGCATTCATCTTGAAGCTTCGCGAAGACCGAACCAGAATCCGCTGACCGCTGACCGCTGACCGCTGACCGCCGACCGCTCTCCAAGGAGCCCCACCCTTGTCCCAGGCCACCACCGCGACCACCGCCGAGACGATCGCCCAGTTCGAGCGGTACGTCGTCCCGAATTATCGACGCTACCCGATCTGCCTGGTCCGGGGTGAGGGGTCTTACGTCTGGGACGCCGAGGGGCGTCGGCTCCTGGACTTCTTCCCGGGCTGGGGGTGCAACTTGCTGGGGCATTGCCCGCCCCGGGTGGTGGAGGCGGTCCGGGACCAGGTCGGGCAGTTGATCCACGTGCCGAACACCTGGTACATCGAGGCCCAGGGGGCGTTCGCCCAGGCGCTCTCGGAGCGGTCGTTCGGCGGCCAGTGCTTCTTCTGCAACAGCGGGGCGGAGGCCAACGAGGCGGCCATCAAGATGGCCAAGGCCCACGGCCATGCCTCGGGGCGGTCCAAGATCGTGACGATGCACGGGGGCTTCCACGGCCGGACCTACGCCGCGCTCACCGCCACGGCCCAGCCCAAGTATCACGCCGGGTTCGAGCCGCTGGTCCCCGGCTTCTCGTATGTCCCTTATAACGACCTGGAGGCGCTGGCCGGCGCCCTCGACGACCAGACCGCCGCCGTGATGCTGGAGCCGATCCAGGGGGAAGGCGGGATCAACCTCCCGGCTCCCGGGTATCTCGAAGGCGTCCGCCGGCTCTGCGACGAGCGGGGCGTCTTGCTGATCCTCGACGAGGTCCAGACCGGGCTGGGGCGGACGGGGGAATGGTTCGCCTATCAGCATCATGCGATCGAGCCCGACATCCTCACCTGCGCCAAGGCCCTGGCCGCCGGCGTGGCGGCGGGCGTGGCGATCGCGACGCGGGAGGTGGCCGCGTCGCTCAAGCCGGGGATGCACGCCAGCACCTTCGGCGGCAACCCGATCGCCTGCCGGGCCGGGCTCGCGGCGATCGAAACCATCGAGGCCGACGGCCTCCTCGGGCGCGGCAAGGCGGCCGGCGAGCGGTTCCGGGGCCACTTCGAGGCGCTCCGGTCCGAGCTGCCCGGCTTGATCCGCGACATCCGGATCAAGGGGGTCATGATCGGCCTGGAACTGGCCGTCGACGCCTCGGGCGTGGTGGCCGACTGCATGGGCCGGGGGCTCCTCGTCAACGCGACGCATGGGACCGTGATCCGCCTCCTGCCGGCCTTGAACATCGCCGATGAACAGATCGATGAGGGTTGCGCCGTGCTGGCCGATGCCCTCCGCCGGGCCGCCTCGTAAGGGGAAAGGGGATCGCCTCGTGGTCCGACACTTCATCGACCTGTTCGACGTTTCCGCCGTCGAGGCCGCCGACTTGCTCGACGGCGCGGCGGCCTTGAAGCGCGTCGACCGCCGGGACGGGCAACGGCCGCCGGTCCTGGCCGGGCGGACGCTGGGCTTGGTGTTCGACAAGCCGTCGCTGCGGACCCGGGTCAGCTTCGAGGCGGCGATCACCCAGCTCGGCGGCAACGCCCTGTTCCTCAACGGCAAGGACGTGGGCCTGGGCGTCCGCGAGAGCGTGGCCGACTTCGCCCGGGTCATCAGCCAGTACGTCGACGCCCTGGCCGTCCGGACGTTCTCGCAGACCACCATCGTCGAGCTGGCCAAGCACGCCACGATCCCGATCATCAACGCCCTGTCCGACTCCGCCCACCCCTGCCAGGCGATGGCCGACCTCCTCACCGTCCGCGAGGCCCTGGGGCCCCTGGACGGCCTGAAGTTCACCTTCGTCGGCGACGGCAACAACGTCGCCCGGTCGCTGGCCCAGGCCTGCGCCTGCTTCGGCGTCCGCTTCGTCCTGGCCTGCCCGCCCGGCTACGAATACCCCGCCGACTTCACCGCCCGGTTCGCCGAGGCCCACCCCGAGATCCCCCTGACGATCGAGCCCGACCCCCGCGCCGCCGTCCGCGACGCCGACGTGGTCTACACCGACGTCTGGACCAGCATGGGCCAGGAGGCCGAGGTCGAGTCGCGCCGGACGATCTTCGACCCCTACCGGGTCGACGCCGCCCTGATGGCCCTGGCCCGCCCCGGCTCGATCTTCCTCCACTGCCTGCCCGCCCGCCGGGGCGAGGAGGTGACCGACGAGGTCCTCGAAGGCCCCGCCAGCCTCGTCTTCCCCCAGGCCGCCAACCGCCTCCACTTCCAGAAAGCCCTGCTCGCCTGGCTCCTCCGCGACCACCGGGCCGATGAGGAAGCGGCGCCCTGATCGACCGCTCACGGCAACGGGATTGGTTTTCGAGCTGTCCGCCTGAACAGAATCTTGGGATCCACGATCAGGTGTCCGCCGATCTGCTCCAGGATCGCGGCGGTCTCGGCGCCGCCGAGATAGAGCAAGACCGCGTCGGCGGCCGGTCGGAAATCATCGAGATGAGCCGACAGCGCCAACTCGTCGGCTATACCCAGGCGGACCTCCCACCTCCGCCGGCCCCGGACCAGAATCAGGCCACCCCATCCGTTCCGAGTAGCCCCGAAGTTCCCGGCGCCGAAGCGATACGGCCTGTACCCCTCGCGGTGGGCGGTTTCCAGGAAGCCGATTTCCTGATCGTGTTGTTCCGTTCGTCGCTCCGGGGTGAGGACGTCAAATGGCCAGTATAGATTTTCGTCGGAAATCATGGCAAGTCCCCGATTCGGGTCGCGGTGACGTTCCAGGTGGGCGGGACGGAGTGAGGACGAGGAGTCGTCTTGACGATCCAGGTTCCCCCGAGCTTTCCGCCCAGGTCCCGAGCGAAGGACTCGGCATTGAATCGACCCTCCCGAATGAGATCCCCCAGGGTATCGCTCCCGTAACCAGAGATCCGCCGGAACTGGCCCGCTCCGCCTGCAAGGACCTCCGCCCTGGCGATCCGGTTAACAAGCGTTCCCCGGCCCAGGCTCCCGGTCCAGATAATTTCCAAGGTGTCGGAGCCGTCCATCAGCCGAGCCACAAAAATCTCCGGCACGGAACGGCCCAGGATGACGAAGTCGAGTCCCGCCTCGCCCGTGATGAGTCGGACCTCCTCGGTGTGCATCCGACCGGGTCGGGGGGCGTTAGCGTTCACCGAGATCGGACCTCCATCTTACCTCCTGTCGACCCGTCCAGGATAGCTTAGATCTGGGCCGGTGGGGGATCGACTTCATCCGGGTCGCCTCTCCAAGCATTGATCCCGACCTTGCCAAAGTTTACCCTCGGGTCAGTGCTGAGCGTCCCTACTGAATCTCACACGCCTCTCCCTTGAAGCCCGACGGATTCTCGCGCCATGCCCCGACACGACGGCCGCGGCCCCGCCGACATCCGCCCGGTCGCGATCGAGCGCGGGTTCGTCCGGACCTGCCCGGGGAGCGTGCTTTATCGATCGGGGGCGACGACCGTGCTGGTCACGGCGCACTTGTCGGACAAGGTCCCGCCGTTCCTGGAAGGCAAGGGGGTCGGCTGGCTCACCGCCGAGTACGCGATGCTGCCCGGCTCCACCCCCAGCCGCAAATCCCGAGGGCCCGACGGCCGGGCCACCGAGATCCAGCGCCTGATCGGCCGGAGCCTCCGCGCCGTCGTCGACACCAGGGCCCTCGGCCCTTGGACGATCCACGTCGACGCCGACGTCCTCGAAGCCGACGGCGGGACCCGGACCGCCGCCATCACCGCCGCCTTCGTCGCCGTCGCCGACGCCCTCCGCGTCCGCTTCGGCCCGGCCGCCCACGGAATCCTCACCGACAGCGTCGCCGCCCTCTCCGCCGGGATCGTCAACGGCGAGCCGGTGGTGGATCTGGATTACGTCGAAGATTCCCAGGCCGACGTCGACATGAACGTCGTCCGCCTCGGCGGCGGGGGCCTGGTCGAAGTCCAGGGGACCGGCGAGGGCGGGACCTTCTCGCGAGCCCAATTGACCGCGTTGCTGGACCTGGCCGAGGCCGGGATCGATCGACTCGGCCAATGGCAACGCGAGGCGATGGGTGGAAACTGGCCGTTCGCGGGCTGAGCGGGCGATCCGCCGGTGTACGAGCGGGCGATGACCCATCCCTGGGAGGGCAATCCTCCCGACTCCTCGCCCCGGGAGTTGGCCAGCACTCCGCCGGTCGGGCCTTGAGGATCTCAAGGAGCGGCGGGCCTCGGCCCGGGATCGATGATCCCCTGGCGTTCCAGGAGCCAGAGCACCGGGCGTTCCACCAGGAGCGGCGTGGGCAGGGGTTGCGCCGCGTCGTCGTGCTCCTGGGCGGCGTCTCCGAGGGCGGAACAGGCGAAGAAGCGGTGGTTGGGGAAGTGGAGGTCCATGTAGTCGAGGAAGCCGGTCATCCCCCAGCGGCGGAGGGCGGACTGGACTTCTTCGTGGACGAGGTTGTCGAGGCCGGGGTCGGGGGCCTCGTCGGGGACGGAGGTGGCCAGGGCGCGCAGGGCGGTCCCGGGCTCCATCAGGCGGCCCCAGCGGTCGAGCTTGTTGAGGGCGATGGCCAGGGGGGCCCGGACCGGGGTCCGGTGGAAGAAGGTGGCGAGCTTGCGGGCGTCGTTGAGGTAGTCGGCCGGCGGGACGCGGACCTCCTTCTCGGTCAGGCGGAGCCGGCGGTCGAGGGCGACCTCGCGAATCCGGAGGGGGTCGAGGAGGAACAAGAGCCCCCGGGCCTGGCCGAGGTAGCGGGCCTCGCCCCGGAGCAGGTCGAGGTTCATCTCCCAGTCCTCGCCGGCGGTGTCGAAGAACGACAGGAGCGTGCCGGCGAGCCGGGCCTTCTTCCCCTTGCGGGCGGTCACCCGGTAGACCAGGGGTTGCAAGATCCCCCGGTTGGTCTCGATGCTCGGCGTGGCCGAATGGCTCCGGCGGTAAGCCTCGCCGTCGCCCCCCTCGCCGACGCCGGACTGGCCGCCGCCGCCGTAGGTCAGCTCGTGGTATTCGCGGTCGTAGCGGTCGCGGATCTCGTCGGTGAGCGGGTCGAGGGTGAACCCGCGCGCGGGGCCGACCCGGTGTTCCAGTTCGTGGATCAGGACGGTCACGTAAGTCGTCTTGCCGACCGATTGCGGGCCGAAGATGGCGATGTGGCCGGCTCCGAGGGTCACCACCGAGTCGGGCAACTGGCCGTGGCAGCGCGGGCAGAGCCGGACGTCGGTCGGCTTCTGGCAGTTCGGGCAGGTCAGGGCCGAGGGCAAGACCATCCAGTCGAGGTGGCGGCGGAACCCGCGCCGGCGGTCCTGGCGGGGGTCGACCCACCAGGGGCTTCGCAGGGTCGAGCCCGAACCGCCGGCGAACCGCGGGCCGTTCAGGGCCCGGGACAGGATCGGGTCGTCGATCATCCGGCCGAAGTCGGTCTTGCAGTAATGGTCGTCGCACCGCAGGTGCATCTCGCACGCGGCGAATTTCTCGAAGCAGAACGGGCAGCGAATCCGACGGAGCGGGTCGAGCCGGGTCAGCCAGTCCAGGGGCATCGCTCATCCATCGCGGCGAAGGGTACGGCGGCGGGAACGAGCGTCCCCTCGTCCCATCGTCCCGGAAGCCGGGGTCGGTTTCAACCCGTCAAGGGCGTCGCCTCGGTTTTCGATCATCGAGGCAGACGGGGCGATCTCGAATGCGTAGGATGAATAGAGAGGACGACGCGGGTGATGCCGTCCCTGCTTTCCTCCTCGGCCCGACCCGGAGACGCCGCCCATGTGTCGATCGAACTGCCCGTTCGCCGCCGCCCTGTTCGGCGCCATCGCCGGTTCCGCCGCCGGGGCCGCGCTGGGGGCGGCGTCGGGGTGGCTCTTGTACGCGGCTTACGCCGGGATCGACACCCGCGACGCTTCCGGCCTGGCGTTGCTCCTCTGCGGGACGCTCGGCATGGCCATCGGCGGCTCGGCCGGCTCCGTCGGCGGGATGATCGAGGGTTGGGCGAACGTCCAGGCCCACGGGTCCGCCCGGGGGGCCGCCGCCCGATGGGGGGCGACCCTGGCCGGGCTCTGGGCCCTCCAGCCGATCCTCTGGCTGGCGATCAGCTCCGACCGCGCCACCGCGCTGACCTCGGGCCTGGGCATCGCCGCGTCGGCCCTCATCGTCGGCGCCTTCGCCGGCCTCCTGGGCGGGGTCGCGGCCCGCGCGGTGGTCCGGGCGTTCGGCCTGGGCGGGCCGGCGGCCCTGGCGGTGGACAAGCGGTGCGGTTGAGCAAGGCCCGCGACGGATGGGAGCCCCGGGACTCGTGATCGCGATGGTCGGCGAATCGACGTGGCCCCGGGGGCTCCCGTTGCGTCTGGAACGGGTCGAGGTCCGGCGCGGCCCGACCGCGATCCTCCGGGGCGTCGACTTGACCTTCGAGCCGGGCCGGCGGTACGTCCTGATCGGGGCTTCGGGGGCGGGCAAGAGCACGCTCCTCCGGCTCCTGAACCGGCTCGACGACCCGGAAGCCGGCCGGCTCCTCGTCGGGGAGACGCCGCTGGCGAGCCTTCCGCCGCGAGTCGTCCGGGGGGGGGTGGGCCTGGTCTTCCAGGCGCCCCGGCCGCTCCCCGGGACCCTGGCCGAGAACCTGGCCTATCCCCACGCCGTCCGGGGCCGGCCGATCCCGCCGGGAAACATCCTGGCCGGGGCGCTCGAAGAGGTGGGGCTCGACCCGGCCTGGCTCGACCGCGACGCTTCGGCCCTCTCCGGCGGCGAGCGGCAACGCCTGGCCCTCGCCGTGGCCCTGGGGATGGCCCCGGAAATCCTGGGCCTCGACGAGCCGACCTCGGCGCTCGACCCGGCCTCGGCGGAGCGGGTCGCCGCGGCCCTGGGCCGGCGGGCGGCGGCCGAGGGGTTGCGGACGATCGCCGTGACCCACGACCGCGCCCAGGCCGCCCGCCTGGGCGATTGGACGGTCCGGCTCGAAGCCGGGCGGGTCGTCGACCAGGGGCCGACGGCCGGGGTCCTGGCCCGGGCCGACGCCTCGGTCTGGCTCGATCCCGGGGGCCCGTCGTGACGGCGGGCCGGGGGCCGGACTGGGTGGGCCTGGCGTGGGCCGGAGTCCCCCTGGCCGCCTGCATGGCGCTCCTGGCCTGGCGGAGGCTCGGGCAAGTCCGCTCGATGGCCGTGGCGACCGCCCGGCTGGTCGTCCAGATGATGCTCCTGGCCGTGGTCCTCAAGGGGATCATCGCCGCCAACCACCCGGCGGTTGTCCTGGCGGTGGCCCTGGCGATGCTGGCGACGGCGGCGCACACCGTCGGCTCGCGGCAACGGCGACGACCCTGGGAGATCCGGCTCGAAGCGTTTGGAGCAATGGCGGTGGGCGCGGCGGTGGCGATGGCCGTGTCGATCCGCCTGGCGCTCCGGGTCGAGCCGTGGTATGACGCCCAGACCGTGATCCCGACGCTCGGGATGATCCTGGGCAATAGCGTGACCGCCGTGGCCCTGGCCGCCGAGCGGCTCGGGTCCGACCTGAAGGCCGACCGCGACCTCGTCGAGCTCCGCCTCGCCCTGGGCGCGACGGCCCGCCAGGCCGCCGCGCCCGCGATCCGGTCGGCGGTCGCCGCCGGGCTGACGCCGATCATCAACAACATGGCCATCGCCGGGATCGTCGCCATCCCCGGGATGACCACCGGCCAGCTCCTCGCCGGGGCCGACGTCGGCCAGGCGATCCGCTACCAGATCCTCCTTTATCTGAGCATCGCCACCACCGTGGCCCTCAGCGTCCTGATCCTCCTGGCCATCCGGTCCCGCCGCTACTTCACCCCGGGCCACCAGCTCCGCCGCGACGCCCTGGACGGGTAGGTTGACCTGTACGACGGGCGGGGCTCGATCGCACAATGGGGAAACGACCGGCCGATCTTCCCGACCCTCCGGGGCCCGATCCGACCATGAGCGATCCCGGCTCCGACCCCGCCCTCGCCCTGGTCCGCGAGGGGTGGGACCACTTGCGGAGGCAGCGACCCGTGGCGGCCTGGGCGTCGTGGCGGCGGGCGCTCCAGCTCGTCCCCGAGCACAAGGCGGCGACGCATGCGCTCCACGTCCTCGCCAACGCCGTCGACCTCCCCGAGGCCGCCCGGTCGGAATGGAAGTTCTCGGCCCCCGAAGGGGAAAGCCGGCGGGCCCGGTGGGACTCGGCCTTCCGGGACCGCGACATGGCCGACCTCGCCATCGCCGCCGGGGTGTTCGGCGACCTGGCCGACCTCGACGCCACCGACGGCCCGGCCCGGTTCAACCAGGGGCTTTGCCTCGCCTGGCTCGGCCGGAACTCCGCGGCCATCGACGCCCTGAGCGAAGCCGTCGCCGCCCTCGCCGCCGGGTCGTTCGAGGCCGCCGTCCGGGCCGGGATGCTGGCCGAGGTCCTCCGCCAAGGGGGAGGGGCCGAGGCCCAGGCCGACGACCTGAACCATGTCGCGGTCTTGACCTGGACCCCGGGCGAGCCCGACCCCGCCGCCTTCCTCGACGGGCGGGCCGACGTCCGACCGATCCCGGACCCGGTCGACCCCGCCACCGGCCAGCCTCGCCTGTCCGAAGCCCGGCTCGTCGAGTGGCTCGACCGCCCGCCGACGGCGGGGCCACCCCCGGGGGTCGCCACCCTGGCCGACGTCCGCCGGCTCCGGGCCACCGTCGTCCGCTCCCCCCGGTCGCTCCGCCTGTCGGGGACCGACCCGGTCCTCCTCGAAGGAGCGGTCGCCGAGACGCTCCGCCGGGCCGGCGACCGGGTGGAGTCGATCCGCGGGGAAGCGTATTCGCTACCCCTGGCGTTCCTCGACGCCGCCGTCTGGGCCGTCCGGATGCCGCCGGGCCTCGACCCGGACGACGAGGACCGGCTCAACCGGGCGGTCGTCGAGCGCCATTACGAAGGGGCCTGGATCGCCAAGGTCCGCCGGGGGCTCCTCGGGTCCGCCCCGGTCGCGGCGAGCCGGGCGGCGTCGGCCGGGGACCTGGCGACGCGGGCCCGGCTCGAAGCCGTGGTCCGGTTCCGCGAGCAGCTCGGCGAGCGGCCGACGACCGCCCGGCTTTACCAGGGGTACCCGTTCGATCGCCTCCGCCGCCGGCTCGGCCTGGCCCCGCGCGACCCCGACGCCATCGATCCGGCCGATCCCGCCTCGATGAGCGGCGAGGACCTCGACCGGCTCGACCCGGCGGGCCTCGACGACTTCGCCCTGGCCGACGCCTACGAGTCGGCCGCCGCCCTCGGCGACGACCGGCGGACCGCGCGGTTCGCCCGGGCCCTGGCCGGTCGCGACCCGGCGGCGCTGGCCCGGCTCGACGTGCCCGCCTTGTTCGCCACCCTGGTCCGCCACGCCTTGCTCGTCGACGACCCCGATGAGGCCCTCGGCCACCTCGACCGGGCCCTCGCCGTCACCTCGGCCCGGGACGACCGCCGGACCTTCGAGACCTGGCGGGCCGAGGTCAACGCCCGCGTCGGTCGGCCCGACGCCGCCGAGGTCGTGTATCGGAACCTCCTCGACGAGTGGCCCGACCCCGCCCTGGCCCTCGACGCCGCCGAAACCCTGCTCGACAACGGCTTCGACCCCCAGGCCCGCGACCTGGCCCGGCTGGCCCTGGAGCTGGCCGAGGCCGCCGGCGATGGCGAGGTCGCCCGGAAGGCCGAGATGCTCCTTTGACTCAAAATCGTGGCCGCCCTGGGAAAAAATCCGGTCCGACCATCCCGTTATGTCGCGATCATTCGTGGGAATCACGACGACCCGGCCGTCGGACCTCGATCGGAGCCCTCGGCGCCATGAACCCTCCTCGACCGCGACTGACCGTGAAACGCGCGATGATGGCGGTGGCGCTGGCCGCCCTGGTCCTGAGCGTCTCGGTCCATCGTTGGCGGCGTCTGGAAGCCGATTATCGCCAGATGGAGTCGTTTTGCGCCAACATGGAACGAAGCTTCCAAGGGTCGCGAGATCCCCGCGACATCGCCCTGGCCGGCTACTTCGGATCGCTCCGACGGAAGTACGAAGCCGCCGAGCGGCGCCCCTGGCTGCCCCTCGCCCCCGACCCCCCCGTGCCTTGATGCATCGCCGCGAATCATCACGGATCAAGGTGATTGTTCCCGAACCGGCAAGTGGAAGTATTCACGATTCAAGGGTGGGAGCGGATGGCGGACTCGACATCGGACCCGATCGACCTCCCATTCCTCGCCGAAATCCGGTGGACGGCCGACGGCCTGGTGCCGGCGATCGTCCAGGACGCCGAGTCGGGCGAGGTCTTGATGATGGCCTGGATGGACGAGCCGGCGCTCCGGCGGACCCTGGCGACGGGCCAGACGCATTTCTATTCGCGGTCGCGGCGGGCGGCCTGGCACAAGGGGGGGACGTCGGGGCATGTGCAGGACGTCGAGTCGATCCGGGTCGACTGCGACGGCGACGTCCTCCTGATCCAGGCCCGGCAGGTGGGCGGGGCTTGCCACGCCGGCTATCGGTCGTGCTTCTGGCGGGCGGTCGACGCCTCGGGCCGGCTCGTGGTCATCGCCTCGCCGGTCTTCGAGGCCGATCGGGTTTACGGGCCCGAGGTTCCCTGAGCGGGAAGGGACCGCCCGGGCCCGGTCATTCTTTACGTTCACGGGGCCAGCGTGTACCATTCCCGCTCGGCCCGGCCCGATCCTCCAGCTTCCAGGGAAGACGCGATGAGCACCGTCCTCAACTTCAACGCCGGCCCCGCCGCCCTCCCGCCCCCGGTCCTGGAGCAGGCGCGGGCCGAGCTGCGCGACTATCGAGGGTCGGGCATGTCGATCATGGAGATGTCGCACCGCTCCCAGGAATACGAGGCGATCAACGCCCGGGCCGAGGCGACCTTCAAGCGGCTCCTCGGCGTCGACGCGGGCTATCGCGCGTTGTTCGTCCAGGGGGGGGCGTCGACCCAGTTCGCCACGGTCCCGATGAACTTCCTGCCGCCCGGGGGGGTCGCCGACTACGTCGTGACCGGGACCTGGGGCGAGAAGGCCATCGAGGAGGCCAAGGTCCTGGGCGGGGCGAACCTGGCGGCCTCGACCAAGGGGGGGAACTACGACCGCGTCCCCGCCGGCGGCGAGATCCAGCTCAGCCCCGATCCGGCCTACGTCCACCTGACGTCGAACGAGACGATCCAGGGGGTCCAGTTCCCCGAATTCCCCGAGGTCGGCGATCGGCCCCTGGTGGCCGACATGAGCAGCGACATCATGTCGCGGCCGTTCGACGCCTCGAAGTTCGCCTTGCTCTATGCCGGGGCCCAGAAGAACCTCGGCCCGGCGGGGGTGACGGTCGTCCTGATCCGCGAGTCGTGGATGGAGCGGGCCAACAAGGGGGTCCCCACCATGTTCCGGTACTCGACCCACGCCAAGAACAACTCGCTCTACAACACCCCGCCCACCTTCGGCGTCTACCTGCTCGACCTGGTCCTCGGCTGGGTCGCCGCCCAGGGCGGCCTGGCGGGCATGGCCGCCCGGAACGCCGCCAAGGCCGGTGCCCTCTACGGGGCGATCGACCGGAGCGGCGGCTATTACCGGGGGCACGCCGAGCCCGGTTCCCGGTCGAACATGAACGTCACGTTCCGCCTGCCCGACGAAGCGGCCGAGAAGAAACTCCTGGCCGAAGCCCAGGCGGCGGGGATGGTCGGGCTGGCCGGCCATCGCTCCGTCGGCGGCGTCCGCGCCTCGATCTACAACGCGACCGACGGGGAAGCTTGCCAGGCCTTGGCATCGTTCCTCGGCGACTTCGCCGCGAAGAACGGATGAAGTGGGCCCGTGGCCCGCGATCGATCGAATCAGTCCGACCGGAAGTGGGATCGTCGATGAAGAAGCCACGCCTGATGACGCCGGGCCCGTCGCCGGTCCCGGAAGACGTCTTGCTGGCGATGGCCCGGCCGGTGATCCACCACCGATCGGCCGAGGCCCGGGCGTGGAACGCCGAGGTCGTCGCGGGCCTCAAGTACGTTTTTCAGACCGAGAATGACGTCCTGATCTTGACCTGCTCGGGGACCGGGGCGATGGAGGCGGCCGTGGTCAACACGGTCCCGGCCGGCGGCAAGGCCTTGATCCTCGACGCCGGCTGGTTCGCCTCGCGGTGGGGGGTCATCTGCCGGACTTACGGGATCGAGGCCGTCGCCTTGCCGACCGAGTGGGGCCAGGCCATCGACCCCGACCGGGTCGCCCGGGCGTTGGCGGAGCATCCCGACGCCGTGGCCGTCTTCGGGACCCTGAGCGAGACGTCGACCGGGACCGGCCACCCGGTCGAGGCCATCGGCCGGGTCGTGGCCCGGACCCCGGCGGTGTTCGTCGTCGACGGGATCTCCGGGGTCGGCGCGATGGAATGCCGGACCGACGCCTGGGGGATCGACGTCCTGTGCGTGGGCTCGCAGAAGGCCTTGATGATGCCGCCGGGCCTGGCGTTCGTCGCCGTCAGCCCGAAAGCCTGGGCGAAGATCGATGCGTTCGACTCGCCGAGCTTTTACTTCAACCTCAAGGCCGCCCGCGAGGCGGCGCGGGATGCGCTGACGCCCTACACCCCGGCGCATTCCCTGATCGCCGGCCTCCGCGAGGCCTTGAAGCGGATCGAGGCGGAGGGGATCGAAGCCGTCTGGGAGCGGCACCGGCTGATGAGCCGGGCGTGCCGGGCCGGGATCGTCGCCCTCGGCCTCGAACTCTTCAGCGCCCGGCCGGCCGAAGGCCTGACCACCTTCCGCGTCCCCGACCCCCTCGACGACGCCGCCATCCGCGCCGGGCTCGCCGACCGATTCGGGATCGTCACCATCGGCGGCCAGGACCGGCTCAAGGGGCAGGTCATCCGCGTGGGCCACATGGGCTACATGGACGAACTCGACGTCATCGCCGGCCTCGCCGCCCTCGAAATGGTCCTCGCCGACCTCGGCCACGAAGTCGAGCCCGGCCGAGCCGTCGCCGCGGCCCAACGAGTCTTCATGGAACCGAAGACGGTGGATAAGTGAGTGGGTAGTGGGTAGTGGGTGGTAGAGAATGAAGAAGCCACGCCTTCGAAAGAGTGATCCCACTGACCCCGACCCACGACCCACGACCCACGACCCACGACCCACGACCCACGACCCACGACCCACGACCCACGACCCACGATCCACGACCCACGACCCACGACCCACGACCCACGACCGTCTCAACAAGGAAAGGACGAATCGAGTGGCCTACCGCGTCTTGGTGACTGACAAGCTGGCCGAAGAGGGGTTGGCCTTGCTCCGGGCGGAGCCGGGCCTGGAGGTGGTGGTCAACACCAAGCTGGCGGGGGACGTCGCGGCGTTGCGCGCGGCCTTGGGCGAGGCGGACGGGATCGTCATCCGGTCGGGGACCCAGTTGACGGCCGAGGTCCTCCGGGACCAGCCCCGGCTCAAGGTGATCGTCCGCGCCGGGGCGGGCGTGGACAACATCGACGCGGCGACGGCGACCCGGCAAGGCGTGGTCGTCATGAATACCCCGGGCGGCAACACGATCTCGACCGCCGAGCACACGATGACCCTGCTGCTCGCGCTGTCGAGGAACGTGGCGCCGGCCTGCGAGAGCCTCAAGGCCGGCCGATGGGACCGGAACAAGTACACTGGCACGCAGCTCGAAGGCAAGACGCTCGGCGTGGTCGGCCTGGGTCGGGTCGGCCTGGCCGTCGCCAAGCGGGCCGCCGGGTTCGACATGAAGGTGATCGGCTTCGACCCGTTCCTGTCGCCCGAGAAGGCGCTGAGTCATGGGGTCGAGAGCGTCGCCAAGCTGGAAGACCTTTGGGGCTTTTGCGACTACATCACGATCCACACCCCGCTGTCGGCCGAGACCCGGAACCTCGTCGGCGTGGCCGAACTGGCCCGGATGAAGCCGGGCGTCCGCCTGATCAATTGCGCCCGGGGCGGCCTGATCGACGAGGCCGCGCTGATCGAGGCCCTCGACGCGGGCAAAGTCGCCGGCGCGGCGGTCGACGTGTTCGAGCCCGAGCCGCCGCCGGCCGGCCTCCCCCTGATCGCCCATCCCAAGGTCCTGGTGACGCCCCACCTGGCCGCCTCGACCGAGGAGGCCCAGTTGAACGTCGCCGTCGAGGCCGCTCGGCTGTTGGTCGACTTCTTCGCGACCGGGCGGGTCCGGTTCGCGGTGAACATGCCCTCGCTCGAGAAGGCCGAGCTGGACGAGCTGCGCCTCTACCTCGACCTGGGCCGACGCCTGGGGATGCTCCACGCCCAGATGGACCGGGGCAACGTCAAGGGGGCGCGGCTCCGCTATCGAGGCGAGGTCGCCGCCAAGAACACGCGGCTGATCACCGCGAGCTTCGCCGCCGGCTGGATGGAAGCGGCGCTCGACGAGCCGGTCAACCTCGTCAACGCCGAGGTCCTGCTCCACGAGCGGGGCATCGCCATCGTCGAGGAAACCTCGACCGACCCCGGCGACTTCGGGACCTTGATCCAGGCCGAAGTCACCACCGACGAGAAGACCTACGTCGCCGCCGGGACCCTGTTCGGCAAGGAATTCGTCCGCCTGGTCCGGATCGGCCCCTATCGGCTCGACGCCCACCTCGACGGCAACCTCTTGATCTTCACCCACCAGGACCGGCCCGGCTTGATCGGCTTCATCGGCACCACCTTCGGCGGCCACGGCGTCAACATCGCCCAGATGAACGTCGGCCGCGACAAGCCCGGCGGCACCGCCATCGGCGTCGTCAACCTCGACTCGCTCCCCTCGCCCGCCGCCCTCGAAGAGGTCAAGGCCCACCCCGACATCCTCAGCGTCAGCCTGATCGCCCTGCCCGAGCACGGGGCCAACCCCCCCTGGCTCGCGAGCTGACCGGCCCCCCCAGGCGAAAAATCCTCAAGGGAGAAAGGTCGAAGTCCCGTCGATCGGGCATCGACGCGATCCCCTCCCATTAAGTTCCTTGTCGGCCACGGCCCGACCCCGGGGGGCGTCGCTCCGGCGGTCCCGGGCGAGTCCTTCGGTCAGGGCTCGCCGGACCTCGCGATCGTCGGGGTGGTCGGCCAGCCATCGGCGGAGCGAGGGTTCGGCCGCGGCGAAGTCATGGCCGGCGGTCAGCAAGGCGTGCTCGCGGCGGCCTGTTTCGATGGGCAGGCCGAGTTCGACCGCTCGCTGGAGGGCTTCTTCCGCCTCGGTGATCCGGCCGGATCGGCGGGCGACCTCGACGCCGAGCAGTCGGGCCCGGACCTCGTCGGGCTTCTCCTGGATCAGCCGTTGGAGCTGGTCCTCGGCCTCGACGAGTCGGCCCGAGGCGACCGCCCGCTCGGCTCGCCGGAGCCGGATCTCGCGGCCGAGCCCGGGCATCAGGCCCCGACCCACGAGCCCGAGCGCCACGACGGCGACCAGGCCCCGGGCGGCCCGGCGGTGGATTCGTCGGATCATCGCGTCGCCCCCTCGGCCCTCACGAAAAATGGCCGCCCGGAGTGGACTCCGGGCGGCCATTCCTGTCAAGCCCGCCGGACGAGCGGGCCGAGGGTTCCCGGCCCATCCGAGGGGACGCCCCGCTCAGTAAGCGTCGGCGCTGAGGACTTCACCGTTGGACTTGGTGCCGAGGGCCCACCAGGTGGGGATCGCGACCGAATTCTTGACGAACTTGACGCTGCCGTCGCCCATCAGGACGTTCACCCCGCCGGAATGATAGCTCTGGGCATTCGAGAACTCCATGGAGGCCGCGTCGCAACTGCCGGCGCAGTCGGTCCGGCACGCCGACCAGGTGGCCGAAGCGCTGTTGGGCGGCACGATGGTGTTGAACAGCGTCGCGCCCATGTGGCCGACGGTCCAGGTGTGGCCGTGATAGACCGAGATACTGCCCGGTGTCGAGTTGAACTGGTTCTGGCAGGTGGCGACGTTCTGATTGACGATGACCGCGGCGGAGTTGGCGTCGTAGACGAACCCGGAGGCGTTGAGCCCGGCACCCATGATCATCTGGCCGCGGCCTGGGGCCTGGGTCGGGCTGCCGGCCAGTCCTTCGGAATAGGCGATGGTGTTGGACGACCCGTCGGTGATGTCGCGGAGGCCGTTGCTCAACTTGTAGCCGTAGATGCCGGTCGTGGCATACGGGGTTGTGCCCTTTCCGTCATTCCCGACGCGGGGCGGATAGTCGCCGCCGCCGTTGGTGGTCGTGCCGATGCTCCCGTAATAGGAATTATTATTGCCCGCGCCGGCGTTGGTGCTGAACTGCTTCACGTTCGGGTCGGAAGGGCATTGGAACGATTTGATCGTGGCGGTGGTGGCCGTCGAGTTGACCAGATAGGCCTGCCCACCGCCGCCGTTGTAGGCCTCGAAATTGAAGTTGATCGCGTTGTAGATCGTGCCTTGCTCGATGAAGCTGAGCAACTGGCCCTGGGCCGACCAGTTGTTCCAGCTCGCGACGACCCCGGGATACACGGCGAGCGAGGAGCCCATCGGGAAAACGTCGTAGGTCGAGTGATAGTTGTGCATCGCCAGGCCGAGTTGCTTCAAGTTGTTGATGCACTGGGCCCGGCGGGCCGCCTCGCGCGCCGCCTGGACGGCGGGCAGGAGCAAGGCGATCAGGACGGCGATGATGGCGATCACCACCAGCAGCTCGATCAGCGTGAACGCTCGCGCCGTCGATCGGATGGACTTGGGCGGGATCATGGTGCGAAACTCCTGTGCCGCGGATGTCTTGATCGATGAGGAAATCGCCCCCGGCTGTCTGAAAATCTCCACCCACCCATCGGTTCGGGGACAGCCGAGGGCGGGAGGCACCCGAAGTTCGCTTCGATCCATGCGGGGCATCGCATTGAACCTAGGGCGCCGATCGCCGGCGCGATGAAGAGTCGGAGAGATCGCGGGGAATCGATCCATCCTATCGCCAGACCGTGGGCGTTACAATGCACGATCGCGGAGTTCTCTTAAGCCTCGTTCCGCCGGGGGTCGTTGGAAACGTGATTATTTCATGGCCTTGCGACGGTAGACGCCCGGCGAGTCGCCCACCTCGCGCTTGAACACAGCGCACATATGCTCGTGGTGCTTGAATCCGGCCAGCTTGCTGATCCGGGCCAGGGGCATGTCGGTCTCGACCAGGAGTTGCTTGACCCGTTTGAGCTGGGTCTGGCGGATCAGGGCTTGCGGCGAGCAGTCGAGGATCTTGCGGAACCGGCGTTCGAGGATGCTCCGGGACACCGGGACGTGCTCCAGGATGTCGTCGACGATGGCCCCCTGGCAGGCGTTCTCGCGGATATAGCGGACGGCCGCGGCGACCTCGGGGTCGTCGATGGCCAGGATGTCGGTCGACTGGCGGGTGGCGATCCCCAGCGGCGGGACGAAGATCTGGGATTCTTCGGCCTTGCCGCCGGACATCAGCCCGTCGAGCATCTCGGCCGCCTTGTAGCCGACGAGGTCGGCGTTGGGGATGATGCTCGACAGGGGCGGGTTGCACAGGTCGCAAATCTCCTCCTCGTCGTCGACCCCGATCACGGCCACTTCCTCGGGGACCGCCGCTTCGAGGCGGCTGCAAGCGTCGAGGACGTGCTGGCCCCGGATGTCGTTGCAGGCCATGATCCCGACCGGCCTGGGGAGCGTCGCCAGCCAGTCGGCGATCCGCCCCTGTTCGGTCTCCCAGGGGTGGGCGTCGCGGCCGAACCAGGGGGATTCGTAGACCTGGCACGGCTCGCCGAGCCGGCCGACGATCGCCGCGAACTCTTCTTGACGACGGGTCGACCACGCTTCCCGCGAGAACCCGCAGAAGGCGAACCGGCGGAACCCCCGTTCGATCAGGTGGTCGGCCCCGAGCCGGGCGATCGCCCGGTCGTCGGACCAGACTTGCGGGAGGCCGAAGGTCCCGTGCCGGTCGGTCAGGTCGATCAGCGGGATGCCCGAGCGCGCGGCGGCCTCGGTCAGCGGCCGGGTCGTGTACCGCGAGATGATCCCGTCGCCGTCCCAGCCTTCGAGCCATTGCGGGGGCCGGCTGGCCAGCGATCGCTGTTCGAGGAAGATCGACCAGGATTGATGCGTGTGGACGTAGCGTCCGACCCCGCGCAAGATCCGCCGGCCGTAAGCGCTGGAGGTTTCGACGATCAGGGCCACCCGCCGTCGCCACGCCATCGCTTCTCCCCTCGCCAACCGTGCCGGACCCTCGCAAGCTCCCATTATTGGATGCGCCCGTCCCCCGGAGCAAGGGGGTGCCGGTCTGGCCGATTGAGCCTGGTTGCGGTCGGGACCCTGGCGATCCCCCGCCGAAAGGCCGATATCGACCAACCCGGAACGCCGGAACCTCCCTCCGATCGCCCGACGCGGCCGGAAGGGCTTGAAATGCTCATGTCTCGGCACGGCGGAAGTGGGCGCTGGTTTACTTGATGACCCTTGCGACCTCGGAGTTTAACCGTCTCCTTCCGACTCCAAAAGCCCCGGTGACCCGGACGGTCCCCGGGGGCGCCGGTCCCGCGTCGAGCCCGGGAGCCGGGGCGGGGTGGCGGCTCGGCCCAATTCTTTCGGATTCGCGGGGTCGGCCCTTCCGTCGCCACGGCTCGCCGCTTAGACTGGGCCGATCGCAACAAGTCCGGTCGCGTCACCTCCCCGGCCGGCGGGAGCCCACGTCTCGCCGGCCCAACCGAGGGTCCTCGCCGTGCTCCGACCCGTCGCCCCGCCCCGATCCCGGGCCCTGGCCTTGATGCTCGCGGTCGCCTCGCTGGTCCCGGCGTCGGCGGCCCTGGGCCAGATCGGCAACGGCGACCAGCTCAGCAAGATCCTGACCGACCCGGACAAGCTGGACGAGATCAAGAAGGAGCGGCAACGCCCGCCGATCGAGTTCTTCCGCTCGCAGATCATGCCCAACGACGTGTTGCCCTACCTCAAGGCCAACCACTGGTCGATGGTCGGCCTCGAGATGCGGGCGAATCACGACGACTACGACGGGTCGCTCCAGTCCCGGCCCGTCGGCCTGGCCGGCCAGCCCCACGAGATGATCTATCGGCGCGACGCCCGGCTCGTCAAAGGGCAGCGGGCCCGGCTGACCTTGCCGATCCTCTTGCCGACGATCCCCAAGGAGATGGCGTTCCAGTTGATCCGCCCCGACGCCATCCGCCAGGACGAAGAGTGGCTGGCGTCGCTCCGGGTCCTGGAGCCCCACCAGCAGATGATCGTGGTCCTGGCCAAGACCGCCAACGACCCCTATGCCCGCTGGTCGTCGTTCCGGGCCACGCTCCCGTCGTCGGGCCGTCGCGACGACCCGATGATGCTCGACCGCCAGCGTTATTATCGGATGGTCCTCCCGCTGGAGCCCGACAAGCCGCTGCTCTCGTCCCACCCGCTCACCTGGTCGCCGATCAGCCACGTCATCTGGGACGGCCTGCCCCCGGAGAACCTCGGCGTCGGCGTCCAGCAGGCGATGGTCGACTGGCTCCACTGGGGGGGGCAGCTCATCATCGTCGGCGGCGCCGGGCCGACCTTCGCCCCGCTCCGCGAGAGCTTCTTGGCCCCGTTCCTCCCGGCCGAAGCGACCGGCGAGAACGTGATGCGGACCGGGGCCGAGCTGAAGGCGCTCTCCGAGGCCTACCCGCCGCCGGTCGCCCCGATCGACCCCGACGACCCGGTCGCCTCGAACATCGGCTACAACGAAGCCTGGCAGTCGATGGCCCGGCGGTACAAGGCCCCGGCGCCGATCCCGACCGGCCCCAAGAAGCCGATCTTCATCGCCGACCTCAAGCCCAAGCCCGGGGCGACCGTGATCCCCCTCGGGGGCGCCGATAATCCGCCCCTGGGCGTCGAGTGGCGGGTGGGCCGGGGGCGGGTCCTGATGCTCGCCGTCAGCCTGACCGACCCCGACCTCGTCGGCTGGCCGGGGTACGACACGCTGGTCCGCCGCGTCGTGCTCCGGAGGCCCGAGGAGCGGGTCGCCGACCCGATGCGGTACAACGCCAACGGCGGGGGCTACCACGCGCCCCGCTACGAACCCCTGGTCGGGCCCGACCTCACCGCCGTCCGCTACCTGTCCCGCGACCTCGGCGCCCCGTCCCGGCAGGCGGTCGACGAGGAGGGCCAGGCGACCGCCAGCCAGGGCTACACCGTCAACGGCGGGGTGCCCGGGGCGCCCACCGTCGAGGTCCCCGTCGGCGAGTGGCTCGACTCCGCCGAGCTGCCCAGCCTGTCGCGCGACCTCCTGGAGAAAGCCTCGGGCATCGAGATCCCCAGCTCCCGGTTCGTCCTCAAGGTGATCCTGGCCTATATCTTCGCCCTGGTCCCGCTCAACTGGGTGATCTGCCGCTACCTCCTCGGCCGCCGCGAGTGGGCCTGGGTCGTCGTGCCCACGCTGTCGATGGCCTTCGCCGTCGGCGTCGAGCGGGCCGCCGCCTACGACGTCGGCTACGATTCGTCGTGCGACGAGGTCGACGTCCTCGAAACCCACGGCGCCTACCCGCGCGGGCACGTCAGCCGGTTCGCCTCGATCTACTCGACCGGCCGCGTCCGCTACGCGATCTCGTACCCCAACGACTCGACGGCCCTCGCCCTCCCGCTGGCCACGGGCCGATCGCTCCGCGGCGAGGACTTCACCCAGTCGACCTTCCAGAGCCTGCCGATGCCGGCCCTCGCCGGCTTCCAGGTCCAGCCCCGGAGCCTGGCCCTGTTCCGGGCCGAGCAGATGGCATCCTTGCCCGGCACCGTGTCCTTGACCAATCCCGGCGACGGGCCCCGGACCGTGGTCAACGAGCTGGGCCTCGACCTCAACGACGCCTGGGTCGTCGAGCTCCGCCCCGCCGGGTCGAAGCGGTTCAAGGCGGCCTCCCTCGGCCCGATCGCGGCCGGCGAGAAGGCCCCGCTCGGCGAGCTGGCCGACGCCGATCCCAAGGTCAAGCTCGGCGCCGGGCAGCTCGAATCGGGCCCGTTCCAGCAGCTTTTGCTCGACCGGGCCGTCGCCCACCGCCCCGAGGAAGTGGGCGAGCTTCGCCTGATCGCCTGGACCCCCAAGCCGCTGTCCGGCCAGGTCATCGAGCCGGCCGTCGACCGGACCCGGGGGTTCACCCTGATCGTCGCCCACCTCCAGCCGGCCCCGCTCCCCGACCCGGCCTCGCCCCGGTTCAACGCGGCCGTCAAGGGCGGAGAAAAGCCCCCGCCCGAGCCGTCCATCCCGCCGCCCAACCCCAACGCCGCCGGGATGTCGGGGATGATGGGGGGGGGGAGGCGGGCGCCCCGTACCATCCCGCCGCCCTCGATCCAACCGCCGCCGCCGCCACCGGCGTCCGAGGCCCCGCCCGCCGACCCGGCGCCGCCGAACCCGAATCCGAACGCCCCGGAGATTCCCAAGCCATGATCGAGGTGAGCCACTTCACCAAGCGTTACGGGGAATTCGTGGCCGTCGACGACTTGAACCTGTCGATCGGCACCGGGGAAGTGTTCGGCTTCATCGGGCCCAACGGGGCGGGCAAGAGCACGACCATCCGGTTCCTCGCGACCCTGTTGCGCCCGACCTCGGGCGAAGGGCGGGTCTGCGGCCACTCGGTGGTCGACGACCCGATGGCCGTCCGCAAGGTCATCGGCTTCATGCCCGACGACTTCGGCGTCTACGACGGCATGAAGGTCTGGGAATTCCTCGACTTCTTCGCCGTCGCCTACGAGATCCCCCGCGCCTACCGCAAGAAGATCATCGGCCAGGTCCTCGAATTGCTCGACCTGACCCACAAGCGCGATGATTACGTCAACGGCCTCTCCAAGGGGATGAAGCAGCGGCTCTGCCTGGCCAAGACCCTAGTCCACGACCCGCCCGTCCTGATCCTCGACGAGCCCGCCTCGGGCCTCGACCCCCGCGCCCGGCTGGAGATGAAGGCGCTGCTGAGCGAGCTGCGGGGGATGGGCAAGACCATCCTCATCTCCAGCCACATCCTCTCGGAGCTGGCCGACTTCTGCACCTCGATCGGGATCATCGAGCGCGGCAAGCTCCTCGCCGCCGGCTCGATCCAGGACATCCAGCGCACGCTCCGGGCCCACCGGGTGCTCAAGGTCCGGGTCCTCGACGAGACCACCGACCGCGCCGCCGCGATCCTCCGCGGCGACTCGGGCGTCAAGTCGGTCGAGTCCTTCGACCACACCCTGACCGCCGAGTTCCACGGCCAGGACGAGGACCTCGCCCGGCTCCTCGGCGTGCTCATGACCAACGGCGTCGGCGTGCACTCGTTCGCCGAGGAAGAGCTGAGCCTCGAAGAAGTGTTCATGATGATCACCAAGGGTATCGTCAACTAATTGGAGCCAGAAGGTCCGCCCTCCCCTCCGGGGCCCTGCGACAGGGATCCCTCGAAGTGCACCGACCCTTACTCCTGATCTCGACCCCGCGGAGCGGCAGCGACTGGTTCGCCGACCGTTGCCTGCGATGGCAGGCGCCGGGATACTTCCGCGAGTATTTCAACCCCGTCACCAACTTCGCCCGGAGCGCCGTGCTCCGGCTGGCCTTCGGCTCGGAGGTCGACTGGCAGAACCTGGCCGTCCCGTGGGAGTACCAGGCCGACCTCTGCGAATACGTCTATCAGGCCACCTGGGTGCTCGACGGCTACCGACACGCGAAGGAGAATTAC